>Ga0335069_10000838_pt1 | contig 49388 bp, 35 predicted proteins | sample Lox_Sample_11_FD_206714 | JGI IMG/M metagenome (GOLD analysis project Ga0335069, IMG submission 206714) | Soil microbial communities from Loxahatchee National Wildlife Refuge, Florida, United States - Lox_Sample_1.1 | ecosystem: Environmental > Terrestrial > Soil > Wetlands | place: USA... | reverse complement strand
TCTACGATGGCAGCGTGCCAGGTCCGTGCCCTGCTGATGGGAGGACAGGCCTGCGTGTTCTACGGCGCAGCGGAGTTTAGCCGGGACGCCGACCTGCTGGTGCTGGCCGACGCGGCAAATTTGCGACAGTTGGAGGTGGCCTTGGGCGAACTCCAAGCCGAGTGTATCGCCGTACCGCCCTTCGCGGCGGAGTACCTCAACCGCGGCCATGCCCTGCATTTCCGTTGCCATCACCCGGAGGCTGCCGATATGCGGGTGGATGTCATGGCCAAACTGCGAGGAGTGGACCCATTCTCCGCGCTGTGGGAAAGGCGCACGACCCTCGCTGACAGCGATGGAGCCACCTACGTGCTGCTTTCACTTCCCGACTTGGTGCAGGCCAAGAAGACGCAACGCAGCAAGGATTGGCCAATGCTGCAGCGGCTCGTCGAGGCGCATTATTTGAGACACCGCGTCGAGGCGACCGCCACCCAGCAGCAGTTCTGGCTTCGCGAGTTGCGGACACCCGAGTTACTTGTCGAAGCTGCGAGGACGTGGCCCGAGGCAGCCCGCTCGCAGGAAGTACGGCGACCGCTGCTGGCCCTGGCGCAAGCTGGGAACACTTCAGAACTTGAAGAAGCGCTGGTCGCAGAAGAGCGTGCCGAGCGCGAGCAGGACCGGATATACTGGCAGCCTCTGAAAGCTGAACTGGAACAACTGCGCCACCAGGGGAGGCGGAAATAGGCGGGCATCATGGCGAATTCCCTTCTCACCCCTGAACTCCTGCGCCGCCTCGAGCAGTTCCAACTGCTGGCCGCGCGCCGCGCCAAGAGCTCGGCCAAAGGCGAACGCCGCAGCCGCGCCCGCGGGCAGTCAGTCGAGTTCGCCGACTACCGCACGTATGTGCATGGCGACGACTTCCGCTACCTGGACTGGAACCTCTACGGCCGGCTGGAGCGCCTGTTCCTCAAGCTCTACGAGGAGGAACGCGAGCTGCCGGTGCGCATCTTCCTGGATGCGAGCGAGTCCATGACCTTCGGCGAGCCGCGCAAGTTCGACTTCGCCCGGCAGGTCGCCGCCGCGATGGGCTACGTCGCCCTGGCCGGCTTCGACCGGGTCAGCGTGATCCCGTTTCCCGACCTCGCGGATGACCCCGAAGTGGACCCCGCGTCGCGCAAGATGGAGCTGGCCGCGCGCGGCGCCCTGCGTTCCGTGCGCGGCAAGCGGTCGGCCATGCAGTACTTCCAAAACCTCAGCGGGCTGAGCGCCGGAGGGCCGGCCAATCTCAACGAGGCGCTGCGGCGGGGCGCCTTGCAGGCCCGGCAAGCCGGGCTGGCCGTCGTGCTGAGCGACTTCCTCGACCCGGTAGGATACGAAGCCGGGCTGAACGCGCTGGTCGGGCGGGGCTTCCAAATTGACCTCGTGCAGATCCTGGCACCGGACGAGCTTTCGCCCACGACCTTCGGCGACCTCAACCTGGTGGACTCGGAAACCGGCGGGCACCAGGAAGTGACCTTCGGCAAGTTCCGGCTGAAGGCGTATCGGCAGACGGTGCAACGGTTCATGCAACGCCTGCGCGAGTACTCGCAGGCCCGAGGGATCAACTACTTCAGCGCCAGTTCAAGCACGGATTTGCAGGAACTGCTGCTCAAGCAATTGCGCAAGGCGGAGGTGTGGGGATGAAAAACACGAAGATAGGGGATGGAAGATGGACGATGGCCCTGGCCATCGTGCTCCATCCTCCACGCTCTATCTTCCATCCTCGCCCGTAGGCAACAGCAATGCACTTTCTCGCGCCCATCGCCTTCCTGTTCGCCGCCTCGATCCCGGTGGTGGTCGTGTTCTACCTGCTCAAGCGCAAGCGGGTGTTGAAGCTGGTGTCGAGCACGCTGCTCTGGCAGAAGTACCTGGCGGAGACGCAGGCGAGCGCGCCCTTCCAGAGGCTGCGTAAGAACTGGCTGCTGATCCTGCAAATCATCCTCCTCGCGCTGGTTGTGTTCGCCCTGGCCCGGCCTTATTTCGCCACCAAGGCTAGGCCTTCCCAGTTGCGTGTGGTCATACTGGACGGCTCGGCCTCCATGCAGGCGACGGACGAGACGCCCTCGCGGTTCGAGAAGGCGCGCGCCGAGGCCCTGAAATGGGTGGACAGCCTGGCCGGCAATGACCAGATGGTCGTGCTCTTGGCCGGCGCGAACACCGAGGTCAAGCAGTCCGCGACGACCGAAAAGGCCGCGCTGCGCCGCGCGCTCCAATCCTGCGTCTGCTCAGACGGCCCCACCCGGCTCGTGCCCGCACTCAAGATGGCCGAGTCCCTCGTGCGCGACCTCGACCCCAAGACCAACCCCGAGATCCACCTGTTCAGCGACGGCGCGGTGCCGCAGATGGCCGAATTCGAGAACCAGGCACTGCCACTGGTCTTCCACCGCGTGGGCAAGGACGCCAACAACGTCGGCATCACGGCGCTCGACGTGCGTGCCAATCCGGAGAACCCCAAGCAGCGCGCCGTCTATGCCAGCGTGGCCAACTTCTCGACCAACGTGCAGCAGACCGACATCGAACTCTCGCTGGACGACCGCCTGCTGGAGACAAGGGCCATGACGATCCCGACAGGGGAGACCTCGCCGCAGGTGTTCCTGGCCGAGCAGGCGCGCGACGGCGTATTTACGGTCAGGCTGACGCTCAAGGACGACTTGGCCGTGGACAACCAGGCGTCCATCGTCAGCCTGCTGCCGAGGCCGGTGAAGGTGCTGCTCGTCTCGAAGGGCAACCAGTTGCTGGAAAAGGCGCTGCGCGCCGTGCCGGGTGTGGTGCTGGCCACCGCCACCGATGCCACGGACGCGGCCACCGCCTTCGACTTCGTTGTGCTCGACTGCGTCACACCCACGGTCTGGCCCAAAGGAAACGTGCTGGCCATCCACGTAGTGAACACGAACTGGGTGCCGGCGGTGACGCAGGTCGAATCGCCCGCACTGGTGGACTGGAAATCATCCCACCCGCTGCTGCGCTACGCAGGTTTCGATAACGTCCAGGTCGTCCAGAGCCTCAGCGCGAAAACCCCGACTTGGGCGACCACGCTGCTGGAAGCGCCGCAAGCGCCGCTCATGTTCGCCGGCGACCTTGGGCGGCAGCGCATCATCTGGATCGGCTTCGATACGCTGGAGAGCACCTGGCCGCTGCGCGTCGCCTTCCCCATCTTCATTGCCAACGCCGTGGACTGGCTCAACCCGGCCAGCGCCCGCAACAGCGCACTGCTCGTTAAGGCAGGCGACCCGTTCCGCCTCGCCCTCACCGAGCCGGTCACCAGCGCGCAGGTCACCCTGCCGGGCGGTACGAGCCGGACGCTGAGCCTCGACGCGAGCGCCAACGAGTTGGTATTCGGCGATACCGGCAAGCAAGGCGTCTATCGCCTGCGCCTGGGCACGAACGACATCCCGTTCTGCGTCAACCTGCTGGATGCCGCCGAGAGCAACATCAAGCCGCACGAAGCGGTGGACCTGGGCAAATACACCAAGATCACCGCCACCACCAAGCAGCGGGCCAACATGGAACTGTGGCGCAGCATTGCAGCGCTGGGGCTCGGGATGCTGCTGTTCGAGTGGTGGTATTACCACCGGAGGACGGTATGAGGAATTTACGATATACGATATACGATTTACGAGCTGCAGCGCCGCCCGTCGGCTATCGGCAATTGGGTATTGGCTATTTGCGATTGGCTATTGGCGATTCCGTCCGGGCCGTTGCCCCTGAAATCGAGTGAGCACTCCGAAGCCACCATCAGAGAAGGGCGGCAACGGGCCGATGGATGAACTCGGGCGGAGGACAGTCGCCGCGCAGTGCAGGCGCGCGTGGCTGCGGATGCACGCTGTGAGCGATACCAATTTCCAATCTGCAATCTGCAATCTGCAATCTGCAATTCGCCCCGTATGACGGCAGAGACTCCAGGCCCCAAGCACCGCCTCCTGCGCGATCATCCCTACCCATCCCGTTTCCGTTTCGCGCTCTGGGTCGTCGCGGTGATCGTCATCGCGGCGATCTTCCTGTTCCCCGCACTGCAGCGCGCGAAGGCAAGCAGCAAGGAGCCGGTCGAGGATCGCGCTATCGCCTATTGTGCCCAGGACGAGGAATACGCCGAGCCCATCCTGCACGAGTTCACGAAGCAAACGGGCATCAAGGCTCCCGCGGTCTATGACAACGAGGCGGTGAAGACGGTAGGGCTGGCGAACCGCCTGCTGGCCGAGCGCGCCCATCCGCGCTGCGACGTCTTCTGGGGCAATGAGGAGCTGCGCACGCGCCAATTGGCCGCGCAAGGCGTCTTCCGGCCCACCAACGGCTGGGCCGCCTTCGGCTACCGCAGTCGGCGCATCGTGATCAATACCAACCGGCTCTCGATCGCCTCGGCCCCGCACTCGCTGCTGGAGCTGACGAACGAGGCTTGGCGCGGCAAGGTGGCCCTGGCCTACCCGCAGTTCGGCACGACGGCTACGCACTTCCAGGCGCTGCGCCAGTACTGGGGCGACGCCAGGTGGGAGGCGTGGTGCCGCGCGCTGGCGGCCAACAAACCCTTCGTCGTGGACGGCAACTCGGTGGTCGTGAAGACCGTCGGGCGCGGCGACGCCTGGATCGGCATGACCGACTCGGATGATATCGCCGCCGGGCAGGCAGACGGCATGCCCGTTGCGGCCCTGCCCATGACGCCGGAGACGCTCCTGATCCCCAACACCGTGGCCGTGGTGCACGGCGCGCCGCACCCGGACGCGGCGCAGGCGCTCTATGCATACTTGCAAGGAACGAACGTGGTGCGGCAATTGGTCGCTGCCAAGGCGCTCGAAGGCGTTTCCACCAGCGACGTGCGCGTGCCCACGCTCAAGGTGGATTGGGACGCCCTGCTGCGCGAGCTGCCGGACACCACCGCGAAATTGAACGCCATCTTCCTGCGATGAACTGGCTCCTGCTCAAGAACAGCCTGCTGGTCGCGGGCCTGGCCACGCTGCTCTCGGCGGGCCTGGGCTGCCTTGCGGCGCTGTGTCTCGAGGGTCTGCCGGGCCGCTGGCGCAATCGCCTGCTGGCGGTGGCGGTGACGGCGCTGGCATTGCCGCCGTTCCTGGTGACCAACTGCTGGCTGGATTTCCTCGGCCAGTCCGGGGTGTGGCGCAACTGGCTGCCGCTGAACATCATGTCCCTGGCCGGCGCCGTCTGGATCCTCAGCCTGCTGACCTGGCCCATCACCCTGCTGCTCGTGCTGGGCGCGTGGCGACGGCTGGAGCCCTCGCAGTTGGAATGCGACACAGCGGTGCGCGGACGCTGGCTGATCCAGGCGCTGCTCTGGCCGACGGCGCGGACGGCCCTGGCCCAGGCGGCCGTGCTGACCTTCGTCCTCGCCCTGAACAACTTCGCGGTGCCCGCCATCCTCCAGGTCAAGGTCTTCCCGGCGGAAATGTGGATACGTTTCAACACCACCTTCGACACCTTGGGGGCCTTGCGGTTGAGCTGGCCGCTGGTGCTTGCGCCGCTCCTGCTGCTGCTCTGGTTCGCGCGCCGGGAGCTGCCCTGGCCGCGCACCCAGGGGGCCGTGCACGCGAAGCTCTTTCGGCAGCAGCTCGGGCCGGCGTGGTTTGGTACGGCAGCAGTGTGCACCGCGGCGCTCTGTGTGCTGTCGGTGGGCCTGCCTGTATTTCAACTGGTTTCGGTCCGGCGAACCTGGACGGAGCTGCCGGGCGCGCTTGCCGCCGGGCAAAGCGCTGTCTGGCACTCCCTCTTCTACGCCGCCGTTTCGGCCACACTCGTCCTGCTGCTGGCGCTCGTTCTCTCTGCTCCGCGCCGCCTTGCCCTTCGGCGTTCGGCATTGGGTCTTCCTTCGGCCTTCGGACTTCGCCCTTCGGACTTCTGCCTCGGCCTCTCCTGGCTGATTTTCCTCGTGCCCGGCGTGCTGCTCGGCATCGGGCTGATCCTGGCGCTGAACCGGCCTTGGTCGGCCCTGGTGTATCAAAGCGCCGCCATCGTGATCCTCGCTTTTGTCCTGCGCTACCTGGCGTTGGGCTGGACCGCGGCCTCGCGTGCGTTGGCCGGCGTGGACCGCGATCTGACCGACGCTGCCCGATTGGAAGGTGCGACACGCTGGCAGATGCTGCGCTATGTGCAATGGCCGCAGATCGCGCCGCCGGTCGCTGCGCTTTGGTACATCGTCTTCCTGCTCTGCCTGTGGGACGTGGAATCCATGATCCTCGTCGTGCCGCCCGGTGGAGAGACGCTCGCCTTGCGGGTGTTCAACCTCCTGCACTATGGGCATAACGCGCAAGTGAACGCGCTATGCCTCACGCTGTTGGTGCTCGCGGTGGCGCCGCTGGTGGCCCGGAAGGCGTGGTGCGTGTTGCGGGGCGCGTGTTCCGGCTTCAGGCCACACGCAGCCCGGACCACGCTCCTGCTCGCCGGCGCTGTTGCCCTCGCCTGCTCGAGTTGCAGCCCCGGCGTCCCGGCCAACCAGGCGCCGATCCGCAGCCAGATCTTCCAGCGCGTGCAGATCATCGGCTCGCGTGGCGTGGGCGTCGGCGAGCTGAACAAGCCGCGCTCGGTCGCCGTGGACAAGCAGGACAACCTCTACGTCGTGGACATGACCGGGCGCGTGCAGAAATTCTCCTCCAACGGCGTCTTCCTGCTCTCGTGGCAGATGCCGCAAACCGACCTGGGCAAGCCCAAGGGCATGGGGCGCGATCGCGACGGCAACATCATTGTGGTCGAACCCCACTACCAGCGGATCAACGTGTTCTCCACGGAAGGCAAGCTCCTGGTCCAATGGGGCAAGCGCGGCACGAACGCCGGCGAACTCATGATGCCCCGGGCCGTGGCCGTGAACTCGCGCGGGGAATTCCTGGTCAGCGAATACGGCGACGTCGAGCGCGTGCAACGGTTCACGCCGGACGGCAAAAGGCTGCTGGGTGTCATCGGCCACGGCGGCAACGGCCCGGGCGAATTCAACCGCGCCGAGGGCCTGGGCATTGACGCGCAGGACCGCCTCTACGTGGCCGATTCATGCAACCACCGCATCCAGGTGTTCTCCGCCGATGGCAAGTTCCTCCGCGCCTACGGCAAGGCAGGCACCGGCAAAGGCGAGTTCAGCTACCCCTATGACATTTGCGTGGACAACACGGGCCGGCAGTATGTGTGTGAGTTCGGCAACAGCCGCATCCAGGTATTTGATGCGCAGGACCGCCCCATCGAGATCATCGGCGGGCCGGGTGCCGACCCGGGACGGTTCGGCAACCCCTGGAGCATCGCCCTGGATTCCGCCGGCAACCTCTACGTGGCCGATTCGCAGAACCACCGGGTGCAGAAACTGATCAGGAAGAGCTCAGTCTTGAGTCTTAGGTCTAAAGTCTTGTGTCCTCCGCGGACGCGAGACTTTGGGCTCAAGACGCAAGACTCCAGTCACGGATGAGCTTCCAATTCACCCATCCTCTCTACCTGCTGCTCCTGCCGCCCGCGCTGGCCTGGGTAATCTGGTTTGCGTGGAAGAGCGACGTGCAGATCAGCCCGTGGCGGCGCTGGCTGGCCTTTGGCATCCGCACGCTCGTCCTGCTGGCGCTCGTGTTCGCCATCTCCGGTCTGCAATGGCGCCGCCCGATGGAAGGCATGAACATCTTCTTCGCCCTCGACCGCTCGGACAGCATCCCCGCCCCGCAGCAGGAGGCCGCCAAGCAATTCATCAACAAGACCTCCCGCCAGAAGAAGCATGTGGATAAGGCCGGCGTCATCGTCTTCGGCAGCGAGGCCAGCATCGAGTCCTCGCCCAACCCCGCGGTGGATGTGCAGAAGATCCAGGCCGTCGTGGGCACGGAACGCACGGACCTGGCCGGCGCCATCCGCCTGGCGACCGCTGCCTTCCCGGAGACCGGCCAGAAGCGCCTGGTGCTGCTCACCGACGGCAACGAGAACATCGGCGACGCCATGAGCGCCGTGCTCGCCGCCAAACCGCTGGGCGTGACCGTGGACGTCGTGCCGCTGGGTGTGACCCGCGTCAATGACGTCTCGGTGCAGCGCTTGCAGTTGCCGGCCAACGTGAAGAAGGGGCAGGCGTTCGAGGAGAAGATCTTCGTGCAGGCCGACCAGGCGGGGCCCGCCACCATCCAGCTCATTCGCAACGAGCAGGTGCTGGGCGAGCAGAAGGTTGAACTCTCGGCCGGCAAGAACCTCTACACCCTCCCGCAGACCCTCTCCGAGGCCGGGTTCTACAATTACGAGGTGGTGGTGGACGCGCCGAACGACCCGCTGCCGCAGAACAACCGCGCCTCCGGCTTCGTCAACGTGCGCGGCGACCCGACCATCCTCATCGTCTCGGATGACCCCGCCCAGGACCAGCAGTTGGCCGCGGCTCTTCAGACTTCCCACGTGCAAGTGCGCCTGGTGGGGGTGAAGAGTTTCCCGGGCACGCTTGCCGAAATGCAGAGCTACGACGCCATCTTCATCAGCAATCTCTCGGCGGGCGACCTGGGCAACGATCGCATGAAGCTGCTGGAAGACGCCGTGCGCGATTTCGGAGTGGGGCTGGTCTGCGTGGGTGGCGACCAGACCTACGCGGCGGGCGGTTACCGGGGCACGCCGCTGGAGGCCACGCTGCCCGTCAGCATGGAGCTGGACAGCAAGAAGGTGCTGCCCAGCGGCGCCGTAGTGCTGGTCATGCACGGCATGGAGTTCAACAACGGCAACCAGGTTGCCCGCGATTGCGCCCAGGGCGTGCTGGCCGCCCTCGGACCCAGCGATGAAATGGGCGTCATCCTCTGGGACGGCACAGAGCACTGGGTCTTCCCGCTCCAGAAGGTGGGCGACAAGCGGGCGCTGGCCAAAGAAATTGCCGGCATGAACCAGGGCGACCTCGGCACCTTCCAGGGCGTGCTCGAGCAGTCCTACGAGGCGCTCAGGAAATCCACCGCCAACCTCAAGCACATCATCGTGTTCAGCGACGGCGATCCCGGCGCCCCTTCCGCCAAGCTGATGCAGGACATCGTGAGCGAGCGCATCACCGTCAGCACGGTCATGATCTCCGGCCACGTCGGACCCGAGACGATGGTCTGGATGGCCGACCACGGCAAAGGCCAGTTCTACAAGGTGGACTCGCCCAACGACCTGCCGCAGATCTTCATCAAGGAAACCGCGGTCATTCTGAAGTCGGCCATTTACGAGGAGCCCTTCACCCCGCAGGTGCGCTCGGCCACCGAGGTCGTCCGCGGCATCGCCGCCAACGAATACCCCAAGCTCCTCGGCTACGTCGCCACCACGCCCAAGCCCCTGGCCGAAACACCGCTGTGGTCGGACAAAGGCGACCCCCTGCTCGCGCACTGGCATTACGGCCTGGGCCGCGCTGTGGCCTTCACCTCGGACGCCAAGGCCAAGTGGGCCAGAATCTGGCTGAACTGGGACAAGTACCGCCAGTTCTGGTCCCAAATCGGACAGTGGAGCATGCGGCAGCTGGAGAACGCCGACCTCACCACCGAGGTTTCGGTAGAAAAGGGCGAGGGTGTCATCAACGTCGAGGCAGTGGACGACCAGGGGAACTTCCGCAACTTCCTCAACCTGCAGGCGCTGGTCGCCAGCCCCAAAGGCGAGCGCCAGACCATCCGCCTCGAGCAGACCGGCCCCGGCCACTACGAGGCGCATTTCCCGACCAAGGAGATCGGGCAGTATATGCTCAACCTGTCGGACATTAAGGACGGCAAAGTGCGCGGCTCACAGATCATCGGCACCAGCGTGAACTACTCGCCGGAGTTCAACACCTCCGAGCCCAACTACAACCTGCTGCGGCGCCTGGCCGAGAGCGGCGGCGGCAAGGTGCTGGACCCGCGCGCGACCGGCGTGAACCCCTTCCTGCACGACCGCCAGAATACGTTTCAGCCCCGCGACCTGTGGGAAGGGCTGCTCAAGTGCGCCATCATCCTATTCACGGTGGATGTGGGAGTGCGCCGCATCCAGATCGGGCGCGATGAATGGCTGCGCGGCGCCCGGACCGTGCGGCGCTGGCTTTTCTTCTGGCAAGGCGTGCCTCGCACACCCGAGGCCGAGGAGTCCCTGACTGCTCTGCTGGCGCGCCGACACCAGGTCCGCGCCCAACACACCGGCCCTGCGCTCGAGGCCAGCCCAGACCTGTTCCGGCCCCAGGCCGAGCCCACCATGCCGTTGCCGGGCGAGGAGGAGCCCTCCGCCCCCGCGGCGCAGCCCAGCGCCCCGCCTGCCGAAGAAGCCAAGCCCGCCGCCACCGAGGCCGAACGCTCTACCGCCAGCCGCCTCCTCGAGGCCAAGCGCCGCGCCCAGAAACGGAATCGCTGATTCCTCCCTATCCTGTCCCCGCTATTTCGGCCAGACTTTGCGTCCCATTTCGCCGGCAGCCACCTTCTCAAACGGACCAGGGAATGGATGCTCGTTGCTCCGCTTGTGCCCGAAATAATCGGTGTTGATGCGGAGAGGCGAACCGTCCGGGTTTTCGTAAGCGCAGCCAGTTACCTTCGCTCTGCCAAGCAGCTCCGTCGTCACCAGTTGGTCTTTGGCCTCATCCCGCCAGGCCTTGTCCTCACGGAGAGCGAGATACCAGCCGTCGGGTTTCCAGGTCAGCTTCAGCCCGGCATCGAAATCGGTCTCTAGCAGTGGCGCGGCATCAAATTTCGAGGGCTGAGAGCCTTTGGTGAACACGTTCCCGCCGGCGAAACACGGCAGCGCTGACTTATCGAGCGCGGCGAGGCTGCAGGGCGCCACAAACAGATTGTTGTAGAACCGATCATCGCCGCTGTCGTTTTGAGTGCTGTCCTGGTGCATCCCGGCCAACGCCGTGGCATGCGGCTGATGAAACGGCGTCGCGCGAGTGTCGCCGCGCATGTTTTCGATGGGGCCGACGATCAGGTTGTGGACGGCAGCGATGCCCTGGGAGTTCAGGGCGAAGCTCTTCCGCGGCGAGAGCAGAAGGTTATTGGCCACCAGAATGGGACCATGCTGCATTTCGAAGAAGAGATCACCCAAGATGCCGGTGTTGTCGTGCATCAGGTTGCCCGTGACTTGCGCCCCCTGCCCCATCCAGTCGAGCCAAATGCCGCTGCAGTCGCCGCAGCGGTAAATGTGATTGCCGCTAATCACGACATCAATCGCGCCATGGAATTTAATGCCGGCCATTTCCGCCCCGCCGAAAAGCTGCCGGACGTGGATGTCGTGGATGATGTTCCCCGTCACCGTGCTGAACGAGCAGCCCAGGCTTCCCACCACGCCCGTCTGCTCGCAATGGTGAATATGGTTATTGCGCACGACGTGGCCGCCGACGGTCGCCCGGTTCCAGCCGTTGGTCAGCGCGCGGGTCAGGGTGCCGACATAGCCTTCCGCTGACTCCGCGCGGTTGTCCCATCCGTCGCTGTATTTGCCCAGCGCGACCCCGCAGCAGGTGGAGTAACTGATCTCGTTGCTCTCGATGATCCAGCCCTTGCACCAATAAGCGGACACGATACCAATCTGCCCGGCCGTGGGCGGCGCCCAGGGCGTGGCGGCGTTGCGCAATTCAAACCCGCGCACCCTCAGGTAATTGATGCCGGTCTTCTCCGGCGTGAACACCGTCTGGCGGACATTGATCTCCACTTCGCGCTCGTTGGGGTTGAGCGCCGGGAATTGCGCGTAGATGACAGTGCTGTTGGCCGGCGGTTTGAAATACGCCTCCAGTTTGGCCGGCTTGAGTGGCCTAAAGACCAGGCACAGGTTCTTCTTTCCTCCCGTCGGCGTGATCCTGGCGGTGAGCGACTGCCACGTTTGCCAGCCACCCGTGCTCGGCACTTCGCAGGTTCCCAGCAACTCGCCCTCGGCCCCATCCAGGCGCAACTCGACCTTTCCCCCGGTCCCTGGCGCTGCCGCGACGCGGAGCGTGATGCTCTCCGCTTCCGCTCCAAAGTCCACGCCGTCGTAGCGCAGCCAATTGCTCTTGCGAATGAACCCGACACACTGGCCGCCCTCGGAGCATTCGGCCACCTGGGTGCCACGCCTGGCCGCGCTCTGTGCCGCTGGGATCCGCGCCCCGCCTCCCGGTTGGAGCCAGGCCACGTTCACGAGGTATTCCGGCTCTGGCTCAGCCAAAACCACGCCGGCCACCACGCCGAACCACAGCGGTACTTTGCCCGCCGGCGCAAGCACATCGGCAAAATGTGCCGCCTCGGTCAACCAGTCGCCGTTCAAATACACCGCGCCCGTATGATGCCGCCGCCCGTTGGCGCCAAACCAGTCGCCGTGGATCAGATCGTTGTAGGGATTGAACTTGCCGAAGAACGCGTTCGGAAGCGTCGCTCTCCAGGTGTCGTTGGTCACGCGCTCCCAGCCCCTGACGACTTCCGAGCCGGTGAGGATCACCTTCTCCCCGGGCGCGGCCTGGTAGGTGATGCGCTGTTTGTCGGAGGTCCCGCCGCGAGGCGGGTTGACGCGTTCGCGGTAAATGCCTTCGTGCACCGTGATGGTATCGCCCGGCTGCGCCAGGCCCGCGGCACGTTGAATGGTGCAGAAGGGTGCGGCCTTCGTCCCGGGATTCGTGTCGGCGCCATTGGTGGCAACCTGGAACTCGGCCGCCATACCGACATTAGGGAACTGGAGAATCCCGCCTGCAACCATGCCAAGGATGACTGATTTCGTTTTCATCTTCGTCGAGAAAGGTGTGCACTGCCACTGCCAAAGCTGCCCCATTTAATAGTCGTCATGGGCATCGTGGCAATACTCGTGCATCCTGTCGAGGGTACGAGCCTTGCACACTCCTGCGCTCTCGCGCTCCGACGGCCGGCGGCCGGCGCGCCCTGACTCCCAGGCAACAGGTTGCCTGGTGCATCGCCGCGGCCGACAGCCTCACGGTCAGCCGTATGGGCCGCAGCGCGCCGATTGGGCGGAATCACGCCCGGAGCACTCTTCGCCGTAAGCAAGCTCCGGCGGAATAGTGAACCGCACCTAGTCGCCGACCCGCATGGTCGGGACGCCTTCATCCCAGCCGCGGATTACCTGGCACGTCCCCATACTATGCAGGTAGTCAAACTCCAGCCACTTAGGGTTGAGGGCGGGCCGGAATGAGCGGAGGCAAGGGCTCGAGGACAAACTTCTTGCCTCGGAGATAGACGCCCTTTAATCTCTGGCTTGTCGATGAGTTGTTGCTCGTATGGCTGCGCCTTGGCACGTTTTTACGTAACTCGTTGGCGATCAAATCGTTTGCGCGCTTAGCTCAGTGGAAGAGCACTTCCTTCACACGGAAGGGGTCGCAGGTTCAAGTCCTGCAGCGCGCACCATCTCAAAACCCGGGAGGGCGAGCGTCCTCGCGAGCCCTAACTCCGCAGACGCCAGGAAAATCAGGGCTCGCGAGGACGCTCGCCCTCCCGAGTTGTGAGACAGCCTCGGCGAGGCGTCCCTGCGAGCGCAATCTGCTTGCCCAGCGCGGGAGCAACGCGGATTATCGCCCGATGAACGAAAGCCATTCTGTGCGCAAGCGCGACCATTCCCTGCGCATCTCGCGGCGTGCCGCCGTGAAACTCGGAGCGGTGCTCGGCTCGGGGATGGCGCTGGGCCTGCCCGTCCTCGCCGCTGGCTCGAAGCGCCGAGTGGTGGTCGTCTGGTCCGAAGGCACGGCGAACGTGGACCCGGTCTCCAAGAAGGTCTATCCCGATGACGTGAACACGGCCATCGCCCAAGGCCTGAAGCCGCTCGAGTCCAAACGCTGGGAGATTGTGAAAGCAAGTCTCAATGACCCGGACCAGGGCATCAGCGACGCGCTGCTCTGCCGCACCGACGTGTTGATCTGGTGGGGCCACAAGAAGCATCGCGACGTCAGCGATGAACTGGTCGGTAAGATTGAGAAGCGGGTGAAGGAGGACGGGATGGGTTTCATTGCCACGCACTCGGCGCACTTCTCGAAGCCGCTCAAGCGGCTGCTGGGCACGCCGTGCAGTTGGCGCGAGTACGTGGCCGACGGCACTTCGGTCGAGATCATTGTCAATGAGCCCAAACATCCCATCTGTAAAGGCGTGCACGACTTCACGCTGCCGAAGATCGAGCGCTACGGGGAGCCCTTCGCCGTGCCGGAGCCGGAAGCGGTGCCGCTGGACGGCCTTTACACGCGGCCCGACGGCAAGACCGAGAAGGGCCGGATGGGGCTATGCTGGACGGTGGGCAAGGGCAAAGTGTTCTACTTCACGCCGGGGCATGAGACGTACGGGGACTACTACAATCCGGACATCAGGAAGATATTCGTCAATGCGGTCCTCTGGGCCGCGCCAAGCACTTAGCCCGAAGGACGACGGGCTGCCGCGCAGGGGCGGCGGCGTCGGGTGCTGCGGGTTGCGTGGCGCGTGTTCCGTGTTCACGCCCCACGCAACACGGAGCACGCAACGCCCGGCCGAGGGGTTCCTACCAGTCTGAAGTGTTCAGGTTAAGCCGACGGCTCAGGCCGCCACGGGATCGCAGCGGGAGCCGAAGCGCTCGAGCTGAACCTCATCTGTCAGGTTCAGCCTGAGGGGCGTGATGGAAACCAAGCCGTGCTGCACGGCCCAGCGGCGAGCAGGGGCAGGTTCCCGGAAAGCCTCTTGCGTGTTGCACGGTCACGGAGCACGGAACGCGCAACACCGGTTTTTCGCCGCTGGGGGCTTCCTGGCAGCCGTGGTAAGCATGCTGCTCAATGCATTCACGGCCAGGGCGAGACGGAGAGCCTGGCCGGTGATTTCAGCCCGTTGCATCGAGCGGCAGTTGGAGCGGAAACTGTTTGCGAACGATGGTGGTCCCTCCGAGGGATGGGTCTGGAAGGTGGTTTGCGAGGTGGATTACGGCGGCAAACATTATGTCGTTCGCCCTGAAGCGCACTGGAGCGATGTGGCACAAGGGGATTGTCCCTTTTGGAAGGAAGAGAAAGGCCGCCGTTTGCTGTCCCAGAGGATTTCACCCAACGGGGAGTGCAAGGTGCGGGTCAACCCGGCAAATCCACTGGAAGCCGCACTGGTGGGATGAACTCGATTTAAGCAGCTTTGGCTTGCGGAGTCGCTATACTGCGGCGATGCAGAACGGACCGCCCGGCACCCAACCGGAAGACCGGGCCTTCGCTCGCCGTTGAGAATACAATGCACAACGATGTCCAAGCAGCCATAGCTCCCGTCAGGGCAAGCCTGAAGCCCTTTCCGGTGAACAAGCCAGCTTGGGGCTCGCTCTCGTCCCACCTGTGGCTTCGGATCAGCCGAGGCTTCCTCATCGCCGCCGCCGCCGGGTTGGTGTGGCGCTTGGTGCGCTTCGCCCTGCATTTTGAACTTACAGGAGATGAGTTCAACATCGTGCGCAGCGTCCTCGAGCGGGATTATGCCGGATTGTTGAAGCCTCTGGATTACGCGAACGTTTCTCCCCCGGGCTTTTTATGGCTGACCAAGTTCATGCTTTCGGTGTTTCCTTGCGACGGGGGCGCACGGCTGCTGCCCTTTCTCGCCAGCCTGGCCGCGATGGCAATGTCCTGGCTCATCTGCCGCGACACCTTGCGCGGCACCGCCCGCTGGGCTGCCTGGGCCGTCTTCTGCGTCTCGTATGTGCCGGTCGCCGAAGGCACGCGCAGCAAGGGCTACAGCATTGACCTGCTGCTGGCCGCCGTGATGTTGTGGTGGCTCTTGCGGTGGTTGCGCGAGAGGGACAAACACCGTTACCTGGTCTGGCTGACCCTTTGCGCTCCGGTGTTTATCTGGTTGTCGTACACCGCCGTCTTTATCATCGGGGCCGCCGGGCTGATTTGGGCCGCGGCGTTACTGCAATCCCGTCTTCGCCCGCAAAGAGCCTTGGAACCGGGTGCTCGAGCTGGTGTGCCGGCCTTTTGGCTATGGCTGGCCTCTGTAGCGCTTACCGGGGTGAGCGTGCTGGTGCTCTATGAATGCAACATTCGCGCGGCCCTGCAAAGGAGTCACGCGGTTAGCCTCGACACTTCCTGGGGAGCGGGCTTTCCTCCGATAAAGCAGCCCTGGAACATTCCCTGGTGGCTGCTGACGGTGCATACCGGGCGGGGCTTTGCGTGGCCTGTGGGCGACAACCATTTTGCTTCAAGCGTGACGTTTGTGTTGTGGGTGAGCGGTTTAGTGGTGTATTGGCGTCGGGGCAACCGATGGATCTGGTGGTTGTTCGTCACCGCGCAGGTTCTGTCCTTGGCGGCGGCCTCCTTTCAGAAGTATCCCTACCTGGCCAACCCGCGCATTAGCATGTTCCTGGGCCCGGGCATTTGCCTTTTTGTCGGGGTGGGCATTCAATATTGGATTGATCGGCAGCGCTCGGATACCCGGCGTGGCTGGTATCGTTTCACCGCCGTCGTATTCTTATTCTGCGCGATGGGCGGCCTCACGCGCGACCTGGCTATGCGCGTGCGCGAGTTAAAGGCGGCCGGGCATGCCCCGCGACCCAGCCTGGCGGCGCCGCTCGCACAGGAACCACACGCTTTATCCAATGGCGGCCCAGCGACGTCGCTGGTTGCAATTCGAGACCTGCTCGAGGGCCGCCGTCGCTGAGCCGGCCCTCCGCCGTCATGATGACGCGCTGACCCTTGTCTCCTTTCCTTACCGTCGCGTGCCGATGCGCTTGGGGCCTGATGGAATGCGCTCCTGCACGCGGAGCGACTTTCAGGCTAATTAGTTGTTGGAGGTTGCCCCGCTTGTTCGTGCCGGGCCGGTTCCTGCCCTGTATCGGGGCCCAGTAAACCATACTGCTTCAGCTTGTACTGCAGCGCCCGCCGGCTGATGCCGAGGGCGCGCGCGGCTTCCTCACGGTTGCTGGTAACGTGGGTCAAGGTCTGGCGGATCAGCATCTTCTCCACCTCTGCCAGAGGTGTCCCGGGGCGCACGGTGAAAGTGGTGGTGTTGCGGTCGTACTCGCGCAGGAAATCGGGCAAATGGCCGACCTGCACCTCCACTTCCCGGCAGGTGATGACGAGGCGCTCGATGACGTTGCGCAGTTGGCGGACGTTGCCCGGCCACGGAAAACGCTGGCAGACCTGCAGCGCCTCGGCCGACATCCGCTTGCGGCGCCGCTTGTGTTTGGCCGTGAACTGCTCGAAGAAGCGCTCGACCAGCAACGGGATGTCCTCCGCCCGCTCGCGCAAGGCAGGCATCATAATGGGCACCACCTGCAGCCGGTAAAAGAGGTCTTCGCGGAATCCGCCGGCAGCGACGGACTCTTGCAGGTTCTTGTTCGTGGCCGCGATGATGCGCACATTGACGCGGATCAGCTCCGCGCCGCCGACCATCCGGAACGCCCCGTCCTCCAAGACGCGAAGCAGGTCTCCCTGCCCCTTGGCTGACAGGTCGCCAATCTCGTCCAGGAAGAGCGTGCCGCCGTCGGCGAGTTGGAAGCGCCCCGGTTTGTTGGACACCGCGCCGGTGAATGCCCCTTTGACGTGGCCGAACAGCTCCGCTTCGAGCAACTGTTCGGCGAGCGCGGCGCAGTTGACGGAGATAAATGGCCGCTCGCGCCGCGCGCTCTGCGCATGGATCGAGCGCGCCACAATTTCCTTGCCCGTGCCGCTCTCGCCCTCGATCAGGACAGTGATATCGCTGTTGGCGACTTCCTCGATGAGCCGGCCAACGGCCCGCATCGCCTCGCTTTCGCCCACGAGCAGCCCGGGGTCGGACCCTTGCTTGAGACGCAGGCGCAGTTCGTTGTTCTCGGCCATGACAGCCTGGAACTCCAGGGCCTTCTGCACGAGCGCCCGCAGGCGTTTCAGGTCAATCGGCTTGGGTAAGTAATCGTAAGCCCCTTGCTTCATGGCCTCGACCGCGCTCTCGACGGTGCCAAAGGCGGTCATGAGAATGAACAGCGTGTCCTGGCTGCGCTCGCGCACCCGGGCCAGCAGCTCCAAGCCGCTCAATCCGGGCATTTTGATATCCGAAATCACCAGGTTGAAGAGCCGTTGCTGGGTGAGCCGCAGCGCGGCCTGGGGATCGGTCGTGGCGTCCACGAGGTAGCCTTCGCGACGCAAGGCCTCCTGCACGCCCGCACAGAGGCCCTGCTCGTCATCCACTACCAGTATTTTGACCTTCGCCTTGTCCATCTCAATCAGAGGCTCATTGCTATCATTTCTCCACTAGCTTTGAGATGTAGCCTCGGCTGAGGCGCTCGGAGCCTGTTCGGGCGCCCCTGTGGTTTTCAGCGGCAGCCGCATCGTGAACAGCGCCCCGCGCGCGGCTCGATTCTGCGCAGACAAGGCGCCGCCGTGCGCGGTCACGATCTGCTGGGCAATCCACAGGCCCAGCCCGCTGCCTTCGGCTTTCGTGGTGAAGTAGGGATCGAAGACGGATGCCAGCTTATCGGGCGGGATGCCCGGGCCGTTGTCAGCGACCGTTACGTGTACCTGCCCGTCGGAGATGGCTCCCGTTAGTTCCACGTGCCCCGGCTTCTCGACCGCCTGGATGGCGTTGATCACCACGTTGAGCAAGGCTTGCGTCAGCCGCACGGGGTCGGCCATGACCGGGGGCAGCGAACTATCCAGGCGTGTGGTGATTTCGATGCCGCGCGCCGCTGCCTCGGGCCGCAGCAATTCGCAGACGTGGGTGAGCACCCTGGCGATGTCCACCGGCTCCAGGTCCACTCCCGCCGGTCCTGCCAAGCGCAGGAACCGGTCCACGATGCCTTCGAGGCGGTGGAGTTCTCCGTGAATGATCTCCAGGCGCGCCGTCAGCTTGTCCCGCACGGCCGGCTCCAGGACGGCCAGGTCCTCCTCGAGCAGTTGGAAGTGAATGCCGAGCGAACTGAGCGGGTTGCGGACCTCGTGGGCGAGGCGGCCCAGCAGGCGGGCGAGCAGGTCACGCTTCTCGGCGGCTGCCAATTGCGAAGCGTCCTGCCCCAGGGCCTGTGCCAAAATGCTTTCCACTATCCTGCACGATAGGAAAGCCCGGCCCGGGCGTCCAGCCAAGGTCAGCGCCGGCAGTTTGTTAATCATGGGCTGTGGTTTGGGGGCTCCGAAAGCTCGCACCCCACAGAGTCCGCCTCTCTTAAGCACTTCGGAATCAGTTACTTATCCTCAAGCACTATCGCCTCTGCGCCTGCCCTGCCTGCCCTGCACTTGCCTCAAGCCGCGCGACGCCCGCCCGCATCAGTGGCGTGTATAGGGCGATTCCCCGGTGTGTCTCCCATGGGGAGCGATCCACATGGGAGATACACCGGGGAAGCACCTTATGCTGACCGTGGAAACGAGCGGGTTTAGAGGGGTAAGTAGCAGCACAGACGGGACTTACGTTGCCGGAGGCCAAGGAAGGGCCAATTCACCCTAAGTGGCTGCATTTTGCCACCGTGCTCTACAGCTCGTTCGGGGCAAGCGCGCGGACGGCGTCCTTGGACCAGGCGCATTGGTTGCGCGAATCGCACAACACCCAGCCGCCCAGCCCGGCGGTATGGCAGGCTTTGACCACCGCCGTGACTTCGGGCCGGAAGGCTGTGGCATCCGGCCCCAGCGGCGCCCCGCCCTCGACGTAAGCGCGCCACTGCCGCATGTCCGCCCCCCAAACTGTTTTCAGCTTCTCCAAGTCCTGGACGTTGCGGAGAGGAGCATGGAAGGACTGCACCGCCTGGGTCAACCGGTCCATCTCTTTGCCCTGGCGCGGACCCTGCCAGCGCAGCACGACCTCCGGTGCCAGCGACAGGCCTATGTTGCTCGGAGCCAGAATGTCGGCTGCCTGGGACAGGAAACTCAGAATGGTGCTGAGACGATTGGCGGGGGAGTCATGCTCGGCATAGCTGGCGTCGGGGAACTCGCGGTCGCCAGGGAACCACACGCAATCGAGCTCGATCTCGTCAAACCCGGCCGCGGCGGCTTCCTTAATAACGGCGAGCATGTAATCCCGCACTTCCTTGCGGTAGGGATCGGGCCAGACGTTGCTGGGGTGCGAGCCGGCGCGGACGGCCCAGTCGGGATTGTGCTTGGCCAGCAGCGGGTCATGGAACGTGGCGAGCCGGCCGACGACATAGATGTGCTTCTCGTGCATCTGCTTGAGGAAGCCTGGCATGTCGTTGAACTTGATCGCGCCGAAGGCCCCCACCTGGCCGGCGTTGGGCGCGCCATTGTAGAAGGTCATGCGGCCTTGCCGGTCTTTGATGTCCACGATCAGCGTGTTCAGGTGCTCGCCATCCAGCAACTGCAAGGCCCGGGCCCGCGTGTCAGGCATGCCGAGCGCCGCGTAGGACAGATAGATGCCGTGGGTCTCCAGCGGCTCCAGTTCAAACCGCGGTTGCTTCTGCGCAGGCGCCTCGCAGCGTTTGGGCCAGAAGCCCGCGGCCCGCAGCAGCAACGGCTGGCCCGGTTCCAGGTGGTTCACGGCGAACTCGCCTTTGGCATCGGTAGAGGTGGCCTTGCCAGCATGGAAGACCGTCGCGTTGGGGATGGGGTTCTTGGTTTCGTAGTTTACCACGGAGCCGGAAGGAGCAGGACGGCAACCGGCAAAGAGAGCGGCACCCAGAAGCGCGCAGGCCACAAGAAGAAGCGGAAACATCCAACATCCAACATCCAACATCCAACATCCAATGAGTGAGCGCAGGCCGCGCGTGCCCATTGGCTGTTGGATGTTGGATGTTGGATGTTGGATGTTCCCAATCCTCATAAACTCAGGGCTTCAAGCTTGAGCTCGCGGCGGCCAGGCGGGCCCAGTCCGGGTTAACGGGGTGGTTGCCGATGGGCAACACCGACCAGTTGATGGAGCGCGGGTCGCGCAGCTTCCATATCTCGCCGTGGCAGTCGGCGAAGGACAGCGCGTAGGAGTTGATGTGCCGCGTGGCCGGGGCATCGAGCAGGCCGCGGTCGCCCTTCATGTCCACGGCGAACCAGCCGTCGTTAATGCTGCGCTCGTGCTCGTCAATGAACACCCACGCGCTGGCCGGCGAAGGATTCACGATGTCCGTGTCGCGCTTGAACACCATATAATTGCTCTGGCCGGCGACCCACGTGCCGCCCATCCAGCCGTTGATGGAATAGCTGCGCACGCGGCGCACGCCGTCCACGGCGCTCGTATCCGCCGGGCAATGATAGATGCCGGTGGAGTGGCTGTATTGGTATAGCGCGCCGAGCTTGATGCCGTTGACGTTGGTTGAATCCTTCACTCCGGGCTGCACCGGCGGGTAGATCTTCGTGTCGTCGTTCATGCTGCCCATGACCCAGGCATTCGTGTTCACGGCGCCGTGCACGAAGTAGAAGATCGAGACCAGCTTGCCCCCGTTGTCGTCGGCATACTGGCGCCAGCACATCGTAAGCTGGTGGAAGTTGTTGACGCAGTAGGCCTGCTGGCTCCGGGCCTTGCCATTCGCCAGCCCCGGCAGGAGCAAGGCAACCAGTATCCCGATGATGGCAATGACGACCAGCAGCTCGACCATCGTGAACGCGCGGGGGGTACTTCTGCACACGATTCTGACCTTGGTAGGGACGCCTCGCCGAGGCGTCCGGATGCACCCGAAACGGACGCCTCGGCGAGGCGTCCCTACCAAGGGCGCCTGGACGGAAGGTGAATGCGGAGGGTTCATTCGATCAGCTCGATGGGAAACATAACCCCGGCGGTGCGCTGGAGGATGACCGCCCGCTTGCGCAGCATAAAGGGCGTGGGCGAGGTTGGGTCCCAGGTCTTGGGCCGGGGCAGGATAATGGCGAGCGTGGCCGCCTGTTCCAGGGTCAGTTCGCGAGCGGGCACGCCATAATAGTGCTGGGCGGCGGCTTCGATGCCGTAGATGCCGTCGCCCAGTTCGATGGAATTGACGTAAAGCTCCAGGATGCGCTTTTTGGGCAGCAGGATTTCCATCCAGACCGTGTAGTAGGCCTCCAGGCCTTTGCGGAGCCAGGAGCGCTTGTGGTATAGGAAAAGCGAGCGGGCGCATTGCTGCGAGATGGTGGACGCGCCGCGTGCCGGCCTGCCGGTATCCTGGGCCTGCTCGAGCGAAGCGCGGATTTGGCCCCAGTCAAATCCGTGGTGCTCGAAGAAGCGCATATCCTCCGCCATCCAGACGCAGGTGAGGAACGTCACCGGCGCATCGCGCAGAGGGATGGGCTGGTAAAGCAGCGGCGCGGCGGGGACGCCCGAGAGCTTGCTGTGCATCCAACGCCAGACAATGGGCGCGGTGACCGTTGGCTCCGAAAAGCGCAGGCAGGCGACCTGAATGGCCGGCACCGCGGGCGCAATAAACGCCGCGACGGCCACGCACTTGATCGCCTTCCACACCCCTGGCCTAAGCTGATTCACCTTTCTCTTCTCTTATTAAGCCTCGGGCCGCAAAAGTTACGGCACCTCGGAGGTGCCGCCCTTGCACGCGGTAGCTTGTCCTGTCGCTTTCTATTCAACCATACAGACAACGTACGGGACGATTTGTGTCTAAAAAAAGCGGGCAGGGACGTCTCGCCGAGGCGTGCCTGCCCCGCAGCCTGTTGGCGCCGCTCCTGCAGGGCTCCCCGGCGATTCCCTGGCGTTTGCCCGGTGAGTCTCCCATGTGGGTCGACCCACATGGGAGACACACGGGCCAATCGCCAGGGAATCAACGGGGAGTCAGGCGCGATGAGGGGCAAACAGCGCCCGCTCGGTCCGGCAGGTGTCCGATTTTGAGACACTTGCGCCGGGGGGTATCTGTTTAGCCCTGACATGCCTCAAGGCCGATAAAGTGGCCGATAAAGTCGCCGAAAGAGTCCACTTTATCGTGCACTTAATCGGGCACTTTATCCGGCTCAGCAACGTCCCAGGCCGGGCTAAACACGCAGACCCGGGCAGGGATTCTCAGCTACCCACCCACGAGCGCGTGCTCCCGCTCGAGCAGGGTCGGATGCGAGTAGTAGAAACCGCTGTAGAGCGGGTGGGGGGTCAAGTTGCTGAGATTCTTCTCATTGAGCTTGCGTAACGCGCCGACAAGCGAGTGCGGCTCCTGCATGACCTCGGCGGCGTAGGCGTCCGCCTGGTACTCATAGCGACGCGACCACCAGTGCGCCAGCGGCGAGAACCAGAAGGTGACCACGCCCGCCAGCAGTCCGAACAACAGCAGCGCCGGCACGATGCTGCCCGGCTCAAAGCCGAAGCCGTGGTAAAACCAGGCCTGCTGAGCCAGCAGCGAAATGAGCCAGAACCCGGCGAACGACCCGAGCGCCGAGGCCACCATCATCTTCGGGATATGCTTCTTCTTGTAATGGCCGATCTCGTGCGCCAGCACCGCCTCCAGCTCCGGTTCGGCCAGTTGCTGGATGAGCGTGTCAAAGAGCACGATCTTGCGGAAGCTCCCGAAGCCGGTGAAGAACGCGTTGGAGTGACGCGAGCGTTTGCTGCCGTCCATGACCTGGATGCTTCGGGCGCGGAAGCGCGTGCGCTCAGCGAGCCGGAGCAGGCGCTGGCGCAGGGAACCTTCGGGCAAGGGCGTGAACTTGTTGAACAGCGGCATGATCAGCACGGGCGCCAGCACCAGCATCAGCAGTTGGACCACGACCAGGGCGCCCCACGCCCAAAGCCACCACCAGGCGCCCATCCATCCGACCAGCTTGAGCACCAGCACGAGCAGCGGATATCCCAGGGCGATGCCCAGCAGCAGGCCCTTGAGGCGGTCGAACCACCATAGCTTCTGCGTGGTCGTGTTGAAGCCGAAGCGAGCCTCGAGCCGGAACTGATCGTACCAGTGCAGCGGCAAGCTGGGCAGCGACAGCGCGATGCCGACCGCGCACAGGAATGCGGCCATCGCCCAGGCTGAACCGCCCAGCCAGTGGTTGAACAGGCCGAACCCCCACGGTAACACGCCGCTGAACAGCACAACCAGCAGGACTACGGCGTCATACGTGGTCTCGACCTGGCTGAACCGCGCCTGGGCCAGCGTGTACTGCACGGACCTGGCGTAAGTCGCTTCGTCCATGACCTTCTGGAAGGCCTCCGGCACCTGTCCCGCGTGTGCAAGCACGGTGCGTCGGTTCAGACGTTCAAGCCACAGCGCCGCCGCGCACCTTGCCGCGATAAGGGCGGTTACAGCGGGAGGCAACAAACGATCCAAAGTCATGTCCTGCACCAACCTACCAGCACGAAAGCGCGGAGCGCAATCGCACCCTCATAGAGGAAATCCGAAGTCCCGAAGGCCGAAGGCCGAAAGAAATCCGAAATCCGAATACCGAATCCAAAGCCGGCCTGGAAACCGGCCCGGGTGCGCGAAAAGTTCTCCTCTTCGGATTTCGGCCTTCGGCCTTCTTTCGGCCTTCGGGTTTCGGCCTTCAGATTTCCCCGCCTTACTCCTTTTCCGCCTTGGGGTTTGGCACCTCCGGCTGCGCCTTCGGTGTGACAATGAGCTTGCCCTCCTTCACCTGCACGCTCTCCAGGTTCTGTAGCACCGTCATGGTGTTCGGCTGGTTGGTCAGGCCCGCCGCGAAATTCACCGCGCGCAGGCTCTGCATATACATTTCCGGCAGGGGCTTGCCTTTGACTTCCAGCGTCTGGGGCGAGACAAAGAGCACCCCGTGTTGGAGGGACACGTTGAAGGTGCCGCTACCGTTGAGGTAACGATTGCGGAACATCTTCCAGCCTATATCTGCCAGCGGCAGGCTCAACTCCCCTTTGACCCGATCGCCCGCGAAGCTGACGTAGAACTTGCCTTTCAGCGAATTCTTACCCTGGCTCGTGGCGATCAGCTCGTTGATGTCGTCGGCGGTCAGCTCCAGCGGCGGCGCGGGACGGCCCGCCCGCATGGCTTGCTGGAACTCCTCGAAACGCTGCTTGAGCTTGGCCGCGTCCGCCGAGGACATCTGCACGGTCGGCAAAGCCATCGGCTGGGTATCGGTGTACTGATTGACCATGGCGCTCAGCTTCTTCTTGCCGTAGTTGAAGGCAATCACGCCTAAGATGGCGATGACCAGAAGCAGCACCAATCCGCTGATGCAGCCGTAAAAGAAACAACCGCGACGCGCTTTGGGGGGTTGGCCGTTCATAGGTGGTGGTGCTTGGGTCATAAAGAAAGGCCGAACCGTGTTACGTGTTGCGCTTTGCGCGCCCATGCAACGCGCAACACGCACCACGCAACACGGTTCGGGACGCTCATGCTCGTTTCACCGCCGCCCTACTTCCTTCCCTTGTAGAGATTCATCTTCGGCCGCAGTGGCGGCGGCAAAGGAATCCGGGCCGGTTTAGCCGGTTGCGCCGGCGGTGGCGGCAGGGCAGGGGGCGTGGCCAGGGGTTGGATCTGACCCGAAAGCCAGTCCGTCGCGTTGGGCGCCGCTTCGCCGATCTTCACGTCGGGCACCTTCAGCTCGCCGATTTTGAAATCGCCCAGCGGGTTCAAGGCTGCCGGCGGCTGGCCGAGCGGCGCCGCAAATTCGGGACGGACGCCCCTCATCTCCAGCACCTGGTAGCCGTTGACCAGCCAATCTACGCGGCCTGTCTCGATGTCCACGATCAGCCCATGCACCGGCATTCTCGGGCCGATGATCGGGCTGTTGCGGACGATGTCCACCGCCTTGATCACGTTCGCCCGCTCACTGGAGAAGACGCCAAAGAAGTCGTTCACGTTAGGCGGCAGCGCGTGCCGATCTATGCCCAGGGCGCCCAGGCGGTCGACCAGCTCCATTGTCGTCGTCTTCGTTACCTGGCAATCCGTGTGGCCGATGATGGCAATTTCCTTGCCGCCCTTGATGGCGCAGGCGAGGGCGAGCGAGCGCATGGTGCTGCTGAGCGGGCCGGTGATGATGTTCCCGGCGTTGCGCAGCCAGATGAATTGCTCCTTAGGCACGCCGAGCACCTCGGGCAGCAGCGTGTTCAACCGCGTGTCAATGCACGTCAGCGCGATAATCGGCAGCTCGCTCTCGAAGTCCGCCGGGTGCAGGCCCGCGTGCTGATCGCCCGCCGCCGCGCGGTGATTGGCGTCAATAATGGCTTCGAACAGGCGCATCCTCGTTTAACGTCAGCCGGTTCCTTTGGATTTGCCCACAAAGAAGTAGATCAACGCACCGAGGAAATGCAGGAAGATGATCACCAGCACCCACACGATCTTCTCGGTGCCGCTTAGGCCTTCGTTCGTGATGGCGTGGATCAGCATCCAGATCCAGAAGATGCACGCCGCCAGGCCGAACGCTAAGAATATCAGCCCGATCAGCATTCCAAGTATTCCTCCGCCGAGTAGGGCGAGCATAAGTGTATCCTTTCCTATGGGGGCAGTATTGGTGTGCCCGGTGTCCTGGGCAGCTCGGTAGTGCTCTCCATGGCCTTCTTCAACCCGGGCACCTGCTCGATCAGGCGCTCGAACTTAATGCCCGTGAGGCTCTCGATGATGGGCGGCAACTGGGCCACGATCTGCGTCACATCGCCCGTCAGCTTGCTGGCGCCGCCGCCCACCCCGTTGCCCGAGTTGATGATAACCATCTTCTCAGTCTTAGCCAGCGGCTCGCTTATCTTGCCGGCAACCTCAGGCAGCACACGGATGATCATCTCTACCACGGCTGCCTCGTTATACTGCTTGAAGGATTCCGCCTTCACGCGCATGGCTTCGGCAGTCGCCTTGCCTTGCGCCTCGATGACCGCGGCCTCGGCCAAACCGCGCGCCTTGTTCGCCTCGGCCTGGGCCACGCCGGTGGCCTTGGCGACGTCCGCGTTGGCGAATCCGGTGGCCTTGGTGGCGGAGGCCGTGCCCGCGGCCTCGGTCTCCAACTGGAACTTCCTGGCGTTGGCCAGAGTCTCGACCTTGTAGCGCTCGGCGTCGGCGGGCTTCTGCACGTTGGCCTCCAACTCGCGCTGCTTGCGCATGATTTCCTGTTGCTGCAGCTCAATCTGCTTCTGCTTTTCTACGATGCTGACCTGCACCTCCTCCGCCTTTACAAGCTGCCCAGTCTTGTATTTCTGCAAGTCATAGGCGAGGTCGGCTTCGGCTTTCTTCTGGTTCACCGCGGCCTGGTACTGCGCGACGTTCGACTGATAGTCCCGCTGCGCCTCGGCGATCTTGGTGTCCGCGGCGAACTTGGCCTCCTGGCCCGACTGCATGGCCTGGGACGACTTGATCATGGCATCCCGGTCGGCCTCGGCCTGGGCGATCTGGGCGTCGCGTTTAACCTGGGCGATGCGCGGTTTGCCCAACGCGTCCAGGTAGCCCTGGCTGTCCTTGATGTCGCGGATGGTGAAACTGACGATGGACAGGCCCATGTTCGCCATGTCGCCGGCGGCCACTTCCTGCACCTTCGAGGCGAAGGCGTCGCGGTTCTGGTAAATGTCTTCCACCGTCATCGTGCCCAGGATGGCGCGCAGGTGGCCTTCCAGGGTTTGCATGGCGATGTTCTTGATCTCGTCGGTGGCTTTGCTCAGGAACTGCTCGGCGGCCGTGGCGATGGAGATATCGTCTCCCTTGACCTTGATCTGCGCCACACCGTCCACGCGGACCGGCACGCCTTTGCTGGTGTAAACGTCCTGCTCCTGCTGCACGTCAATGGTCAGCAGTTCCAGCGACAGCTTGTCCACCTTCTCGATTACGGGGATAACAAACGTGCCGCCGCCTTTGACCACGCGGAATCCGCGCATCTGGCGCGTGCCGTCGGGGTCGGCGTAGCGATGCTTGCGCCCGGAGACGACGAGCACCTCGTTGGGGCCGACCTTGGTGTAGCGGCTGGCCCATATCATCAGGAAAAGGAAGATGACGACGAGCAGGCCGACCGTGCCGACAGCGGCGATGCCCCACGCACCGGTGCTGACTTGAGCTAAAAGCTGGATGTGATTCATAAAATCGAGATGTTTATTGGGTGTTTAGCGGGTTTCGGTTTAGATAGGCACTACGTAAAACTGGGAGCCGACGACACGCACGATCTTCACCGTCTGGCCGTTGCCGACAGGCGCCCCGCGCTCGTCGCGAGCCGGCGCGCTGTAGCGGGTGCCGCTCTGCACGTAAGCGATCTCACCGACGCCGTTGGCCGGGATAGGCGTTATGACAGTGGCGTTCATGCCAACCAGCGTGGCAATGCAGGATTCGCTGGAGCTCTGTGTATGGTGGAAGACAAAGCCGAACAACGTCACGACTGCGGCGGCCACGACGCCGGCGCCGACCACCGAGAGCGGGGCGCTAACCCAGGCGCTCCTGGTCGCTTCAATATGCGAGAAAATCAGCCCGAAAGCGCCGAAGGCGGTAATGAAGCACGAGATAGTGGTCGGGCTGAACGGCGACAAGCCCGGCATGCCCGTGTCTTGAAACCCGGCCTCAGCATGGCCGCCCGTCCCGACATCTACGTGCGGCAGGTCGTGGCCGCCAAACAGGTGTCCGAGGAAGGCGCTGAGCACAGCGAACAGGATTCCCACTCCGAAGCAGATCGAATAGACGAGCACATCCATAGTGGTGCAGTGTTATGCTGGAGCTATTAGAACCTCTATGACGAGCATGGGCAAGGAAGAAAGTGGGCCGGGAACCCGCGTCCCTGGGCTCGTCCTCGTGCTCGTGCTCGCCCTCGTGATCGAAGCGTCGGCGCGCCTGTTCGAGGACGAGGACGAGCACGAGGAGGAGGACGACTGCAGAATCTCGCCGGCCGGCGCAGCACCGGGGTGCGCGTGGGCAAGACGCTGGCTGTCTCCCACAGCCCGCGGGCCGGCAGGGAGCGCAGCCCCGAAGGCCGCGCTCCGAGCCTCCCACCTGCCGCACCGCAGCCCGCTCACCCACCCCCTGGGCAATCTGGATTGTTGGTCAAGGTTCATCTGCTCACCGCAAGCAAACACCAGAGGCGCGCTCCCTGCACTTATAATAACGCGAGCCGTTTATAAGCCGAGTGCAGGGAAGGCCGAAGGCCGAAATCCGAAGGCCGAAAGAAGGCCGAAATCCGAAATCCGAAGCGCATTTCGGGTTCCGGGCTTCGGCCTTCTTTCGGCCTTCGGATTTCGGCCTTCGGCCTTATCCTCCCCTACGCTCTGCTGAACACCGTGCCTAGCGCCTTCGGCGCGCGCGACCTTCCCACGAACCCGGCCAGCACGAGGATGGTTACCAGGTAGGGCAGAATCTGGATAAATTGCACCGGGATCGGCTCCCTGCCCCAAAGCTTCGCGCCTTCCAGACGGGTTTCGACGGCATCGGCGAAGCCGAACAGCAGGCAGGCCATGGCCGTCGGCACCGGCCGCCATTTGCCGAAAATCAGCGCCGCCAACGCAATAAACCCGCGCCCAGCCGTCATGTTCCGCGCCCATGACGAGGAAAGGAACACTGAGAGCGAAGCGCCGCCCATCCCGGCCAAGGCCCCGCTCACGGCGACGGCCGCCCAGCGGACGCGGTTCACGCGCACGCCTGCCGCGTCGAGCGCCTCGGGGTGCTCGCCGGCGAACCTCAGCCACAGGCCCTGGCGCGTGTATTTCATCCAAAGCCAGCAGATCGCCACTAGCGCCCAGCTCAGGTAAAGCGGCGCGGACTGGAAGCGGTCTCCGATGGGAATGGCCGGGGTCTGGCCCGTGACGTCATACCGGATCTTGCACAGGAAAGGCGTCAGTCCCAGCGCCAGCATGTTAATGGCTGTGCCGGCGACAATCTGATTCGCCCGGAGCCGTATGACAAATACGCCATAGAGCAACGCCAGCAGCACGCCCGCGCCCATGCCCCAGGCCGAGCCGAGCCACGGAGACTGCGTGGCCAGCGTGCCCACCGCCGCGCCGAACGCCCCGACCAGCATCATCCCCTCCAGCGCGATGTTAATGACGCCCGAGCGCTCGCTGAACATGCCCCCGAGGGCGGCGAAGATCAGCGGCGTCGAGACGCGCAGCGTTGATCCCAGAAGGTCGCGGATCATGATGCAACTCCTGGTTCGAGGGGCGCGCCCACCGGTTTGACGCCCTTAACTGCGCGCCTGCGCGCGCTCATCCAATTCCACACGCCCTCGGCCGAGACGGACAGGATGATCAGGGCCTGGAAAATCATCGACACTTCGCGGGTGAGGTGCTCGGTCTCCATATCCAGGTCCGCCGCGCCCTTGTGCAGCGCGCCAAACAGCATCGCGGCGGCGACGACCCCCGCAGGCTGGTTTCGCCCCAGCAGCGCCACCGCGATGCCCATGAAACCGTATTCGGGGGAGAAGCCGACCTTGAATTTCTGCGCGTTTCCCAACACCTCACCCACCCCCACCAGCCCGGCCAGCCCGCCGGCCAGCGCCAGCGCAAGGATCTGGATCCGCCCCGGGTCAATGCCCGCCGCGCGCGCCGCCGCTTCGCTTTGGCCGACGGCTCGCATTTCGAAGCCCAGCACCGTCCGCGACATGAGCAGCCACACCGCGACGGCGGCGAGCAAGGCCAGTGGCAGCGCCGCGCTCACCGGCGCGCCGCCGAAGACAGCGTACTGGCTGATGCAATAGCCCGCGCCGATGGGCCTGGTTTCAGGATTCTGCGAGTCGGGATTGCTGAGCACGTAGAGCGCCACGTAGCTGGCGAGACCGGCGGCGATAAAGTTCAGCATGATGGTGTTGATGACCTCGTGGCTGCCGCGACGCGCCCGCAACCAGCCGGGGATCGCGCCCCAAAGCATGCCCGCCGCCAGCGCGGCCACTCCGGCCAGAACCGGCGCGAGCGGCCACGGCAGACCGGGCCACACGGCGCCCACCGCCGCCGCCGCCAGCGCGCCCAGGGTCAATTGCCCCTCGGCGCCAATGTTGAAGAGCCCGGCCTGAAACGCCACCGCCACCGAAAGCCCGGTGAATATCAACGGCGTGGAATAGAACAACGTCATCCCCAGTCCGTAGCCCGACCCGAAAGCGCCCCGCGCCAGGATGACCAGCACGTGCCAGGGGTTTTCGCCCGCAATGGCTGTGGCCGCCAGCCCGAGCCCGAGGCCGGCGGCCACCGCCAGGATAGGCTGGAGGATGCGTCTCACAGCGGGGAAAATAGCCAATAGCCGATAGCCAATAGCCAACTCCAGGTAGGGACGCCTCGCCGAGGCGTCCTCATCAAAAGCAGGCCCCCAATCCAAGGCGTCCTCCCCAAACGCCACGCCCCTTCGGCCTTCGGATTTCGGGCTTCGGCCTTCTCTTTCACGCCCCTCCCATCCTGAGTCCCAGCTCCTGCTCGCTCGCCGCGCCGCGCGCGAATTCCGCCGTGATCCGGCCTTCGTACATGACCATGATCCGGTCCGACAGCGCCAGCACTTCGTCCAGCTCCGAGGAGACCAGCAGCACGCCGGCGCCCTCGTCCCGGGCGCGCACGATGCGCTGGTGGATGAATTCAATGGCGCCCACGTCCACCCCGCGCGTGGGCTGCGCGGCGATCAACAGGCTGGGGCGGCGGTGGAACTCGCGCGCCACAATCAGCTTCTGCTGGTTCCCGCCGGACAGATGCCCGGCACACAGATCAACGTCCGGCGGGCGAACGTCATACTCGCTGACGGCGGCCGTGGCGGCGTCCGCCAGCCGTCGCGAGTTGAGGACCCCCGCGCGGCTGAACTCGGCGGTGCGCTGCAGGCCCAGGAGGAAGTTCTCTCTCACCGGACGCTCCGGCAAAAGGCCCTCGTGCAAGCGGTCCTCAGGGATGACCGCCACCCCGAGCGCGCGGATTCTGGCGGCGGCCCAGCCGCTCACCTCGCGGCCGAGGACGTTGACCGCCCCCGACGTGCGGCAGCGTGGATCGCGCGGATGCAGAATCGCTTGCACCAGCTCGGATTGGCCGTTGCCTTCGACTCCGGCGATGCCAACGATCTCTCCGCGCTTCACGCGAAGGCTGATCCCCGCCAGCCGGTGCCGGCTGCCCGCCGCGCCCGCCAAAGTCAGCCCGGATATTTCGAGCGCCGACTCGGGCCGCGGCTGCGCGGGCGGCACCTGTATATTCAAGATCACCTTGCGGCCTACCATCAGGTTCGCCAGCTCCTGCGGGTTGGTTTGCGAAGTGGGCATGTCGCCCGCCACCCTGCCGGCGCGGAAGACCGTGACGTGATCCGTAAAGGCCATGACGTCCCTGAGCTTGTGCGTGACCAGCAGGACGGTTTTGCCCTCGCCGCGCAGCTTCTTGAGGTTCTCAAATAGCCCGTTGGTCTCCTGCGGCGTGAGCACAGCCGTGGGCTCGTCCAGGATAAGGATACGGGCGTCGCGGTAGAGCAGCTTGAGGATTTCCACGCGCTGCTGGACGCCGACGGGCAGCTCCTCGATGGGCCGGTCCCAGTCCACGGGCAGACCGTATTGCCTGGCCAGAGCGTCCAGCTTGAGGCGGGCCGCGCGGCGGTCCACCATGCCTCGGCGAACCGGCTCCGCCCCGAGCAGGATATTATCCAGCGCGGTGTAAGGCCCCGCGAGCATGAAGTGCTGGTGCACCATGCCGATGCCGCGAGCAATGGCCTCCGCCGGCGAGGACCAAACGCAGGGGATCCCCTCAACCAGGATCTCGCCGGAGTCGGGCCGCAGCATGCCGTAAAGCAGCTTCATGGCAGTGGACTTGCCGGCCCCGTTCTCGCCAATAACGCCATGAATGGTGCCCGCCCTGACCCGGAGATTGACGCCCGCGTTGGCCGCTACCTCGCCGAACCGCTTGGACAGCTCACGCAATTCAACTGCTGGGGCCACGCCGGGCGTCATGTCGCCCGTAGTGTCCGCATTTGACCTGCGGAGTCAACCCGGGCTGCGAAGGCAATGCCGAAGCCCGAAGCCCGAAGGCCGAAGGAAGGCCGAAGTCCGAAACCCGAAAACCGCCCCCACGTGCAAGCTGCTGCGGGTGAAACCCGTCCATAGCCCGTCCGGCTCCCTTCCCTGCCCACATTCTGGGCACTCCATATCCCGCCGTAAACCCCTCGTATACCCCTCGTATGCCCCTCGTATACCCCTCGTATTCTAAATACGAGGGGTATACGAGGGGCATACGAGGGGTATACGAGGGGTTTAGGTGGGGATATAGCGTGTTCAGCCTGTGGAAACGGACAGGCTACGAACGGGTTATGGAAGGACCGCCGCGCGGCTTAGCGCTTCTCGAGCTTGTAATAGTCCGGAACGGCAATTTTGCCGGCAATGATCTCGGCTTTGAGGGCGTCGGCGCGCTGGCGCACGGGGGCGGTTAGTATCTTGTCGTTGTACTGGTCCACCGAATAATCCACGCCTTTGTTATTTAGGCCGAAGCGCTTTACGCCGCCGGCGAACTTGCCGGCCTGCGCCTCCTGGATGGTGGCGAAAACGGCTTCGTCCACACGCTTTAACATGCTCGTGAGGATCAGGCCGGGCTTGGTCCAATCCTGGTTGGAGTCAACGCCGATGGCGTATTTCTTCTGCTCCTCGGCGGCATCGAAGACGCCCAGCCCGGAGGCGCCGGCAGCGGCGAAGATGATGTCGGCGCCAGCCTCGTATTGCGAGGTGGCCAACTCCTTGCCTTTGGGCGGGTTGTTCCAGGCTTCGCTGGTGACGCCGACGTAGTTGTCTATGATCTTGATCTGCGGGTTGACGTGCCGGGCGCCGGCGGCGTAGCCCATCTCGAAGCGGCGGATCAGGGGAATATCCATGCCGCCCACGAAGCCTATCGTGCCGGTCTTGCTGGTCATGGCGGCAATGGCGCCAACGATAAAGGCGCCTTCGTGCTCCTCGAACATAAGCGAGCGCACGTTGGGGGCATTGACCTCTGAATCTACTATGGCGAAATGACGGTTGGGGAACTGCGCCGCCACCTTCCGGATCGCTTCCTTCTGGGCAAAGCCGATGCCGATGATCAGATCGAAGTCGCGTTGGGCAAAGGCGCGCAGCATGGGCTCGAAGGCATTGTCGTCGGGCGCTTCCACGTATTTGACGAATACGCCCAGCTTGGCCTTGGCCTGCATGGCGCCCACATAGGCGGACGCGTTGAAGGACTTGTCGTCCTTGCCTCCGCGGTCGAGCACGAGGCCCACCCTGAACTCCGCGAGGGCGGACGGCACGCACGCCGCACCGGCAGCGAAAGCGATAAGGACCACGCGCATGAGCGCCGGCCAACCTCGCCTGAAGGAACACTCGGTCATGGGCGGCTACTATGCGCGATGCCCCCGCGGGTCAACAATGCCCAAATTTCACGGTGGCCTGCAGAAAATGAGGCGTGACAGGGGAAGGCATTGTTTTACGTTGAATAACGGCATGACGATTGCGCCCGCAGTCACGATATATCATGGTGCCCACGGCGCACGCGCATGTCAGTAATGCTCCTGTGCTGCATAGCAGAAATCAGAAATCCGAAGCACGAAATCCGAAACAAATCCCAATGCGCAAAGCTCGAATGCTCAAGACCTGCGCTGGCCGTAGGTTTGGATCATTGCTGGTTCGAGCCTTTGCATTTGTTTCGGGTTTCGAGTTTCGGGATTCGGATTTGGGAGGTCAGCACGCGCTGGCACTGTCGAGGTGCAGCGCCAGCCCGCCGGCTGCCTTCCGCCGAAACCTCTAGTAGTGGTCTGGCTCCCAGAAGCTCCATCCCGTTCTTGTTCTTGCTGGCCCTGGCAGGGACGGCGCATGCCGGCACGCCCACGCTGCCGAACATTCCGGCCTACACTACGAACGTGACCCAGGCCCCCTACAATGCCAGCGGGGATGGCGTCACAGACAACACGACGGTGCTCAATCAGGCCATTCACGACGTCAACGCTCGCGGCGGGGGCACGGTCGAGATTCCGGGGCCGGGGGTGTACCTGACGGGGCCGCTGACGATGAAGAGCAAGATCAACCTGCAAATTGATGCGGGCGCGACCTTGCGCATGTTGCCGTACGGCACGTGGCCGACCACGACGCCCTTGCTCACTTCCTCGAGCCTGTCGGATCTGGAGCTCAGTGGGGGTGGCGGCATAGACGGCCAGGGGGCTGCCTGGTATACGAGCGACCCCGGCAGCGGCCTCTACATGCTTTCTTTCAGTAGCTGTAACCGTGTGCTTATTCAGAACCTGACGATCTCCAACGCGCCAGCCCAGCAGATCGTGTTCAAGGGCAAGAATGGGAACGTCACGATCCAAGGCATCACCATTAAGACGCCCTCGTCCCATGTCACGCCGCCGGCCAAGAACACCGACGGCATTGACCTGGTGGGCACGAACTGCGTCGTCCAGAACTGCAGTATCAGCACGGGCGACGACAACATTGCCCTGGGCAGCAGCTCCAGCGGCGCCGTGGCTTCGGACATCCTGGTCACGAACTGCGCCTTTGGCGACGGGCATGGGATGAGCATCGGCAGCAACACGGCGGGCGGGGTCTCGAACCTGGTGGTGGTGAACTGCACGTTCAACGGCACGGACTACGGCATTCGGATGAAGTCTGACAATGCGTCCAGCGGCGGCTCGGGCGAGGGTGGCATCACGCAAAACCTCTCGTATTACAACCTGGGCATGACGAACATCCGCTACTACGCGATTCTCATCTACAGCTACTACTCTTACGATTCGAGTCCCAGCGGCATCACGCCCGCAATCGCCGCGAGCCAGCCCGTGGCAGCGGTCACTTCTAATACGCCCGTGTGGCGGAACATCACCATCAGCAATCTCACGGCAACAGTGGCCAGCGGCGGCGAGGCGGGCATGATCTGGGGGCGGACGGAGTTGCCCGCAACCAACATCGTCCTGGCAGGGGTCAATATCAGTGCGCCGGCGAACTTCAACCTCTACAACGCGTACGGGGTCCAGTTTCTGGACTCGCACATCACGTTACCCAGCGGCACCACTTTTACCGTCTATGACGCCGGGCTGGTGATCTCGAACAGTGCCCCTGGCGCGGACGTGTTTTCCCTGGACGGCCTGGCCGGCACGAACTCGCTGGCGCTCTACAACGCGCGCGCGCGCATGGGCGATGCGGCGCTGCTGGGCGTCAACCCGCTGATGCTGAGCGCCAGCACGTTGTCCAACAGCGTGGGAGTGAGCTTGCCGTCCTCGAGCGTTATCGGCTTCGTGGCGGGCACGAACCCGGCAAACGTGGCGGTGGCCGGCAGCCTGGCCCTCAATAGCACGCTCAACGTCACGAATGGAGGCAGCTTTGGCAGCAGCAACTACACCCTGTTCACCTATACCGGCACCCTGAGCGGCAGCCCGGTCCTTGGCACGACGCCGCCCGGCTATACGTGCCGGCTGGATACCAACACCGCGCGGCAGGTGAACCTGGATGTTTCACCGCCTCCGTCCGCGCCCGCGATCACCAACCCGCCTGCCGGCAGGGTCGTCCTCGCAGGAAGCAACGTCGTCTTCTCGGTGGGCGCCTCCGGCAGCGCGCCGTTGAGCTACCAGTGGTGGTTTAATGCGACCAACCGCCTGGCCGCCGGCACCAACGTGTCGCTAACGGTGTCAAATGCGCAGGGATCAAACGCTGGCAGCTATTCGGTCATCGTGACGAACAGCCTCGATTCGGCTACGAGCGCTCCGGCGCTGTTGCAGGTGTTCGCCAGCGCGGTGCCGACGCTCGGTTCGGCGGCGATGGCTGCCAATGGCCAATTCAGCATGGGGGTTACGGGCGTGCCGAGCTTAAGCTATGCCGTGCAGGCTTCAACGGATTTGACCAACTGGACGCCGCTGCTGACCAACACGGCGCCGTTCGTGTTTACCGACACCAACACGCCGTTCTTCCGGGAACGCTTTTACCGAGCGGCGTTCGTGCCGTGATGAGAGCCGCTTTGCAACGAGTCGGCCTGGCCCGCATGTTTCACACTCTCATGGAAACGACGACAGGTTTCAGGGTAGGGACGCCTCGCCGAGGCGTCCGCACGTACGGCAACACGGACGCCTCGGCGAGGCGTCCCTACCAATGTGACATCTGTAAAGCGGGCCTTGCGTTGGCGCTGGTGCTGGCCGTGTCCGGGTGGCCGGCCCTGGCGGCCCCGCGGCCCTTTTACAACGTGCGGAGCTACGGCGCCTCGGGTAACGGCAAGGCGCTGGATACCAAGGCAATTCAGAAGGCCGTGGACGCTTGCGCGCTGAAGGGGGGCGGCAAGGTGCTCATCCCCGCGGGGCGATACGTCACCGGCCCGATCTTCCTGAAGAACCGCGTCCAGATCGAGTTCGAGGCGGGAGCCGTTCTGCTGGGCAGCACCAATATGGCGGATTACCCGGCTATTGATGGGCGCTGGGAGGGCATCGAACGCAGGGTGTACGCGTCGCTCTTCACGGGCCGCGGACTCGAGAATGTCTCGATCACCGGGCGGGGCGTTCTGGATGGCCGGGGCGCGGGTTGGTGGGCCGCGCACCGCGCGACCAGCGCCTTGCGAAGGAAGGCCGGGCTCACGGGCCGGGAGCCCGAGAACCCGCCTGATGCGCCATTGCGCTGGCCACGGCCTCGCATGATCAATCTCTACGAGTGCACCAATGTGCTGCTGCGCGACATCACGATCCGCGACTCCCCATCGTGGAACGTGCACCCGGTCTATTGCGAGAACGTGACGCTGGACAACCTCACGGTGATCGCGCCCACCAATTCACCCAACACGGATGCCGTGGACCCGGATTCCTGCCGGAACGTCCGCATCAGCAACTGCTATTTCGACGTGGGGGACGATTGCGTCGTCATCAAGTCCGGCTACAACGAGGACGGGCGCCGGGTAGGGATTCCTTGCGAGGACGTCCTGGTCAGCAACTGCACCTTCGGGCACGGGCACGGAGGCGTGGTCATCGGCAGCGAGATGTCCGGCTCGGTGCGCAACGTGGCCGTGGTGAATTGCGTTTTTGACGGCACGCAGCGCGGGCTAAGAGTGAAGACCGCCCCGGGCCGCGGCGGGGTGGTCGAGGGCTTTCGGGCGTCGAACCTCGTTATGCGTAACATCATGGAGGCCGCCTTCTCGATCACGGCTGCTTACGATGACAGGCAGTCGGCCGCCGCGACGCGCACGCCGTCGCCCGAGAGCATCCCGGTGATGCGCCACGTTCATTGGAGCGACATCAGCGTCAATGGTGCCGGTAAGCTGGCGGAGTTGAGCGGACTGGAGGTCTCTCCGCTGGAGGATATGAGCCTCGTGAACGTGCAGGTTACCGGGGCCCGGTCGGGCATCCGGTGCGAGAACGCCCATGGCGTGCGGCTTGAGAACATTCAATTTCAACCCGCGTCCGGGCCGGCGCTGGAGGCGCGGAATGTCAGCAAGCTCGATGTTCTTCGACTGGAAGTGCAGGAGCCGAATGGAGACCAACCGGTGATAACTTTAGAGGGCGTCTCCGGAGCTTTGCTGCGCGACTGCGCAGTCGCAAGCGGCACGGGGGTGTTCTTGAAGCTGACGGGGACCAATACCGGGGTGACGTGCGAAGGTAATCGCCTGGCAGGCGGCGTTCAGGAGCGAGCGCAGTAGGCTGGCAGGTCGCCGGCATGCCTGGGAAGACGGTGAACTGGTAAGGACGCCTCGCCGAGGCGTCCTTATGGTGGTGGTGGCGGACGCCTCGGCGAGGCGTCCCTACCCTGCAAGGGGTTACGGCCCGAGCCGGAGGCGATAGAAGCGCAGCGGCAGCGAGCCCGAATCGGGGTCTATCCAACTGAACGGCATGCTCGACGGCGTGTTGGTCGCCATGTCCGCCCAGGTCACGAGGTCCGTGGAAACCTGGACAATGTAGTCGGGGCCTATCTGCCCACTGAACGTGAGGCTGAACTGGCCTGCGGTCCACGTTGGCGAACTCAGGCTGGGCTGCTCCAGGGGGTTAACGAATACGTTGAAGCTTTGGCTGGCGCTCAGGCTTGGCGAGCCGTCGTCGGCGACCATGATGGTGCAGAGGTTGCTCGTGCCGGCCTGGCTGGTCAGCGGGCGAAAGGAGAACGCGCCAGTGACGGGGTCAACGGTGGCGTTGGCGGGTGCGCTGGTCAGGCTGAAGGTCAACGTCTGCGGCGGCACGTCGGGATCCGTCGCCACGGGTGCGACGTTGACAACCACGCCCACGTTGACTGTTTGGTCGGGGATGGCGTTGAGGAGCGGCGCGGTGTTGCTGACCGTCACGACGGCGGGGCCGCTGGTCACGGTGCCTGCGGGCGTGGAGACGATGACCGCGTAGGTGCCGGCATCGCCCGCGTAGGCGTTGGGGATAGTCAGCGTGGCGCTGGTCTGGCCCGTGACGTTGCTGCCGTTGCGCAGCCATTGATAGGCAGGCGCGGGCACGCCGGTGGCGCTCACGTTCAGGCTGATGGTGCCGCCGCCGGCGATGCTTTGACCTGTCGGCCCGGCGAGGATGTTTGGGGCCAGGGCCGGCGACCAGCCGTTCAGCCAGGTAGTGACATTGGTAGCCGCGAGCAGCCGCGGGTGACCGCTCGACAGAGTCTGCACGTTGGTAAAGCTGACCGGGGCGCTGCTCGCGTCGGTATTCTGGAACTGCCACAGGCTGTAGGTATTGGAGATGGCGGCGGACGGGCCGATGAAGGCGGGGCTGGCGAAGGTGCAGCCCACCCAGGAGGCCTGGCCGCCCGGCGTGCCGTTGTTGTCCGCGAGGGTGATATTGGCGACGCCGGCATCGGCCTCGAGGGTGCACTGCACGAAGGACAGGCCGTTGCTCGACCACTTGGTGCCGTCCGGCGTTTGCCAGTTGCCGGTGCTGCTGCTGGTGCCGTAATCGGTGCGCGCGGCAGTCAGGTTGTACGTGCTCGCGCCCAGGACGGTGTGGAAGGTACACTGGCTAAAGAACAGGTTTCCGCCCCCCCAGACGTAGTCGTAGTTGCCGCGCACGATCGTGTTCTGGAAGTAGCCCTGCGAGGTGTTGACGTTGGCCAGGATCGTATCCTGCAGGCTGGAGATGTTCGCATTGTTCACGATGCAGCGGCGGGCGCCCGATTCAATCATCAGCGCCTCGGCCTGCGAGCCGCCTTGCGGGGTGCTGTTGCTGATCGTCAGGTTCTCGATGCCCACGTCATTGGCATAGACTTTGAAAGTCATGCGCGCGTGGGTGGTGCCGCTCGGGGCAATGTTCGCGTTGTTGGGATACATGATAACGCTGCCCGTGCGGCTTTGACCGCGGAAGGTGACATTGCTCTTGGAGGCGATGTCCACGATGCCGAAGAAGTTGCCGAGGCCGATATTGATAAGGGTATAGGTCGTGTTGCCGAGCGGTATCGAATCCACGGCGCCCTGGACGGTTAGGAAATCGCCCGAGCCGTCGGCGGCAACGACCAGGTTGGTTGGATTGGCGGGGCCGGTTGGCTTGGTGGTGAAAGCCCACGTGCTGGTATTGGTGAAGCCGGGCCAATAGGCGCCGTTGGCATCCACGAGCACCCCGGGTTCGATGGTCACGACGTAGGTCTGGTTGCTGGTCATTGCGCCCGAATGCGGGTAGATGGCTGCGGTCGTGCCCGAGACGACGACGGGATAATAGTTGAACGCCTGGCTGTCGCCGGGGAACGGGCTGCGCGGTTGGACGCCGAGGGCACTGTTCGCGCCCAGATCAATGGTGTCCACGGGCGTGGCAAGGTTGGCCGCGTTGAAGATGCGGACCTTGCCGCTGTTGCCGGCGGTCGCCGCCTGGTTCAACGACAGGTAGAGCGGCGTGTCGTAGCAAATCGCGGTGGCGTTGTTGGCGGGGGAGAGCGGGGCGGCGCTGAGGCTGGTCGAGTAGATCGCCAGCTTGGCGTTGGCGCTGGTCACGGTGCCCCCGAGATTGCTGACCTGCACGCTGTAGAGGGCGATATCGCCGAAGCCCGCGCTGGGGACGGCATAGCTTGTGTCCGTGGCGCCGGAGATGACCGAGCCGTTCTTGAGCCATTGATACGTGGGGGCCGGCAGGGCGCACCCCCCTTCCACAACGGTGAAGGTGACGGGGTCTCCGAGGTTGACCAGCACATTGGTAGGCTGCTGCGTGATGCAGGGCGGCACATAGATGGCCAGGGTGAAATTGGTCGAGTCGGTGCCGAGCGTGTTGCTGACGATGACAGTGTAGGTGCCGGAGTTGGTGGGCTGCAGGTTCGTCAGGGTTAGCTGGCTGGTTCCGTAGAGGAGGAGGTTGTTGCTGTTATCCAGCCAGTAATAGGCCGGCGCCGGAGTTCCCGTGGCCCTGACGCTGACATTAGTGCCCTGGCCCGCGGTCAGGACGGCGTTGGTCAGCGAGATCGAGAGGATGGTCGGCGCACTTCCGCCCGGAGTAATGTTCAGCAGGGCCTGGGCGCTCACTGATGAGCCGTAGCTGTTCGTCACCGTGACATAGTAATAGCCGCTGTCGGCGATCTGGACGTTGGCGATGGCGAGACTCGCATTGGTTGAGCCCGAGAGAGTCGAGCCGTTGACGGTGAGCCCGTCGGTCAGGGCGTTGGTCACGCCGGCGGCGACTGCGTACCACTGATAGGTCAGAGGTGTGGCGGCATTCGTGTTGATCGCAACGGTGAAGCTGACGTTGTCTCCAGGGTTGCCGCTGTAATCGGCGGGGTTGGTGACGATGCCGGGGTTGAGCGGCACCAGGTTAAGGCCGCTGAGCGTTACGCCAATCGCGCTGGCTGAGGTGTTGTTGAAGTAAAAGGCGAACTCGTTGAAGTTCGAGACCCCCAGCGTAGTGAAGGGGGTAACCGTTGAGACATAGCTCGTCTCGATGACGGTCCCGCTGCCGTTGGTCATGCCTGCGCCGCAGTTGGGGAAGGAACTGCTGGTCCCCATGGTAACGCCGGTGCCCCCGGAGTTGTTCAACTGGAACTGCATACCCAGGCTCACATTGTTTGTAGGGTAGCCCGTCTTCGTGCTGCCGGCGTTGAACTTGTGCGAGCTGTCATACTGGAAGAACGTGGCCATCCCACTGGGGCGATAGAACATCTCAAAGCTGGGATTGCCCGTGTTGAAGTCGCACCAGTAGCCCAGGTCGTCGCCGGCCGTCGAGGGCGTGCCTGGCTCATTGAGCAACCCCATCCCCAGAATGCGTCCGGTGGAGCCGGGGTAGAGCCCGCCATTGGCTAGCATCGTGAAATTGATTTTGATCGAGCCGCCGGCGTTGGTGAGGGGGAGCGTTCCGAAAGTCGTGGTCATGAAAACGCGGGCGGTGGAGGCCGGGACTGTAAAGGTGACGGGCTGTCCGTAGGTGGCGTCGCCTCCCGAAGCGACGTTTGCGGCGACGAGGCCGCCGGTGTTGTTGTAAGCGCTCCACTGCAACTGGGCGGAGGCTGTTACGGCGAGGCCGGCGGCAAGCGCCGCGGCTAGAAGGGGGCGTCGGTTCGACAGGGACGTTGGGATTGGTTTCATACGGTCAGGTCTTGTTGAGCACGCTGGTATGGGCACTTTCGGCAACGGTCGCGTGTTGGTTGTACGCGTTGAGTGTAGCCGGTTTCCGCGCGCGGTCAGTTGCGGTTTTGTGCAAATCAGGATGATTTTTAGGAACGGGGCGCACCCCGAAGCACTGCGGGGGTGAGGGACGTGGGGCAAGCCCGGCATACCAACCGACGCCCGCGCCGCTCTTCAGCCGGGGTCGGGTCCTTTGGCGCGGTTGGCGCCTCCACCGCTCGCCGTCGGCCCTCCGTGATCTGTTGGGCGGTCTTGAGCTTACCTACTCGGGCTCGCTGGACCACTCCTGCGGATCGTATGGTGGCGTGCTGATCGAGCTGTCGGACATTACGGTGTTCCCATAATACGTAGGCAACGCCATGTGGGTGAACACGCCGTAGAAGTGTCCCCACAATAGCCTGCTCGGGAGCGTGGGAGCGGCATGGCAATCCACGTAGATGACATTGACCCGCTTGTTATGTTTGGCGAAGGCCGTCTGCACACGCCCGTTCCAGCGCGAACTGGCGGGCTGATACGGACCGGAATCGGACGCCCAAACCGTATCCAGCCAGGCGCCGTCGGCCGAACCGTCGCCTCCGTTGCCAGACGAGTTCAGGGGGTCCCGAGAGGCGCTCATGTCGCTAATGGCGACCATGTCGGCCGGCTTCTGGATGTTAGTTGCCTTGATGCCCACGAAGCCTGAATTATCCATTTTGCCGCTCGCGTCATGCGTGCCGAAGACCGCAATTTCATTGAAGCCATAGGACAGAAACCCAGTAATGGAGGGCCTGCCGGCCTGGGGGACGCCGCCAACAAGGTAGGACAGCCCGCGTTTGCGCTTGGGGCAGACCCAGACCAACTCGTTCGGCACCACGTTCGTCAACATGGGAGCGATCGTGTTGGGCGTGACGCGGTCCGTGTCGAACCACTCCCCGCCGCAGGTGATTCCCAGGGCGTTGTGGAAGGGCCCCGTCGTCCACCATCCTTTTGGCGGTGTCGGAAAATAGTCCTGGTTGTCCACGGTATACAGGTGAACGCCCATGCCGATCTGCCTCGCGTTGCTCAGGCACCCCGCGGCCAGCGCCTTGTCGCGGGCGCTCGCCAGGGCCGGCAGGAGCAGGGCGGCGAGGATGGCAATAATGGCAATAACCACCAACAGCTCGATCAGGGTAAAGGCCGCTCCCGGTGCTTCGGTTTTAAACCTGCACCGCGCGGTGCGTTGACATTTCACAAGTGCTTTCCTTTTGACGCCCGCCGTCCGATCAGGCCCGCGGCGGACCTGCCCGGCTCATTGCAACTGCTGCCGACTCTAGCCGACAGCCGCACCTTGTCAAGCGGGCGGCGGAGGGAGGACGCTGGAGCGACGCTTGTGCATTGTTACCTCTGGCGCGCCATTTCGGCTTGCCGGCCACCCCGAGCGGGGCATAGTACCTATCAATGGTTGCGCCCGTAGCTCAGTTGGATAGAGCATCTGCCTTCTAAGCAGAGGGTCCTGGGTTCGAATCCCAGCGGGCGCGCCACTTTCTGGCCCCTTTGTGCCAGATTTTGTGCCACGAATTTCCGGGCGAAGCGCGCTGCTGCCCCCAAAAGGTGTTGTGTTGAACCTATAATCGGTACAGCACATGAAGACAGCGTCCGCGCAGGTTGCTCCTGAAGCAGAAATCCTCGAAGTAGACTTTTCCGCCGCGCCCAAGGCCGGGTATTCCGAGCTTTGGGAATTGGCCGCCGATGGAATTTACAGGTACAGGCCAACCGGCACGTATTATTATCGTCCCCTTTTGCCAAGCGGAAAACGTACGCACCGAAGCCTGAAAACCCAAAACCTCAAAATCGCGAAGGAGCGCTACTTGGCTCTATGCACCCAAAATGGTCATGCAGCCGAGAACAAACTCAAAGTTGGCGACATCATTGGCCGTTACGAGGCCGACGGCTTCCTGGATGAAAGCCTTGAAGCGCGACCACCAAAGACCGAGGCCGATGAAAAGCGCCACTGCGCGATGCTTCGTCAATTCTGGTCGGAGATTCGGATTCAAGACGTATCGGACCTGATATGCGACTCGTATTTCGAGTGGAGGACCAAACCAGCTAACTTGAAACAAGGAGAAGGGCGACGGACCACCGACCGAGAACTGAACACCCTGAATAACGTCTTCAAATACGCGAAACGGCGGGGAGTAATCAGGGTCAATCCCCTGGCCGACCGGCCCAAATATCAAAAGAGCACGTCGGTCAAACACTGCCGGGAATTCTGTCCGCAAAGCGCCGACGAACTGCACGAAGCTGCGGTAATGTTGTTCCAGCATCCGCATTCCGTAGTTTTGGGTTTCCAAATGTTGACAGAGGCATACACCGGTCTTCGCACTTCAGAAGTGCTCAAATGGGGTGAGGACCGGTTTGGAACCACAACCCCGGACAGCAAGAACTTGCATGTGTGGCGTCTCAAAGGCCAGCACCACAACAATCCTTATTGCTTGAACCACGAAGGTCTCCAGGCCCTGCTGAAGGCACACGCAGCGTGGAAGATGGAATATTTTCCCGACTCGCCTTTGTTCTTGCCCAGCCATTGCGGAGGGTCTGTTGGCAAGGGAGCTCTGGTCCACGCGCTCCGGCGGTTGCACAGAACCGGCAAGTTGAAACGGAAATTGACCAGCCATGGAATGCGCGCTTTCTACGTGCTCGTGAGAAGGAGCCAAGGCGCAACGGACGAGCAAATCGCCTGGGAGATCGGCCACAGTTCCAACGGTGCTTGCGTTAAAACGACCTATGGCGGAGTGCCTGAAAACTGGCGCAGTGGCGGCGGCCCGAATCTGAAGTGGTTTCCGTCGGCATTGAAACCGGCGTGGGAGGCAATCCCACCCAAAAAAACGAGCACTATGGTCCAAAGGCCAGCGTAAAAGGCTGGCTCCCTGGCTCAGGGCAAGCAGGCGGCCGGCACTGAACGAACGCTCATCTTCGGGGTCGGCACCCTGTGTCGCGAGATTCTCTGCACGGCTTTCGAGGGCCCCCAGCTATGGCTTAAGGGCCGGCTTAGGCCGGGAGGGAAGCGTCGAACGGGAAGCCGAAGTACTCAAACACTCGCTTGCTACGTTCGTAAACTCGTTCTTCGAACATTTCAGCCCGGTCACAAACCTCGTTCATCGTCACGAAATCTTTTTTCAGGAAGTTGAGGATATCGAGCGGGTCGCAAGTGATCGCCACGGCGTCTCGTCCGTCCACGTTCACTGCGGTCAGCGAGGGAAGACAACAAAACACCATCGCCTTCAGTGTGCCCACATCCAGGTTGCAAAAGTAAAGCCAGTACGGCCAGGCGTCGTGGAAAGCCGCATAGAAACTCCGAACCTCCGGAATCGAATGAATCTCGCGCGGGTCCTCATCATAACCCTCGATGCAGAAAACAATGCGGTCCATCAGTTCCCGCAGCCGGCGACCTGTGGGGAGCCTGTCCATTGCGTAGAGGCTCAGAAAGTGGCTGAAATCGCCGCGTTCGACTTTGCTTCGGCTGAACTGATAGAAGATTAGGTCGCTGTCCATCGTGAAGACCAGGATACTGAATCACCGCCCGCGCCGCGACCGCGTTTTGCTGCTGAATCCAGACCTCCCAACATCGAAACAAGCAACATGTCCGCTTTTTGCCTCAATGACCCCATCGCATCGAGTAACAGAGAAGCAGTCGAGAGCCCAGGAACACGGTTTGCATTCGGTTGATTTGGTCGCATAGGTTCAGCGATGGCCCGGGTTCTGTGCGCTGAACTGAGCGTGCCATGGGGCCGGGCACCCCCGAACAATGCTTAGGTTTTTTTGGGAGTTTCTGCTTGTGTGATCCGTCTATATGATTGGCACGAAAGTCTTAAATCGTGAACCGGTTTTTTTCTCATCACCAGCGGCTTGGCGCGGCCATCGTCACCACGGCCATAGGGCTGATCCAATTCGTTTCTTTGGCAGGGGCTGGGGGTCAATCGCCTTCGGTGCCCGAAGGGGCCCGGGTGGCGCTGAGTTTCACCGGCGGCACGAATTTTGTGCTGGGGGACGTCATCGAGTTGACGTTCACACTTTCGAACACCGGTGCGCGAGATTTTCAATATGAAACCGGCGGTGACTACCGTGGCACTGGCTTCCCCACCCGGTTCAAATTTACGGTTACGGATGAAAAAGGCGTCGCGCTGCCTGCGGAAACCTGGATGAATATGGGCGGGCTGAGCGGACCGCGGCCGCTTAAACCGGGCGAGGAATACCGCCAACCGCTTCGGTTGCAAAACTATGTTCGAGTGAGCCGGCCAGGCGTGTTCAGCGTGCGCGTCGTCCATGACTTCGGCTGGCAGGCAACCCCGGCGCGACCCTTGCCGGTGGCCGAGGCCAAAATCGCTATCGCCCTCCCCACCGCCGAACAGGCGGAAAGGCGCTTGCGCGCCATCATGTCGAACACCGAGCCGGAGAAAGGGAACGTTTTGGGCGCGTATTGGACCAAAACCGATTTCCGGTATTTGAGTCACCCGGTTTTCCTGCCCGCGCTCGAACGGTGCGCCGCAGAAGGAAATGAGCAGGCCATGGAAGGCATCCAACGCATCGAGACCAAGGAGGCCACCCTTGCGCTGATGCGCTTGCTGGACAACAAAATGACCAACGTGGTCCACGCCGCCGCCTTTTTCGTCAGCCGCCGGATGCCGCCTCGAATTGTGAACGGATACCCACGCCGGCTGGGATGGTCTGGCACGCCGGAGGAAGCAGCCGCGTCCTCTGCCCTCTGGGTGCCAGAAGCAGCGGAACCGCTGCGGGCCGCCGCACAAAAACTGCTTCGTTCCGGCCTCGTGAATTACGTCAGTACCGGGGCCTTCATCATCGAAACCATCGGCAAAGAGGAGGATGGCGCGGCGGTTCTGGACGCCCTCGAGGGAACTCTGAAGGAATGGAAAGTCCGCTCGCACCCCGATGATAACATCCTCAATGCTCCTGGGGCCGGAGACGCCCTTATCAATGCGCTGGCGGGCTTGCGCGAACGGGGCTACCGGGCGCCCAAAAACGGCGGCATCAACGTCATCATGGCGCGATTTCTGGAACTGGCTGATCCGGCCGTGCCGCGCAGCGGAGGCTGGGAACAATTGCTGGAGGCGTTCTTTACGCAAAATCCGCCCATGCTCCGCGAGGCCGCCGTCCGTGCTTTGCCCAGGCCGCCGACTGGCAAGTGGGAAAAACTCCTCATGGAGGCGTTGAACGACGCCGATCGCGGGGTGATGCGCACGGCCTGCAGCGTCGCTGGAGAATCAAAGAACCAAATCTTTGTCGAACCGCTGGCGAACATCGTGCGCACCGAGCACCACGAGTGGGTCGTGCGCGAAGCCAGCCAAGCGCTGAACAGGCTGGGAGCGCACTGGGCGGCGACGGATGCCTGGATCGAGCGGCTCGCCGATGAAAAGATGTATAGCGAGGGCCTGAGATTTCTCGCGGAAAAATTGGAACACCCCAAGAGCGGTGGTTCCACCGGGCGGACCGATTTGGCGCGTGAATCTCGAATCGCCATGCGGGCCAAGTGGCAGCAATTTTTTGCCGAGCCGGAGCGGCGAGCCTTGGTGCAAGCCGGCAAACCAGTGCCGGTATCAGAGTCACAGGCTCGCGATTTGTTCAGCGGCGCGTTCTCTTATTGCATCGAAAGTGGTAAGAGATGGCCGCCGGAGGAGTGAGACATTGAATCAGCCGATTGAACTGGCACCCAATGCTACGGCATCTTCGTCAACTTCCGCGCTTTGCGACGGGCAGAGGAACGGTCGGGACCGGCGGCACCTGATTTTTGTGTACGCAGAGAACGCTCCGCCCATTTACACAGTTCGTCCCGGCTTTCAAGGATTTGAACTGGAATCGTGTAGTAGGAGACGCTAGCCGTCTTCACGATATCAGGATATGGATTAAATTTTGTAGAGCCGGCTTTAATGAACCAGCGGCGATTGGATTCATCCGCTCTGAGATAGGCTACATCGTCCGCGATTAAACCGAAAATTCTCCCTCCACGATAGAGCCCCGCACCACCAAACATCCTACGGGCCGAAACGCCTCCCAAGGCCGAAAGTTGGTCCAGCACGTAGTTTAGAAATTCATCTGATACCGCCATTCGGGATGATCATTTCGGTTCTCCAAGAAAGGTCATATGGCTTGGCCCTTCCAATCCTCTATCAGCGTGGGCACAAAAAATCCCTTGTAAAAAGAAGGGAGCTTTCCGAGTGCGTTGAGAAGGTCAGCGACTCGGATGATTTCAGAATCGAAAGCGACTGCCACACCGGAAACTTCGCCATGTTTGCTTATGGAGACTTCCGAGACGCCAGCCATTCCTTTCAGCACAGTGCGGATTTCCTGAATGCATCTCGCACATTGGAACCGGCATTCAGGAATCACCGGATGACAGTCGAGATGGAAAAACTTCTGTTCCAACATGGTGCTTCATATTTTGGTTGAGTGGGAAGGGACCTGCAAGGGAAAAGGACGGGCGCAGGGCGCAGAGAGCAGAGCATCCGAGTTGCCTCAAATTAAATGACACCGAAGGAGGGTCAAAAAGGTGCTGAAAAAGCAATCGTTGCCTCACGGGAAAAAGACACCGAAATAGAAAAGGCAATGCACATGCAACCAACGACGGAACGGGATGAGCAATTGGAACGACTGCGCCGGCGCTACGGTGGCCGGGGCAAGGAAGGCAAGAGCCGGCTGCTGGACGAGTTTTGCGGGCAGCACGGCTACGAATCAGCCTACGATTTCTCGCTAACAGACAGGACTTCGTATTCAGAATTCGTCTCCGTGAACTCGCAATTACCGGCCCGCTCAAGGGCGATTCTCGCCGCCTCCGCCGCGGTGACATCTGAAATCTCGAAAGTCTTGCTACCGTAGCCGATTCGGGTAATCCCCACGCAGAACTTGCCTCTCTTCCGGTTGCTTCGGGTCCTGACTGGCTTTTGAGCAGTGCGTCCGGGACCGCTGACATCCACGATGCGGATTCTGGCTGGGATACCTTGGAGAACGGGCTTGAGCAGTTCGGTCCAGTTCACTTGGCCGAGCTTTTTCTCTAAGGCCTGGGTAATGCCGCCGGGCAAACGGCTGGAGCCGTGGAATTCGAGGACCGCTTGGTTGAGGAGGACGTGCTTGCTCATGCGTCTGTGTTTGCCGCGGAATTGGTTGGTTCCCCTCGGCAATCCACCGGCCTCTGTGGGCATTCACAAATCCAGACAACGCTGGCCCAGGGCGGCAAACTTGGAAATGACCTGCCGGTCAAAACCTGGGGCAGAGATGTCGGCCAACTCCGGCGCCTCTTCGTCGCCCGCTCCGTTGTCGAACAGGTTGCGTGCGCCGACCGCAGCGAACTTGACCGTCTTCATCACCTCGGCGACGGTGACGGCCATTTCGCGGAGCATCTGGCGAACCGTG
>Ga0335069_10000837_pt1 | contig 49431 bp, 40 predicted proteins | sample Lox_Sample_11_FD_206714 | JGI IMG/M metagenome (GOLD analysis project Ga0335069, IMG submission 206714) | Soil microbial communities from Loxahatchee National Wildlife Refuge, Florida, United States - Lox_Sample_1.1 | ecosystem: Environmental > Terrestrial > Soil > Wetlands | place: USA... | reverse complement strand
TGTTCCTGTCGCTGGTCGTCGACGCGACGGAATACGTACGAAGCGCGGAAAATCAGCCAGTAGCTGCAAAGTAGCGCGGAACTGGCGGTGTAGCCGGAGAAGGCGTGGACATGGCCATGCATCGATAGGATGATCGGCCGCAGCCAGAGATAGTGATTGCAATACGCCGCGGCCATGCCGGCGATCTCCATCTCAAACCAGCGCCGGCGCACCGCGACCGTTGCCAAGCCTGCGCCAAGAATGGCGCTGGCAATGAGGCTGGAGGCATCGCCACGGCTGATATTCACCGTGGTGAATGCCAGCAGGAACGCCAAACCCGTCACGACCTGCGATTCGTAACGCAGCGTGTGCGCGATCATGCCGGCGGCCACAATCAGCAGCAGCGCCAGATCCATGCTTTCCGATGACAGAATCTGCGCCGCGGGCACATGGAACATGGCGTAGGTCGTAAAATACAGAAGCGACCATCCGCCGCCAATTCCGGCGCGTGCCAGGATCTGCCAGGTGCGGCGGCGCTCGAAGAAAATACCCGCTCCCAGCATCACCGCGCTGACCAGATAACCCGTCATCACCTTACCGGCCGGGCCCAATTCGCGCATCTGGTAGGCGAGAAACAGGGCCACGCCGACGACGAGGATCACGATGCCCAGCTTGTTGAGCCAGTTCGTCCCCAGAGCTTCCTCGAGGTTAAGCAAGCGGCTGAATGACAATGTGGGCTGCTGATCAAACGCCGGTTGCGGGAGCGGAGGTGGCGCCGGCGACGCCGGTTCGGACGTTACAGCGGGTGGCGCGATTTCTCGCTCCACCACGGGAAGCGCTGGAGGCGCGACTGGCAGGGGAATGACTGGCGGGGGAGCGGTTTGCAACCTTTCGGGTTCAACGGTCTTCGCGGCGGGTGCCGGCTGCGGCTCGGGGCGTTCCCGTTCCATCAGCTTGCGGAGCTGCTTCAGATCCTCCTCGAGGTGGAACACGCGCGACGTCAGCTTACTGAGGAGCGATTCGAGCGCTCGCGTTCTGGACGAGTTGAGAGCGATCCAGATCGCCAACAGAACGACGACGATGAACAGGAATGCAGTCATGAGCCGCTACTTTCCCGCAACTTCCGCCAGACGCATGATGACACTTTTCGCTTGGCGCAGGTCGGTCTTGCCGCTCCCCAACGTCGGAATGGCTTCAACAAAGTGGAGATCCTCGCTCTTCGGCACCCAGAGCTTGGGCAGACCGGTTTCGGTGAGTTGCCGCCAGATGTCGGGCGGCGTCAGATCGCGGCGCGTGTAGAGAGCCGCCAGCCGTTCGCCTTTGTGATCGTCGGGAATGCCGCAGACCACGCAAGTGGAATCGCCAAGAATAGCTTGCATCGCCTCCTCGATTTTCAGGTGAGGCACCATTTCGCCGCCGATCTTACTGAAGCGCGCGAGCCGATCCGTGATCCGAAGGAATCCATCGTCGTCGATGCAGCCGATATCGCCCGTGACATACCAGCCATCGCGGATCACTTCTGCGGTCTTCTCGGCGTGTCCCAAGTATCCGAGCATTCGATTCGCACCTTTGACCAGCAGCAGCCCTGCCTTGCCGGCGGGCAGGCGCTCGCCCGTATCCGGATCCACAACCCTCACCGCGACACCGGGAACCGGATGTCCGACGGTGCCTGCCTTCACGCCGGTTTGCGGATTCTCGGCATCTTCGTGGTCCGGCACGTTCACCGCGATGACCGGCGACATCTCGGTCGCGCCGTATCCCTCGAGAGGTGTCAACCCGAACTTCTCGTGGAAGGCTAGCGCAATATTCTCGCGAAGCTTCTCGGCGCCCACGAGCACGAACCGCAGCGAGGCGAACTCTTCGACGGTGCACTTGCGCGTGTAGCCCGCACAGAAGGTCGGGGTGGTCAGCAGGAACGTGCCCCGGTATTTGCGAACCAGTTCGCCGATCGCTTTCGCATCCATCGGATTGGGATGATAAACGGCGGCGGCGCCCGTCACGAGCGGAAACCACAGCGTGTGCGTGAAACCGAAGGAATGGAAGAACGGCAGCACACCCACAATGCGATCGGTTCTGCCCATCCAGAACACCTGGCCCACCGCCTCGATATTCGAAAGCAGGTTGTAGTGCGAGAGCATCACGCCCTTTGGAGTACCTGTGCTCCCACTCGAGAAAATGATTGTCGCCAGGCTATCGGGCGTCCGCTTTTCTGAATTCACGACGCGCGCCCACACACGAGCAGGAAGCAGGAACGCCACCACGGCCCCGATGATTCTCTGCCATCCGCCGAACGTAGGCAGAACATCTTCCAGGAACACCATGCCATCCTGCGTTTCCAGCTTGGCCTTGGCCAGGAACTGCCGAGAGGTCAGAATGGTTCGGATTTCGCATTGCTCCACGGCCGAAGCCATCGACTCTCTTCCCGCGGTGTAGTTCAGATTCACCGGAATCTTGCCGGCCATGAGCGCCGCGATGTTGGCAAGGGCACCGCCCACGGAATTCGGAAGCAGTAGACCGAGGTTATGCGCTGACGCGGTGTGACGACGGATCCAGCGGGCAAGCAGCATGCTGGCCACGAGCGTCTGGCCGTAGCTGAGTTTCTGGCCGGTCGAATCAGCTATCGCCAACGCGAACCAGCGGCGTTTCGCCGACCGGATGAAGCGCACATCCAACAGGTCTTGGGCCGTTCGGCGCTTGTCGACCGCGTCACTGCCCAGTTCCATGATGGCCAACCGAACATCTTGCGCCGACGCATTCGAGCTGAGCGGCGTGCCGAACGACACGGTTACCGGATACGGTACATGCTTCGGCCATTTCCAGAAAAAGCGCCCGCGCTCGAAGCTGAAGACGCTCCCCCACAGGCGATCGAGATGGACCGGGATCACGGGGACGTCGAGATCTTCCGCGATCTTCTCGAGCCCGCGTTTGAATGGCAGCAGATTCCCTGTCCGGCTGATGGAGCCTTCCGCGAAAATGCAGACTACGTGGCCCGCCTCGAGCTCGCGGCGCGCGCTCCGGATGGACTCGACTAGGTCCCGGCGCGAACTGCCGCCCACCGGAATCGAATTCGTCAGTCTCAAAAACCAGTGAAGAGCGGGGATCTCGTAGTAAGGCCGATAGACCATGAAACGGATAAACCGCTGCACGCATGCGCCGATGAGGAAGCCGTCGATATGGGAGACGTGGTTCGCTACGAGCAGCGCCGGACCGCGGAACGGAACATTGGCGGCGCCCACAATGCGGATGCGGAATAGCGTGTGCGTGACCAGCCACAGCACGAAACGCACCAGAAAATCTGGCACGACGCTCACCGAGTAGACCGTAGCAACCAGCGTAAAGATTCCGGCATACAGCAGGATCTTGTCCGGCGCGACAACAAGTTTGTCATGCAGTCCCCAAAGCGCCGCCGACGCCAGCAGGATGCCGACCATGTTGAGAAAATTGTTGGTAGCGATCAGCCGGCCTTTTTCATCGTCGCCGCTGCGCTGCTGCAAGAACGCGTTTAACGGCACGATAAACAGGCCGCTCGCGAAGCCCAACAGTGCGAGAGCAACCATAGCGCCCGTCCACGACGGCATGACCCAGCACAGCAGCATGGACGAGAGGCCCATGCCCAGCGAGCCCAGTGGCACCAGACCCAGCTCCACCTTGTCGCCCGAAAGCCTTCCCGCGGCCAAACTGCCGACGCCGATTCCGACTGCCAGCGCGGTAACCATCAAGCCGATGTGAACTTCATCAACCTTGATTACCTCGCGCCCCAGAACAATCAAATCCATCTGAAACAGCGCACCGAGGAACCAGAAGTAGGACATGCCGATCACCGTCAGCCACAGCGGGCGGTCGCGATATAGCCGCTTCATCCCGCTGACGACCTCGGCAAATGGGTTCAGTGCGAATGGAGTTCGAGTGTTCGGAGACGCGACCGCCCCGATTTTGAAACTAACCAGCGTTCCCACCACGGCAATCGCGAGCATGACGGTTCCCATCTTCCAAGGCGCATGTTTCCATGCGGAAAACAAAAAGGTCCCCGACGACGTACCCACCACAATCGCCACGAACGTGCTCATTTCGAGTAAACCGTTGGCGCGGGAGAGGTCGCGATCCGGCAACATCTCCGGAAGGATGCCGTACTTCGCGGGGCTGAAGAGCGTGGCTTGCAACGCAAGCAGGAACAGCACCGCCATCATCAAATCGATGCGCTCGGAAACCAGCGCGGGAATCGCCAGGGCCATCGAGACGACTTCCAGAGATTTCGTGGCGATCAAAACGCGGCGCTTGTTGAAGACGTCGGCAAGATGGCCGGAGTATCCGGAGAAGAGCAGAAATGGAACGATGAACACGGCGCCGCCGAGTGAAAGGTATTCGCTGCCCTTGCCGGTTTTGGCGCCAATCTCCACCGCCAGCAGTGAAACCAGAATTTTGTAGACGTTGTCGTTGTACGCGCCAAGGAACTGGGTCCAGAGGAACGATTGGAAGCCGACCGATTTCAGAAGCTCTTTGTAGCTACTCGCGGCCATTTGAATTTGTTCTCCTGCCCTTATCGGAGCAATGGGAGGCCCAGCTTGACTTTTAGAAGGATCGCCTGATTTAAAAAGACTTAATAGTAAAAGCCGCAATCAAAAGCCATTCAATTGTACAATTCATGCCAGTCATCCATACATTTCTTGTATACTCGCAATCGTGGCCTTCGTCAGTGCTCCAGAGCGCTTCTTGCTGCGCATCGCGTCCGATCTCGCCTACTCCAACCCGTTCATCCCCGAGCGCGTGGAACTGGAACGCTCGGCATTGGGCGCGGAATTCGTCGAAGGCGAACCGGTGTGGAGCGTGCAAGTGGAAGATCCCGATCGCCCACGCACCAATGTCTGGAAGATCATCGCACTTCTCGAACCACTAGTCGAGCGTTTGCGCCGGCATCTGGAGCGTGCGCACGATATTTCCGCCAGTGACCTGGCGCTTTATCAGGACGCGGTCCTGCATGTGATGTATCACCACGCGTTCCCCTACTTTGTCGAAACGATTTTCAGCTCAAGCAAGCAGAAACGCATGAGTTTCTACACGCGGTTTCAGGCGGAATGGGAGCGCTATTTCCAGATTCCCGGCGTCTCGCTGCCCACTAAGCACGACCCCGGTCACATCTTCGCTTGCTTCTACCAACTTGTTCGGGCTTTTCACAACATTTTCCTGTGCATCATCGGCGGTTCGCTTTCGGCTGCGCGGCTACGGGCCTCGGTGTGGAATTCGATTTTCACCCACGACCTCCGCCGCTACTGGCGAGGCATCTACGCGCATATGGCCGATTTTCCGACGCTCATCATGGGGCCGTCGGGTACCGGAAAAGAGCTGGTGGCACGCGCCATCGCCCTTTCCCGCTACGTGCCGTTCAACGCCGAGACGGTCGCGTTTGCGCACGACCCCGAGCAGGACTTCCTGCCCATCAACATCGCTGCACTGCCGGCCACGCTAATCGAATCCGAGCTGTTTGGACACCGGCGCGGCGCGTTCACTGGCGCGCTCGAAGACCGCAAAGGCTGGCTCGAGACCTGCCCGCCTTCGGGCTCTGTATTCCTGGACGAGTTGGGCGACCTGGAGTTTGCGCTGCAAGTGAAACTGCTGCGCGTGATCGAAACCCGGGTATTCCATCCGCTCGGTAGCACGGCCGCGCGTCAGTTTCGCGGCAAGCTGATCGCCGCCACCAATAGGTACTTGGCTACGGACATGCAGAACGGGCGGTTTCGCGAAGATCTGTATTACCGGCTCTGCGCCGACGTGATCCTGACGCCGCGGCTGCGTGACCACCTGCGCGAATCACCTGAAGTGATGCGTGACCTGATTCATTATATGGCCCGCCGCGTCGCGGGTTCCGAGGCCGAGCCGCTGGCAAGCGAAGCGGAGGATTGGATCCGACGCCATTTGCCGCCTGATTACGCCTGGCCGGGGAATTTCCGCGAGCTCGAACAGTGCGTACGGAATATCCTGATCCGAAAACAATATGAGCCGTCCGAAAGCCGCACGCCGTCCAACGCCGAGAACCTGTCGGAAGACCTCTCTAAGGGGCGCTTGACCGCCGACGAATTGCTCCGGCGCTACTGCGCGTTGGTATATGCGGAAACCGGGAGCTACGAGGAAACCGCAAGACGACTCAAGCTCGACCGCCGGACCGTAAAAAGCAAGATCGACGCACGCGCCTGAGCTACGACCTTATAATAGTCTTCTTACCCAATAAGAGAGGAGTTTGGATGTCCGTTAAACGTGTGGGGATCCTCACCGGCGGTGGTGATGTTCCCGGCTTGAATTCCGTGATTAAGAGCGTGGTTTATCGAGGCGGTGAGATCGGCTGCGAGATCACCGGTATTCGGCGTGGATGGGAAGGTTTGACTCACGTCAATCTCGACGACGAACAGAGCCGCAATCGATACATTCTGCCGCTCAATCGCGCCAATACGCGCACGATTGATCGCACCGGCGGCACTTTTTTGCATACGACGCGTACCAATCCGGCCAAGATGAAATCGATCCCGGATTTCCTCAACGCCGCCAGCTTTAAAACGGCGCAGGTCACCAAAGAGGGCAAAACGAGCACCGTGTACGACATGACGCCGCAGGTCATCAAGAACCTGGAGAGGCTTCAGCTCGAGTACCTGGTGGCGATCGGCGGCGATGACACCCTGAGCTACGCGGCGAAGCTCGATCAGGCCGGCTTCAAAGTGATCGCGATTCCCAAGACCATGGACAACGACGTGCGCAACACCGAGTACTGCATCGGTTTTTCGACTGCGATCACGCGGGCGACGGAAGCCATCGGCCGGCAGCGCACCACGGTGGGGTCACACGAGCGCATCGGTGTATTCCGCATTTTTGGCCGCGACGCCGGCTACACGGCGCTCTACACGGCCTATGTAACCTCGATGCGCTGCTGCATTCCCGAATACAGGTTCGATCTCGAAAAGCTGATCGGGGTGCTGCTCAAGGATAAGAGAAGCACGCCCAGCAACTACGCGCTGGTAGTTCTTTCCGAGGGCGCGGAGTGGGAAGGCTATCAGCTACGGGAAACCGGGGAAGCGGACGCGTATGGCCACAAGAAGAAGGCCAACGTCGGGGAAGACTTGAGCGACGAGATCAAGAAACGCACCGGTGAAGAGACGATCGTCAGCGATCTGACATACGATCTGCGCAGCGGCAGTCCGGACTTTCTCGACAAGATGGTGGCATCCACGTTCGCCAGCATGGCCATGGGGTGTATCGAGCGGGGAGAGCACGGGCTGATGATGGCGATCAACGGGGGCTGTTACGCCGCCGTACCGATTCCGGATCCCAAGCTCGGCCCGCGCCGCGTCGATGTCGCGACAATGTACAACACGGAACGCTACCGGCCCAGTTACGACAACAAGATCGGGCTGCCGATTTTCCTCACGCGAGCGTAGAAACAGGCAACACACTGGTATGGGCGCCGCACGCGCCCATATCCACCAAGCGGTTAGAATTAGAATTCATGCCATTCCAGGAAGTCGTCGAAGCTCAGGGCCACCTGATCGATTCTCACATCATGGAGCAGATTTTCGATCAGGTGGTCGAATTCGGCGGCCGATTCGAAGTCGAAGAATTCCGCGTTGGCAAGACCAACAGCGACGGCTCATACTTGCGCCTGAAAGTCGAGGCCACCGAGCGCGCTGCTATGGAGCGGCTCCTCCAGCAGTTGCTGGGCCTGGGCTGCTCGCCCGTCGATAGCGGCGACGCACAAACGCGCACGGTGGAGCGGGACTGCTGCGCGCCAGAGGATTTCTACTCCACCACGAATCACCGTACGCTGGTGCGTCACGGGCAGCAATGGATCGAAGTCGAAAACCAGCGCATGGACGCGATGATCGTAGTGGCGGATGGCCGCGCCACGTGCCGGCGGCTGCGCGACCTCCGCGCGGGAGATCGCGTCGTCGTGGGGATGCGCGGGATTCGCGTGGTGCCGGAATCGAAAGAGCGCGATCGCCTGGCTTTCGCGTTCATGAGCAACGGCATTTCGTCGGAGCGCCAGGTGGAGACCGCCGTACGCCAGACTGCGACGCTGGTCGAGCAGACCATCGAACAAGGGCTGAAAGTGGTCGCGGTCGCCGGTCCGGTGGTGGTGCACACAGGCGGCGTGCATGGACTGGCGGAGTTGATTCGCCACGGATTCATCCATGCGGTGCTTAGCGGCAATGCGCTCGGCGTGCATGATCTCGAAGCGGCGCTGTTCGGCACCTCATTAGGCGTCCGGCTTGCCGATGGCCGACAGGAAGAACACGGCCACCGCAATCACATGCGCGCCATCAACGCCATCTTTCACTGCGGCAGCATCGCGCGCGCCGTGGAAAGCGGACGCCTGCGGTCGGGCGTGCTCTATGAATGCGTGAAGAAAGGCGTGCCCTTCGTGCTGGCCGGCAGTTTGCGCGACGACGGCCCATTGCCCGACACCATCACTGATATGAACGCCGCACAGGATGCCTACGCCGAGAACCTTAAGGGTGCGGGCCTGGTGCTGTGCCTGGGCTCGATGCTGCACTCGATTGCCACGGGCAACATGCTGCCGAGCTGGGTAAAGATCGTGTGCGTCGATATCAATCCGGCCGTTGCCACTAAAGTCAGTGATCGCGGCACGGGACAGGCTGTGGGCGTGGTGACCGACGTCGGCTTGTTCCTCGACTTACTCTCGCGTGCGCTCGTGAAGAAATGAAGCGTTCCTACACCGACGAGCACGCCGCGGCTGGAATCGACGCCCCGCTGCCCGAAATCGAAACCTGGCCGAACCAATTTCGGGGCTACGAAATCGAGATCGCGATTCCAGAGTTCACTTCCGTGTGCCCCAAAACCGGCCTTCCGGATTTCGGCCGCATCACATTGCGCTACACACCAGACAAATTGTGCCTGGAGTTGAAGTCGCTCAAGATGTACGTGCTGGCGTATCGTAACCTCGGCATTTTTTACGAGAACGTGGTGAACCGTTTCCTCGGCGACATCGTGGCGGCGGCCAAGCCTTTATCCGCAACCGTGACAGGTGAGTTCACACCGCGCGGCGGACTGCACGCGAAAGTGACGGCCACGTGGAGCAAGCGGAGTGGCGCCCGAAAATAACGAAGACATAAAAGCTGCGGAACTGTCGGAACTCCTGCGCGCGGTTCGTGAGCGCGTCAGCGCGCGCTATCCCGGCGCCAACGGAGCGGGATCGGAGCTGCTCACCGATCTGATGCCCTTAGCACATGCGCGGGACGCCGCCGAAGCCAAAATCGCGGCGATCGGTAGCGTAAACCCGCGGCCGCCCGGCTTGGTGAACTCGCTGATTCAAGCAGCGAAAGGCACCATCGCCCGTGGTCTCGGCTGGTTTGTTCGCGATCAGATCGTCTTCAATCGCGAAACGATGGCGTGCGTGGAAGCCACCATCGAAGCTCTGAATGACTTGAATCTCTCCATCAAATTGCTCAGCCAGCGAATGGATGCTGTCGCTCGCACGGCCGAGGAACTGAAGGACATTCGCAGCTACTGGACCACCTGGCGCAGCGAGTGGGAGCACAAGCTGGCCAACAACGAAATGCAATTCCTGCGCAGCGTTGCCGATTTGCAAATCGCCTTTCAGCACCGCGCCACGCTGATGGAGACAAATTTCCGCGACAACGTTAAGGCGCAGCATGCCGACTATCTTGCTGCGCTCGAAAGAACGACGCTGGAGACTCAGAAGAAGCTGGCAGTCGATTTCGCCCGGGCTAACGCCGAGATCCACGCCGTGATTCATACCGAGTTGCGCCTGATCCGCCAGCGCGCCAGTTCTCTGATACCAGCGGCCGCTGTGCCGCCCCAGTCATCGGCGGCGATCCCTCAGGCTGCTCCTGCATTCGACTACGTGCGCTTTGCCGAGCGTTTTCGCGGTTCCGAAGAATTCGTAAAAACCAACCAGCAATTCTATGTTCCGTATTTCACCGGCTGTCAGGAGGTGTTGGACATTGGCTGCGGTCGAGGAGAATTTCTCGAGCTGATGCGTGAAGCCCGAGTCCCGGCTCGCGGCATCGACTTGAGCCGCGAATCTGCGGATTTGTGCCGCTCGAAAGAGCTCCAGGCAGAGGAAGCAGACCTGTTCGCATATCTTTCTTCGCAACCGGAAGCCTCTTTCGACGGCATTTTTTGCGCGCAGGTCGTCGAGCACCTCAACCCGTCGCAGCTTCCCGAAATGATTCGCCTGGCGGCACGCGCGCTTCGCCGCGGCGGCGTGTTGGTCATCGAGACGCCAAACCCGGAGTGCCTCGCCATTTTCGCCACGCATTATTATCTCGATCCCACGCATAAGCGGCCGGTCCCTCATGCATTGCTCGCGTTTTACATGGAAGAATGCGGCATCGGCCAGATCGAAGTGCACCGCCGTTCTCCTGCCGTCGAAACCATGCCCGCCCTGTCGACGTTGCCCAACGATTTTCGCGATGCCTTTTTCGGCGGCCTCGACTACGCGATTGTGGGGAGAAAGATCGCTTAGTTTTCAGCTGGCACCTGACACCTAAAACCTGGCACCTTTCTTCAGATCCCCGCTTGCCCATCGAGGCTGCGCCACAGATACCAGCTCGCCACGGTGCAGTAGGGATGCCAGCCGCGCGCGAGTTCCTCGACTTCACGCGGCTTGGGCAGCTCCGCGAGACCGTAGGCTTTCTTGATGGCGCTGCGGATCCCGAGGTCTCCGGTGGGCAGCACGTTGTGTCGCCGCAGCGCGAAGATCAGAAACATTTGTGCGGTCCACTCGCCGATACCTTTGACGGCCGTCAGGTGCAGAATCACTTCCTCATCCGTGACGCCGGGCAACCGCTCAAAGGAGACTTTGCCTTTTACGGTCTGCCTTGCCAGATCGCGAATGTAAATGGTCTTTTGACGGGACAGGCCCAGGCGCCGCATGCGATCGAACCGCAAACCTAGGACGCCTTCGGGTGTCACACGCCCGTCGGGAAGCGCCCCGGCCAGCCGGCCATAGATGACACGCGCGACTTTGCCGCTCAGTTGCTGGAAAACGATGGATCGGACAAGTGTTTCGAAACTCGGCTCGCGAAACTCGATCCGGTAGGGACCGACACGCTCAATGAGCGCACCCAATACCGGGTCGGAAGTCTTCAGGTGGCGGATGGCCGTACGCATTTGAAACAATGTGGAGCGGGGGTACGTCACCATTCTATCCGTATGATGAACTTTTTTGCCCGCTCGGTCGCTTGTTGCGCCGCCTTGTTCCTGGTGGGGGCCGCCCGGCCGCAAGAGACACAACAGAAGCCACCGGAAGAAGCGCCCGCCCCCATCCAGGTGGAAGTGAACCTGGTGAACATACTGGCCACCGTGCATAACAAGGCCGGCGGGCTTGTCGGCAACCTCACCAAAGACGACTTCACTCTCAGCGAGGACGGGCAGACACAGACTATCAAGTATTTCACTCGCGAAACCGATTTGCCGCTAACCATCGGCCTGCTGGTGGATGTGAGCGGAAGTCAGCGCAATTTGATCGAAATCGAGCGGGAAGCCGCCTACCAATTCTTTTCGCAGGTATTGCGGAAAAAGGACCTGGCGTTTCTCATCAGTTTCGGCGAAGATGCCGAGCTATTGCAGGATTTCACCAGTTCCTCCCGTCTGCTCCAGTCCGGCCTCCAACATTTGCAGGTGAATTCGGGCGTTCAGGGCCTTCACCCGGGGCCGGTACCGACGGTGGGCCAGCCGCGTGGGACGGTTCTCTATGATGCCGTGTACCTCGCGTGCCACGACCAAATGACGCAGCAGGTTGGCCGCAAGGCTGTCGTGCTGATCACGGATGGCATGGACGAAGGCAGCCGGCTGAAGATCGAAGAAGCCATCAGCGCGGCGCAGCGGGCCGACACCGTCATTTACAGTATCTACTATGTCGATCGCGCAGCTTACGGCGGGTTCGGGTATTTCGGCGCTGTCACCGATTCCTATCTGCGACGGATGTCGGACGAGACCGGCGGCCGTGTATTCAAGGTGGATCGGAAAAACACGCTCCCCGATGTTTTCAAGGAACTCCAGGACGAAATGCGCAGCCAGTACGCCATCGGCTACCAGCCCGCGAACGATAAACACGACGGCAGTTTCCGCCGCGTAGACTTGCGGGTCACCGACAAAAACCTGAAAGTGCAGGCCCGCAAGGGCTACTACGCGCCAGGAGGGAAGAGCGAGTGAGCTACGTCTACCGGCCGACGGAGTAGATGGCTGCCGAACGCGCCGGCATTTGAACCATAAACTTCCCGTCCTGCCATTGTGCATCCGGGGCGATCCCCAGTTCATCGTGCCAGGACCTTGCGGATTGTGAATTCCCCACTTGGTTTCCAACTACGATGCGAGGCGGTATCGGCAATTCCGATGTCTCCACCACTACCGTTGCAGGGTCTGCGGCCAGATTGAATATAACCAACGGGGCAACATTTCCTGAGACTCTCGCAAAAGCGTAGACCTGCTTATCCGCGATCAAATCCAGTGTCGAGCCACGCCGAAGCGGCTCCAGTTTCCTTCGCAGCCGCATTAGCTTTTGTACGTGCTCGAAGATCGCTTGCTGCTCCGGCGTGCGGCCGGCCGAATCAAAAGCGTTGCGCGCATCTTCCGGCCAGCCGCCTGGAAAATCCCGGCGGTTATCGGGGTCAGTTCCCCCAGTCATGCCGATCTCGTCACCGTAGTAAATCATCGGAATACCGCGCGTTGTTATCAAGAACGTGAAGGCTAGTTTCAAGTCGTCTACCCTCACAGCTTTTTCATTCATGAAGCGCGCGGTATCGTGCAAACCGAGAAACGTCACCAGCAGATTCGGTTTCGTGTACAGGCGATCGTGGGCCAGCACCTTGGCCAGCTCTTCCGCTGCCGCATTGTGGGCAAAAACACGCCGAATAGCACCAAACAACGGAAAGTCGAATAGCGCGTCCACGCCCGAATCAACTCCGTCAAACTTCGCTCTGCCTCCCTGGAAAAACGCTACCAGCGCGGGATCCTCATCCCACATCTCGCCCACTACGCGAAAATCGGGATACTCGCGTTTGATCGCGCGCATCCAGTCATGCCAGAAAGTACGTGGCACGTACGGCAAGGTATCCTGCCGGATTCCGTCGATGCCGGTCGAGGCGATCCACCAAAGCGTGTTCTGGATGAGGTATTGCGCAGTTAACGGATCGTTTTGATTCAGATCCGGAAGAATGTTGAGGAACCATCCCTCGATCGTGCTCTTCTGTAATGATGCGGGTGCACGCGGGTCGGCTAACGTCCAAATCTGCCACGTATTTGCCAGGTGATTCTCAACCGTTCCATTGAACCAGGTTGGCGTCGGAGGGTCAGCAGCCCACGGATGATATGGTCCGGTGTGGTTGGCCACCTGGTCCTGGATCACCTTGAGGCCGAGGGTGTGTGCCGCGTCCACGAGCTTTTTGAGCAGTGCCAAATCGCCAAAGTGTTCCTCCACGCCATAAAAATCCACGGCACCGTAACCGTGATAGTCCGTGATCGCCTCGCCCTCATATTTCTCGCGCTCATTGAGATGATTCACGTTGTCGTAAACAGGCGTCAGCCAAAGAGCCGTCACGCCGAGCTCTTTGAGATACGGTAGATGATTGATGATTCCCTGGAAATCGCCGCCGTGATAGTAACGGGCTTTGCGACGATCGAATAGCCCGCGCGACACTAGCGGATCGTCATTACTTGGATCACCGTTGGCGAAGCGGTCGGGCATGGCGAGGTAGATCACATCGTCCGGCGAAAAACCCTGGAAACGGCCATGGCGCGGCAATGGCGCAAGAAGTTCGAACGGAGCCGTCGCCGTGCCATCCGGTGTGGTGATTTGGAGCGAATAGGCGCCGGGCTTCGCATCTTCCTGGATTTGAATCTCGACAAACAGATATGTCCCGGCCGCGCTCGCCTGCACTTGGCCTAGCTTTACCGCGGCTTCCGCGCACTTGACGGTCGCCCCTTTCAGATCTTTCCCATAGATCAGAAGCCGCACCGGATTAAGGCTGTGTCCCACCCACCAGTTCGGCGGTTCGACCTTGCTGACTTCTGGCGCTGCCGCGATCAGCCTGCACGCCGCAAAGACCAGAACCAGCCGTCTCACGCGGCAGCTTCCTCGTCGTCCACGCGGCGCATCAACAGTGCCGCCAGCACGAGAAATCCTCCGCCCGTGACCACTGCCGCGAGGCGATTGTTGTTGAGCAGGTGACTCATCACCCAGCCCAGGCCCAGCGACGCCAGGATCTCCGGAATCACAATGAAGAAGTTGAAAATCCCCATGTAGACGCCCATCTTTTCCGCCGGCAGCGCACCGGAAAGGATGGAGTAGGGCATCGCCAGAATGCTGGCCCACGCGATACCGACGCCCACCATGGAAAGCAGAAGCAGGTACTGATTGTGAATTACCATCACCGAGATCAACCCGCAGGCTCCCGCCAGCAGGCACAGGCTATGCGTGCCGCTACGGCCGAGTTTGCGGGAAATAGCGGGCAACGCAAACGAAAACACGGCGCATACTCCGGAATACATCGCGAAGCAAACGCCGCCCCAGTGCACACCCGCGGTGTACTGCGGCGAGGTCTGGTCGGCTGCGCCGAATACATGGTGCGCCACCGCGACCGGGAAATAGAGCCACATGCAGAACAGGCCTAGCCACGTGGAGAGTTGCACCCAGGCGAGTTGCCGCATCGTTCTCGGCATGGCGCGAACTGAGGCGAGAATCTCGCGTGCACCCGCCACGATTCCCTGCCCTTCGGACTTCATCTTCCGGAACGCCTCAAGATCTTCCGGCGGCCGTTCCGGCGTGCTGATGACGGTCCAAAGTACGGCGCCGAAGAATACCACTGCTCCGATATAGAAGGAGAATCGAAACGTCAGCGGGATGGCACTCCCGCCGTTGCCTTGAACGCGCCCCTCGAGCATCCACGGCAGCGAAGAAGCAATCACCGCGCCGAGGCCGATGAACAGGCTTTGCATGGCGAATCCGCGGGTTCTCTCGGATTCGGGCAGCAGGTCGGCGACGAACGCGCGGAACGGTTCCATGCTGATGTTGATGGAAGCGTCCAGAATCCAGAGCAGCCCCGCCGCTACCCAGATCGCTGGAGCATTCGGCATCGCCACCAGCGCCAGCGTACTCAATATCGCCCCCGTGAGGAAGTAGGGCCGGCGGCGTCCCAGGCGGCCCCAGGTGTGATCGCTCAGATGACCGATGATCGGCTGGACGATGAGGCCGGTCAATGGAGCCGCGAGCCACAGCATGGGTATCTGGTCCGGCCGCGCGCCGAGATATTCGTAGATGGCACTCATGTTGGCCAATTGAAGGGCCCAACCGAACTGGATGCCGAAAAATCCGAAGCACATGTTCCAGATCTGCCAGAACGACGCTGGCGCCCGGAAGGTGGACTTGGTTGGGGTCATCGTTCGTATGTCTCCGTCAATTCTCGCAGGCGCCGGCTCAATGCCGGCGTCAGGGCGCCCGTCGGGAAGCGCCAGCGCCAGTTGCCGCTCGGCGTGCCGGGGAGATTCATGCGTGCTTCCGTTCCCAGGCCCAGAACGTCTTGCAATGGAAACACTACCGTATCCGCGACCGACGCCACCAGCGCGCGGATGAAAGCCCAGTGGATCTCCTGGCCGTCCAGGTTCAGATACCGGCGCGTGTGATCGCGCTCTTTGCGGATGTCCTCTTCCGTGCGAGTGCTCTCGCCGCGGCCTGTGCTGGTCCACCAGCCAACGGTCGTATCGCAATCGTGGGTGCCCGTGTAGGCAACACGCTCTCGCGGATAGTTGTGCGGACGAAAATCCGGCCCCTGCGGGTCCTTACCGAAAGCAAACTGCAAAATGCTCATCCCGGGAAAGCCGAATTGCAGGCGAATGGCTTCCACTTCGGGCGTTATCACGCCCAGATTCTCGGCAACCAGAGGCAGCTTCCCCAGCGCGTCGTGGGCAGCTTGTAGGAACCTCGCGCCCGGGCCCTTCACCCACTTTCCGTTCACCGCCGTGGTCTCGCCGGCCGGCACCGTCCAGTAGGCTTCGAATCCGCGGAAGTGATCGAGCCGGATCAAATCGACCGTCTCAAAGGCCGCTCGGAGGCGTTCGATCCACCAGCGATAGCCCGTTCCCGCCAGCACATCCCAGCGATATAGCGGATTTCCCCACAGTTGACCAGTCGCACTGAAGTAGTCGGGCGGGACTCCCGCTACGGCCAACGGCTTGCCGTTTCCATCGAGCTCAAAATACTCGGGGTGGCTCCAAACGTCAGCGCTATCATGCGCCAAATAGATCGGAACGTCTCCCATGACGCGGATTTGCCGTGCCCCGCAATAGTCCTTCAGCGTGCGCCATTCGGCAAAAAACTCGAACTGGTAGTAGCGATAGAGCGCAATCTCTGCCGCCAACCTCTCGCGCGCCTCTTCCATCGCGTTTGTGCGCCGCGCACGGACGCCCGCATCCCAACGCGTCCAAACGAATTCCTGCCCATGCTCGTGCTTGAGCGCCATGAAGAGCGCGTAATCCTCGAGCCACGCGGCTTGCGCGGCACAGAACACGTCAAACCGGTGTCGGATTTCACCTCTCGCGTGCGCCAGAAAATCTGTTCCGGCGGAGCGTAACAAGTCCATTTTCCACGGGATGACACGCCCAAAGTCGACGGCGTCGTCGGGAAAACAAGGCGCATGGCTTAGGGACACTGCGGGCAACAAGCCCTGTTCCACCAGGCCTTCCAGGCTGATCAGCAGAGGGTTGCCGGCAAAGGCGGAGAAGCACTGGTACGGGGAGTCGCCGTAGCCGGTAGGACCAAGAGGCAGCACCTGCCACAGTCGCTGCCCCGCGTCTTTCAGAAATTCAACAAAACGGAATGCTTCGTAGCCGAGATCGCCGATCCCAAAACGCCCGGGCAGCGACGTGGGGTGTAGCAGAATACCACAGGTTCGCGGACTACCACTCGTTGGAGCAGATGCCACCCTAGGAGACTATCACCTTGTTGTGGCATCTGCGAGAAGAACGAAACTAGCTGCCAGCCCTGTTCACCCGCGAGCCGAATCTGGGAGCGGGAAGATCCTCCAGAGCGCTCTGCACTTCTTTCCAAATCAACTTCACGGAGTGAGGGCCAACGTGGTCCGCACCGCGAACGGCTAATCGGCGCTCGGCGCTGGCACAAACAGCCTTGGCTTTCGAGCGGGCATCGGTTGCGCGCTGCAAATTTCCTGCTGAGTACGACGTAGAAGAGAACTTCGCGAATATAAGTGCAGCTTTTAACTCCCTCTCGGCCAGGTCGATTTGTTGCAAAGACTCGGCGTCGAGTTCGTCGGTACACATATTGTCCATATGCCTTAATTTTACCGCCGCGGGCAGGAGGAATGGCAGCCGGGGGTACCAAAACGGAGGCCGAAATCCCCTATCAGCTTGCAGCTATTGCACTTATGGCCGATCGGTGCCGATGGTACGCCAGGAACGATTCCGCACCATCCGCTTTCATATAGCGCTGCAAAACCACCGGATCGGTTTCCCGCAAATCCACCATAACCAAGCCATCCAGAGCCTCGGAGAAATCGGGATCGACGTTGAAACCCAATAGTTTGCCGCCGAGCTTCATATACTGCTTCAGCAGAATCGGCAGGCCTTTGCCGTCTGTTTCAATGTCCGAAATGGGGTTCGAGAGGGAATCGAGATCCGGAAGCAGGCTGCGGATCACGTGGGAATCGAGGTCACGGTCGAGCGCCAGCCGGAAGGCGCAGCGCGGGCGAATCAGCTTGGCGAGATCCTCTTCCTGCCGGTGAGTTTCCAGGAAATGCGCAAGCAGGCGGCGCGAAGCGGGATTGTAATCGTTGCTGATGCTGACCGCGCCGAACAGCACCGGCGTCTCCGGGTTGCGGGCCACAAACGCGCCCAGGCCTTTCCACAACAAAAACAACGGCTGATGCTGACGCTGATATTCGGGCCGGATGAACGAGCGGCCCAATTCGAGCGAGGGCCCGATGCGGTAGAAAAACCGCGGATCGTAGTGAAATAGAGTGCTTGTATACAATCCTTTCGGGCCCAGTCGGCCCAGGATCTGGTGCGTGCGGCCGATCCTGTAGGCACCCACGAGCTCTTGGCGTGATTTGTTCCAAATGAACAGGTGCAGATAGTACGAATCAAATGTATCGAGATCGGCGCTTTTGCCTGTGCCCTCGCCAACCTGGCGGAACGCGATCTCGCGCAAACGTCCGAGTTCCGGCAACACGTACGGCAATTGGTCGGCGCCAGCGAGGTACACGGCGTACTCGCCCGATTCCGCTACGCACTGTTCGGCATCCAGATGGTCGATGTCGTCGATCAGGACTTCCTTCGGCGTCTCGGGCGCAATGAGATCCTGCGGCTTTTTGGGCACGACCGAGCGAATCAAACGCGGCACGAGGCGCATTTCGGGCTCTCCGCGCTTGGCCAGGAGATAGGTTCTCCAGCGCAGGTAGGAAGTCGCATCCCGATCGCCCGCAATATCGGCGATGGATTTGTTCGGGATGACCGTGCCGACGCGAACTTCCACGCTTCTACCGGTTTTGTTCAACAATTCTTTGGGCAGGCGGATGGTTCGCAAGCGCGGGTGGAACATGCCGAGAAGGTGGAAGGGAATGCTGTTGCTGCCTTTGAAGAACACGGGAACCACGGAGGCCCCGGTCATGCGCGCCAGCCGCGACACGGTGTCGCTCCACTCGGGGTCCGCGACCTCGCCCGCGTTGAGCTTCCAGTGTGAAACCTCGCCCGCGGGAAAGATCACGACCATCCCGCCGGATTTCACCCAGCGGATGGCTCGCCGTAACCCGCGGCTGTTAATCGCCGCGAAGCTCTGGCCCTTAAAGGGATCGACGAAAATGCACTGATCTTCCGCCTCCGGCAGCCCGGCGAGAAGATAGTTCGCCATGATCTTCACGTCCGGCCGGATGCGAGGCAGCATGGTTCCGAGAATGGCGCCCTCGAGCAGGCCGAAAGGATGGTTGGCCACCACGACCACGGGACCGGTTTTCGGGATTCCCGCCAGATCTTCCGGACCTACCTGGTAATTGATCTGTAGTTCGTTGAGCAGGTTTTCGAGAACCGGCCGGCCTTCCGGCTTCTTGACCTTCTGATACAAGTCGCGGAGCCGGTCGAGAAGCAGGAGCTTTTCCCAAAACACATCCTCGACGCTGCGATTTGCGTTGCCCAACAGATTACGGCTTACGATACTGGCGGAACCGTCCGCCACAACTTCGGGTTGACCATGCGGCATGACCCCTGGATACCGCAATAGCTTTGCAAGGGAATGACGATAGCGTTATTTCCCTGTAACACAACGGGGGTGGCGAGGAGGGAATATTACGGTTGAGTGACGGGCATTGTTACAAAATGCGCATCGGCTAGGGAGTGCCGGCGCTCGCGCGCGCCCTCCTGCCATGCAGTGAGACGGTTGATGGGCAAGCAAATTTTGTCGGAATACGGGCGGTCTGGAAGCCGTGAAATAATCGGGCCGCAGCGCGGCGACGTGTCGCGGGCGCGATTCAGGCCAGGCCAGTGGCTGGACCTCGCTGTCCTCTATATTGTGGCCGCGATAGCTCGGATTGACCATTTTGCTGTGGCTCGTAAAGACCATTTGGCGAATTGTCTGAGCACCTTTTAATGAAGTTTCAACTAGTTTTGCCGTCCGCTCCGTTGCTATCATCCGAGCAAAGGAGTTCAGTTGTGAGAAAAGTCGTGCTCGATCATTCACTAAGCGGTTATCCGCCCTATGAGTACCTTCAGCGCGAGGATATTCCAAAGGGAGCCGAGCTGATAGTCAGCGAACCAGATTACAGCGACACCGAATGGCTTGTGCTCTGGGAGGACCAATCATTGTTGGTCGATAAAGAATCCCTCAAAACGTTTGAGATACCGGAGTAGGAGGCGAAAGCTCAGGCTGCGGTGTAGCTGCCAGATTGTCCGCAGACATTGCAGTGGAAGCTCTCCGCGCCTCGGGTTGGGAAAGGGGATCGGACGCATTTGCTCCGGCTCAGACCGCATCGTCAGGCGCGGCGGGAAATATTACGGTTGCAGGACGGGCGTCGTTACAAAATGGGTACCGGGCAGGGGCAATTCGGGTACAGGCAAGTACAGGCAACGAAATTCCGAATCGGGGCTCCTGCGTTTTTGGTGAGGCACTCGCTGGAATTTCGAAGCCAGTCCCCGAATTGCGTCGTGTGCGCCCTGGGAGATGTACGAGCTAGTGGCCGCGAAACGCCTGCAGAATCTCGATAAGGATCATGATCACCACCAGCAGCTCGAGCACGAATCCTCTGGCCTGCCGGAATTCGTTCACCATGAAATCGTAGAGCTGCCCGGCCGTGCGCAATTTTTCATCCACCAGGTGACGGTAATCGTTGACACCGATTTTTGCCGCCGCCAACTGATACGCTCGCGCATAGAACATGTCGCTAAGGAACTTGATGGCGTTGTCGGTGCGCTCTGTGAGCTCACGGATGTCGAGGCGCAACGTGTTCAGGTGGGTGGCCTCCCGGGCATAACGCCAGCGCCGCAGGAAGCCGCCGCCGTGCTCGAGCGAATCGTAGGCGCGTTTCAGGACGCGGGTCAGCACGTCGTCATACCGCCGGTACTCGAGTAACTGGGTGTTGGCATACTCGAGCAGCTGCACGGTGGGCGCGGCGCCCTCGGTTGTGTCGTACAAAAAAGCCGCCATCCAACCAACCACCAGCAGATCTGTCGGGTAGTATGACATGCTCGAGCCCAGGACTTCCCGTTCCTCCGATGCCGAGAGCGGATTCAGGTCCCCACGGACGATCTGCGCGATAGCCGAACCGTTCGAGGCCAGCAGTTCGGCCGCCGACAGAACGCGATTGTCGTCAAGCTGTACCTGTTGTACATGCAGCGTGTAATAGACTTCATCCAGCCAGTCACCATACGGCTCACTCAGAGCACGGGTGAGGCTTTCCAGTCGCTTGCGCACAAACTGGCCGGCTTTCTGTTCGATCTCCGGCTGTTCGATCCAGCGGTTGGTGGCTCGGATGAGTTCGTCCCAGCCGCCTTGAAACGGACGCTCCAACTCGAGGCTCACCACGCCATAATCGAAATACTTCAATCGAGCCTGAAACGATTCGCCGTTTGAAAGATTGATGCTCTCGGTGGCTTCCACTACGGGCGGCCGCTCGAACCGCACGTAGACGGGCGCGGGCAGCTTGAATTCCGGTTTTCTGCCGGGCGGACTGACGCCAATCAGCTCGCGCAAGACGTCGAGGCGAATCTCATCCGCGACGTCATAGAGAAGCAGAGCGCGAAAGCAGCCCCGGCACGTCGTCATCTTATTGCCAGCTTACGTCTAACGCTGGATGCGCGCCGATCCACCCTTGGCGAAGGCACGGACCTGCTCGAGCGTCGCCATGGTGGTGTCGCCAGGAAACGTGGTGAGCAACGCGCCATGCGCCCAGCCCAGCTTGATCGCTTCCTCGGGCGATTCGCCCGTCATGGCGCCGAAGAAGAATCCGGAAGCGAACCCGTCGCCACCACCGACACGATCGAGAATGTGAAGGTCACAAGTGGGGGCGATGTGCGTTTTGCCATCGATCCACGCAACCGCGGACCACTCGTGGCGTTGCGTGGCATGCACTTCACGCAGCGTCGTGGCCACGACTTTGACGTGCGGGTGCTTGATGAGCACACGGTCGATCATGCCGATGAACGCCGTGGGATCGAGCTTCGACTTCGCCGCGATTTCGGGACCAGGAATACCCAGCCCTTTTTGGAGATCTTCCTCGTTTCCTACCAGAACATCCACATGCTTCATGATGCGGCTGATAACGGCGGCCGCGCGGTCCGATCCGCCGGAGATTTTCCAGAGTTTCTCGCGGTAGTTCAAGTCGAAAGAGACCACTGCGCCGGCGGCCTTGGCTGCCGCCATGCCTTCGATGATCACTTCAGCCGTGGTCTCGGAGAGAGCCGCGAAAATTCCGCCGCTATGGAACCAGCGCACGCCGCCCTCGAAGATGGCTTTCCAATCGAAATCGCCGGGCTTCAGATGCGCGGCCGCTTCGTGCGAACGGTTGTAGAAAACCACGGGCGCACGCACGCCGTAGCCGCGGTCGCTATAGACGGTGGCCATATTCGGACCGTTGACGCCGTTGTGTGCAAAGTGTTTGTAGAAAGGCTTCACGCCCATGGCGCGCACGCGCTCCGCAATCAAATCGCCGATGGGATAATCCACCATCGCCGAAACAATGCCGGTGCGCATGCGGAAACAATCCGCCAGGTTGGCGGCGACGTTGAATTCGCCGCCGCTGACGTGAATCTGACACTCGGTTGCTTTACGAAAGGGAATGATTCCGGGATCCAGCCGGTGAATGAGCGCGCCGAGGGAAACGAAATCGAGCGCGCCTTCCTTGGGGATATTCAAACCAAAGCTCATGTATTCTCCTGAAGATGATGGCCGAACACCGCACTATAGCAGATGACAGGATCTTTCCACCGCCTCCACGCAGGCCACGTCCCACTGCGGATCTCCGGCCCCGGTATCTACGCACCAGAAGGCATCTTCCATCGATCGCACGAGTATCCATCCGGCGATGCGCTGCGCGGGAAGTTCAAGAAGACCGGCGATGGTGGAAATGAGGCGTTCCAACTCGGGCGTCGAGATCGACTTTCCCAAGAGAGAACGGACGAGATGAGCGGCGTCAAACGCCGGTTCGCCGGCCAGCGGCTTGGGATCGATCGCCAGCCACGGCTCCCTTTGCGAAGCCAGAACATTGCCCAGATGGAAATCCCGGTTGGCAATTACGCAAGGTCCATCAACGTTCGCAAACTCACGGCACAGTGCGACGGTACGGGCGAGTGTACGTTCGGCGAACAACGTGGGGCCGGATTCGATATGGCGTACCGGAAATGTGTCGGCACACCGTTGGGCAAAGTCGGTAACGAGTCGAAAAGGATGCGAGGCAGGCGCTTCGACCCAGAGGCGCCGCAGTAAAGAGCAGGCAATCCGAATGGCGGCATCACGGTCAGAGAATTGATCCAGGGGTGTTCCCGGTTCGACGCACTCGAGAAGCATGGCGCCGCGCGACCGGTCGCACTTGAGAAGTTGAACGGCACCGTTCCCCTCCCACAGGGCCAAAGCGTCGGCCTCACGTTCCGTCTCGTCATCCAGGAGGCAAAGCTTCAGAACGGCGTGGGCGCCATTTGCGAGGGCTACCGGGGCGACGTAAGCGACGCAACCGCCTTCGTAGGCCGGGCCGATGTCTGTGATGGACCAACGCTCGCAGAGCTCGTCAATCAACCGCGGCAGAGCGGCGAGCCATGCCCGGCCGGCGTCGCCGTTCGCCGCGATTTGCATTTGGACAACGGCTTCGGGAACCGTGATCAAAGCGGTCTAAACGTTATACGTACCCGAGGAAACACGGCCACCGTGACCTGTCCAGTTCGTGTGGAAGAACTGGCCCCGGGGTTTGTCCACGCGCTCGTAGGTGTGGGCGCCGAAGAAATCGCGCTGGGCTTGCAACAGGTTCGCCGGCAGACGCTCGGTTCGATAGCCATCAAAGAATGAAAGCGCCGTCGAAAACGCGGGCGTCGGCACGCCACTTTGAATGGCCTGGACGATAGCGCGGCGCCAGGAAGCTTGGTAGCCGTTGAGCGTCTTGTTGAAGAAATCATCCATGAGCAGATTCGATAGCTGCGGGTTCGTGTCGTACGCCTCTTTGATTTTGCCGAGAAAATGGCTGCGAATGATGCATCCGCCGCGCCACATCAGCGCAATGCCGCCGAAGTTCAGGTTCCAGCCTTCTTCTTTCGCGGCCTCACGCAGCAGCATGTATCCCTGCGCGTAAGAGATCATTTTCGAGCAGTAGAGCGCGCGGCGCGTATCTTCGATGAAGGCGTCGCGGTCGGCAGGCGGCGCTGCTTTCGGCCCGGCCAGAATCTTGGAAGCGGCGGCGCGCTGGTCTTTCATGGCTGAGAGACAGCGGGCAAAAACGGCCTCTCCGATCAGCGTCACGGGCATCCCGGTATCCAACGCGCTCACCACCGTCCACTTCCCGGTTCCCTTCTGGCCCGCGGTGTCGAGGATCTTGTCGACCAGCGGAGCTCCGTCGTCATCTTTCTTGGTGAATATCTCGGCCGTGATTTCGATCAGGTAACTATCGAGTTCGCCCTTGTTCCATTCGGCGAAGATCTTGTGCAACTCGTCCGCGCCCAGGCCGAGGCCGTCTTTAAGCAACTGGTAGGCCTCGCAGATGAGCTGCATATCGCCGTATTCGATGCCGTTGTGCACCATTTTGACGTAGTGACCTGCGCCGTTCTCGCCCACCCAGTCGCAGCACGGTGTGCCGTCCTCGACTTTGGCGGCGATAGCCTGAAAAATCTCTTTCACGTAGGGCCACGCGGCGGGATTGCCGCCGGGCATGATGGATGGGCCGCGGCGCGCGCCTTCTTCGCCACCGGAGACGCCCGTGCCGATGAAGAGAATCCCTTTGTCCGCCAGAGTCTTGGTGCGGCGGTTGGAATCCGGGTAGTGGGAGTTCCCGCCGTCGATAATGATGTCGCCTTTTTCGAGATGCGGCACGAGGCTCGCGATCATCTCGTCGACCGTGTCGCCGGCCTTGACCATCAACATGATGCGCCGCGGTTTCTTGAGCACCGCGACAAGTTCAGGAATCGAATGCGCGCCCGCGACTTTCGTTCCCTTGGCCTCGTTGTTGAGGAAATCATCGACCTTGGACACGGTGCGATTGAAAACCGCCACGCGGTATCCATGATCATTCATGTTCAGGACGAGGTTCTGGCCCATCACGGCCAAACCGATCAATCCGATGTCACAACTTTCTGGCTGCATACACCTCCGAGGAGTTCGTGCCGCCGATATGCGGCAACCCTCTATTGTAAGCCGACCGTGAGTGCCCGCAGACGAGGAAGTTTAGAAGGTGAAGCGCAGTTGCAACTCGAGACGCCGGTTGTTGGCGTTCTCGGCAAAGCCGCCGCCCCAACCACTCGAGATGGAATTGGCTTCGCCGAAAAGAGGCGACGTCAGGGTGCCGATGATCGGACCGGGATTGTTGTGGTTCAGCAGATTGCGCGCCGAGACCGAGGCGGTGAGGTTGTAGCGATGTGGCGTCGTCGGGCTGCTAAAAATGCCGCCCATTCCGCCGCCGCCGAACAAGGGTCCGCCGCGGCGTCCGCCGCCATCGCCGCCAAAACCACCCGTACCCGCGCCTTCGCGAAGACGACCGAATCCGAAAGTTTTGCTCAAGCGCGCGTTGAAGGAGATCGAACCCGGTCCGCGACCGAAATTGCGGGACAGGAAGGTTTCACCAGACTTGAGCACCCCGTTGTTGAGCGGATTGGGATCGAGAACGATATTGCCAAAGCTGCATTCCCCCGTTGCTTTCGCCGTGCCGCACGCGGGAAAAGCGCTCGCTTGCGCGTCCTCGACAACGCCCGGCCGGGCATTGAACAGTGTGTCGTCGAAAAGATCGCTGCCCGTGGTGATGTTGTAGGGCGTGCCGGTTTGCGCGGTGAGAAACGGGCTGAATCGGATGCCCCAACGCGATTCGACGGACCCGCCGATAAACACGCGGTTGCGGACATCGGTCGATGCAGGGCCATATTCGCCGGCGAGACTGTAGGGAACGGCGCTGAATGTGCCGATGCCGTCGGTATTGCTGCGCGCGTAGTTCAGCGTGTAAAAACCGAAAAGCGAAACGTTGCGATTCAGCCGCGAGTTGATGTTGGTAATCAATTGATTTTGGTTGTACAGGCCCGAGGATTCCATCAAATACAGCCAGTTGGCGGCAGTGCCCGGAGCTTGAATATCTTCCGAGCGAAATAAATGTAGCCCGTGCGAATTGGTGTAAGTGACGGCAAGCGAGGTGTGGGCTGGAAGCTGGCGCTCCACGCTCAGGGCGGACTGGAGCAGGTACGGAGCGCGAAGATTTGAAGCGATTTCTTCTTTGGTCTGCACGCTCTGGATGCCGCCCATGCCGATGATATCCGCGATGCTGGTGGTGAGGCCGGGAGAAAAGAACATGGGATTGTTCAGAACGTACTGCTGCTGGAGCATCCCGTTATAGCGGTCGGCAGTGAAGGTGTTGGACAGGTCAAAGCGCGTGTAGAAAATGCCGGCGCCGGCACGGATCACGGTTTTCGAGGCTTTCTTAGCCGTCGCTCCGGGCGCCCAGGCAAAACCCAGGCGCGGCGCGAAATCCTTGTAGTCGTGGATGTTGGTTTGCGTCTCGTACCGCAGACCGAGACTCAACGTGATGTTCTGGCGCACTTTCCAATCGTCGCCGGCGTAGAGACCAATATCGAACTGGCCGCCGTAGAGCAACGGCGTGCCGCCATAGATGGAGTATTGAACCGGGCCGGCACCGGGGGCGAAAGTCATGTTGGTGCAATCGAGCGCCGGGCATGCGAGCAAAGTCTGCTGATATTGCCCGATGGAGCTGAAGGTGTAAGTGCCGCCAAAGTTTTGCTGGGAAACGTTGCGGTCAGTCTCACCGCGCATGCGTACACCGAATTTCCATGAGTGCTTGCCGCCGGCGATAGAGGTATTGTTTTGCAGCTCATAGAAGTTCTGCGTGTCGCGCGAGTAGTTCTGCGCGCCGCCTTCATTAAATGCGCCCTGAACCAGAACCGCCGGCGTGGCGATGTTCGGGGTGGTATCGGCCGTTTCACGGAAATACTGGAAGCGCGTCTCGTTGATGGTGTGGGTGCCTAAGACAGCGGTTTCGGTGGCCTGGACTGTCTGAAACTCATTCAGGTTGTGGTAACCGCGCGGGGTGAGGTTGAAGCCGCCGATCCCGGTGTCCTCGACGTCGGAATGGGTGAAAGCATAGCGCACCGTCAAAGTGTTGTTGGTGCTGAGCTGATAATCAACACGCGGGCTGACGCGCACGCGGCTCTGCGGTGTGAGGAACACGCCGGTGAAGGGGTTGGCGGCGAGCGTCGACGGGTCGAGCGTGATCGCGTTGATAATCGAGCCGTTGTTCACATCGTCGCGGCCAATATTCAGAAAGAACGAGGCGCGTTTGTTAATCGGCCCGCTCACGTTGCCGCCGTACTCTTCGAGGCGGAATGGGGCTTTCTCGGCTGCGTAGGGGTTTCGCGAATTCCAGACGTCATCGCCGAAGTTGAAGTAGGCGGACCCGCGAAACTTGTCGCTTCCCGGTTTGGTGAAGATCTGGATGCGTCCGTATCCCAGAGAATCCCATTCCGGGCCGAATGGATTCGAATTGATGCGAATCTCGCGGATCGACTCCTTGGGAGGCAGTTCACCGCCGCTGAAGCCATCGATGTAAATCTGGCCGCCGTTGGGACCGGCGGACGGGCCGGCGAGCGCTTGCAGATCCTGCTGCAGGTCGTCCGGATCGTCGGGAAGCGCATCGAGATCGTTGCCGCTCAGCACGAGCGCGCTGGCATTATTCGAAGGATCGGTGGTGACTTGCGGCCCGGCATTCTCTTGAATGGTCACCTGTTGCACCGTGGATGCCACTTTCAATTGCAGATTCAGCGTGACCGTCCCGGCACTGAGCGTGATTTTTGCCGGCTGGCTCATCCCCAGGTCGGGCGCTGCGGCCATTACCTTGTAATCTCCAGGCGGAAGCCCGACCACTGCATACGATCCATCCACGCCGGTGGTCGCGGTTTTGACGAGACCGGATGGTCCAGTTACCGTGACCTTGGCGCCGGGAATGACGGCGCCGCTTTCATCGGTCGCCATACCGCGCAGAATGGCCGTTTGTGCCAGAAGTGGCGAGGTAAGCGCGAGAGCGAGAAGCAGGCAGTATACAGATTTCATTGAAAATTCATTTTCCCAACTAAAGGATTAACCTGCGATGAACTGTCGGACAGTGGCCCAACTATCTATGACGGCGCATGCGCAGATTCGTTGGTTACGGCCAGAATACCCTATTTCTTTCAACAAGCAAGTTATATAGGGGCTGCTTCGTCGAGGATGACGATCTCCACACGGCGATTGCGCGCCCGCCCGTCGGGGGTGTCGTTGGGACCGGTGGGGCGGTACGCGCCGTAGCTCGCCACCGAAAGGCGCGACTCGTTGATTCCGTAGCGGTGGCTCAGCACGGCCAACAGATTCAGGCTGCGTGCCGTCGAAAGGTCCCAGTTGTTCTTGAAGTGGCGATTGTGGATGGGGACGGCGTCGGCGTGGCCCACCAGGCTGACCTCGTTCGGAATTTCCCGGAGCACGTCGGCAATGTGCGCCACGATCGGCAGGGCTTGGCTGCTCACCTGATCTCCGCCGGAGGGAAACAGTACCGCCTGCGGAATGCTGATTACCAGACCGCGTGGTTCCATGCGCATGTCGAGCCCATGCTGCTCGAGGGTTTTTTGTGCATTGAGCAATTTCTGGCGTCCTTCCGGGACAATCGGCCGTTCCGGCCCTTTCGGGGAAACTACAGCGGCTTTCGCGGGCGTTGGTTTTTCCCTCGGCCTTTCCAGACTTTGCGCTGCCATCGCGACAAAAAATATGAGCAGGATGGTTAGAACGTCCATGTAACTGACCATCCAGCGGTCCTGGGCCGTGCCAGCTTGCAGATATTTGGGTTTCAGGTGGCTCATGCTATCGCGCCGCAGCAGTGGTTGCCGCGCTCATCGGGGTAGCGTTGCCTGTGGGCGATTGGCGCAGGAAACTGCGGAGACGCTGCCGCACCAGCGACGGGTGGATCTTATCGAACATGCAAAGCACGCCGTCCATAATCATTTCCTGGGTTTCGAACTCTTCGGCGACTCGGGCGCGAATGCGATGTGCCGCCGGCAGCAGCACGATGTTCGCCAGCGCCAGGCCGTAGATGGTCGACACAAACGCCGTGCCCACTCCGTAAGCCACTGCCGACGGTGTGGAAAACTGCCGCAACACATGGATGAGCCCGACCACCGTACCCAGCACTCCAATGGTGGGTGCGAAGCCTCCCGCGACTTCCAGGATCTTGGCATCCGCCTCACCCTGCCGCTCTTTCAAGCGAAGCTTGTTCTCCAAGGCCGACTGCAATTCCTGCCGTTCGTTCACATCCATTGCCATCAACATGGATTCCGCCAAAAAAGCGTCGCCCACTCGTGGCACCAGCGGCTCGAGCGTGTAGAGTCCCTTGGTCCGGACCAACCTGGTATAGGAAACGATCTCCTCGATCAATTCCTCCCGGTTGACGTGCACGGTCGAAAACAACTCGGCGACCCGGCGAGCCGAATGGCCTAACGCCGCCCGCGGTGACGTGATAATCATGACGCCGAGCGTTCCCCCCAAAACGATCAGCACGCCCGTGGGCTGAAAGAAATAAATCAGATTCACGCCCGTGGCGGCAATGCCCGCCACCATTGCAATCACCGCGATGGCAATTCCCACCAGCATCCACAAGTCAAGACGGCGGCGCGGTGAAGGCTCGTCGTCCGCGGCCGGATTTTCCTGCGGAAGCTCTTTCACGTAAACCTGGGATGTGGACACCGTTATGGTTCTCCTCGAAGCGCAGCTCCGACGCCGCACTTCGACCCTGAGGGATGTGCAACCCGGGGGCCAAGGCCAAAGAGCCGTAAGTCCCGCCGAATCTGCGTCGGCGCACGCTGGAACCGACCAAATTTTGCCGTCATCCTTGCGACGACAAATTCCTGCCGGTGCCGGCTGGCCGCGCAACCTCTATGGCATGCGTCCCGCGAAAGGGGTGGTTATCTCCTGTCAGTATTCTGACAGTGCACACGGTCAACTGTCATGACTTTGACGGGATAGTAATCCTCTAAACGGGGCTCAACAGATGTGCGCGCCGTGCGCTTCCACGTAGACCGCGTACAACGACTGCCCGGCCGCCATGAAAAGCCGGTTGCGCTTAGGGCCGCCGAAGCACACGTTGGCGCAAATTTCAGGCAGCACGATCTGGCCGATTCGCTCGCCCTCCGGCGTGAACACCTGCACGCCGTCATAACCGGCTCCCACCCAGCCCGAGCCCACCCAGATGTTGCCGTCGGTGTCGGCGCGAATTCCGTCGGCCAACCCCGCGCCCTTTCCTGGCCACTCCATGGAAATGTACCGGCGGCCGTTGCGCAGCGTTTTGCCGTCCACCAGGTCGTAAACCTGGATGATCCTGGGAGCCTGCGGATAATGCGTAGCGCCGGTGTCGCAAATGTAGACTTTCTTGTAATCCGGCGAAAAGCAGATGCCGTTCGGCTTGTAGAGCTCGTCCGACACCATGGTCATTTGCCCCGTCTTCGCGTCCACGCGATACACGGCCTCTTTCATCAACAGTTCGCCCTTGTGGCCTTCATAATCCATGAGCGTGCCGTAACCCGGGTCGGTAAACCAGATGGCCCCGTCGGGGTGCACCACGATGTCGTTGGGCCCGTTCAGAATCTTGCCATTCCATTTGTCGGCGACTACCGTCACGGCACCAGAATGCTCGTAACGCACGACCCGCCGGTTGCCGTGCTCGCAGGAAAGCTGGCGTGCTTCGTAATCAAATGTGTTTCCGTTGCTGTAACCCGACGGGCTGCGCATGGTGCTGACATGGCCGTCCTCCTCCAGCCAGCGCAGTTGCCGGTCATTGGGAATATCGCTCCAAACCAGATACCTGCCCACGCCGTTCCACGCGGGACCCTCCGACCACCACGTGCCCGTGTAGAGCCGCTGGATGGAAGTGTTGTTGATTTTGATTTTGTCGAAGCGCTTGTCGAGCGAGATGATGTCCGGGTCGGGATAGCGGACAGGATTCTTCCCGCTCCAGTCGCGGTCCGCACCCCAGGCGCGCATGCCAGCGAATGCTCCGAGCGCACCGGCCGTCAGGAAAGAACGCCGGCCGACGTTGGAAAAATCGCGAGAATCAGGCTTGGTCTTCATCGACGAAGTAGTATACAAGGAATTTCAGGCAGGGGCGCGCAGAGGCCCGGGCCTCCTGGCTAAACCCATTTGGAGTCGATCCTGGTAGAGGAAGGTAGAAGTTGATAAACTCCATTTCTTGAACGCGACAAACGTCCTGTTGTCGGCATCATTGATGCTCTGCGCAGAAACGGCATTCGCACAGCCGGTCGATAAAGAACCTGCGGCCATCGTCGAGCTCGGCGGAGCCGCCGGCTGGAGTCTCAACAATGGCGCATCGAACTTCGGCGCGGACGCTGCCGTTGAATTCACACCCATAGAGAACTGGCTAGAACTGGAAGCAGGCACTACGCCATTGTTCAGCCGCCATCATTCGACAGAATGGAATACCGACCTGCTTTTTAAGAAGCCATGGACGCTTTCCAAGAAAGTGGAGTTAATGGCCGGCGTTGGCCCGGAGTGGGTTCATACGAGGGAGCCCGGCATGAGAGCGAACTCAATAGCAGCCGAAGCCGTGCTGGATTTTATGTTCTGGCCCGGTGGAAAGCATAAATTAGGCTGGTTCCTCGAGCCTGGCTACGATTACGATTTCGCACGAGGGCATGAAAGATCCATCGGCATAAGCGGCGGTTTGCTAATCGCCATCCCGTGACGCTGCTTGAACTTGAAACGGAATCGTTGGGCGCGTGGGAGCTTGTCTCAGGCGGAGGGCCGAACGCGTGATCTCTACTCCGTCTCCCCGCCCTCCATCGCCACAAACGCCTCGAACCATTTCTGGGCTTCGGCGGGAGAAAGCGAACCGTCCTGGAGCTTGCGGCACTGTTCGCGAAGCCACTCAATTTCGCCTTCGTGCTCCGCGACATACTTCTTGAGCATCTGACGCTGCTCCAGGGTCATGGCTTGAGACGCGCTCGGGTGTTCCAGCAACGCGTTCAGCTCCGCCAGCAGTTCGTCGTTCTGTTCGCCCGATGGATCGCTGTCGAATTCGCTCATTGATTCGCTCCCCGAGGCAGCAAGCCCTTGCGCCCTGCCAGTATACATCCTCGCCGAGCCGTGCGTTAACGCGACGCTGATCCCGCGATCTCGCTTTTCGCGGCCGGTTTGTAATGCCCTGCCTCCGTGCGAAACGCGATGTTCAGCCGGTTCCAGCCGTTGATCGCCACAACGGCCAGCGTGAGGTTCGCGAGATCGGCTTCATTGAACTGCGCGCGCGCAAGGTTGTAGACTTCGTCGGGCACGTGGCCTTCGGTGACCAATGTCACGGCTTCGGCCCACGCCAGCGCGGCGCGCTCGCGGTCTGTAAATCCCGGCGCCTCCCTCCAGGCGTCGAGCAATGAGAGCTTTTGCTCCGTCTCGCCCGCCGCGCGCAGGTCTTTCCAGTGCATGTCCAGGCAGTAGGCGCAGCCGTTGATCTGCGACGCACGCAGGTACACGAGGTTCAGCAGGTTCTCTTCGAGGCCGGTCTGGCCAAGATATTTGTGCAAGGTCAGCATGGCGTCCAATATGCCTGGGGCCGCCTTCAGGTAATGCATTCTGGCAGTCATGATTTCTCCTCTAACAAAACGATGCAGGCGGCGACCGCTGCGATTCCTCGGACGGTGCTAAACGATATCATGATCTTGTTTCATGAAACGCCTGTCCGCGTTGGCCGGCCCCGCCATCCTCTTTGTGATCGTCACCGGCGCCTTTTGGAAGCTGCTGACCAAGCAATACACGTGGATGGACCAGCCCGATATGGCATATCAGGTGCTGCCGTGGTACCAGTTCCAGGCTGTCGCATGGCATCGCGGCGAGTTCCCTTTGTGGGACCCGCACGTGTGGGGCGGGCAGCCTTTGATCGGCCAAATGCAGCCCGGCGCGGCATATCCTTTGAACTGGCCGCTGTTTCTGATGCCGCTGAAGAACGGCCGCATCAATCCGGTTTGGATGAACCTCGATTTCATCCTGACCCACTTTCTCGCGGCGCTGTTTTGCTATTGGCTTTGCCGTTATCTCGGGCGCAGCCGAGCCGCGTCGATTCTCGGCGGCGTGGCGTTTGCGTTAAGCGGCGTGGTGGGCTCGATCGGCTGGCCGCAAATGTTGAACGGCGCGATCTGGATTCCACTGGTGTTTCTCTTTCTGCTGCGCGCCGCGCGAGGCCAGCGGGCTGTTGCCAGCGCAGCGCTGTCCGGCACGTTTCTTGGAATCGCATTCCTCAGCGGGCATCACCAGATCCCGACATTCATAGGTCTCATGGCCGCGGGCGTCTGGATTTTCGAGATCTGGAAGCAGCGCTTGCGAACCGTCAAGCTCGCTGCCGTCTCATTGCTGTTCACCGTTCTCGTCAGCGCGCTCCAAACCTTGCCTGCCTACGAGCTTGGCGTGCGTTCCATCCGATGGGTTGGCTCGCAAAATGCGGTCTTTTGGGGCCAGTCCGTCCCGTATCTGGTCCATCAGCAGCCCGCGCATTCGCTCGCGCCCGTGGGTCTGCTCGGATTTCTGCTGCCCAACCTCAGCTCGCACGATACCTTCGTCGGACTGGCGTTGCTGGCGCTGGCTGTCATGGGTTTCACGGCTTGCTTCGAAGCTGCCGAGGTCCGATTATTGGGCGCGATCGGCGTGGGCAGCCTCCTGGTCGCGCTCGGCGGCTTCTCCGTCTTCCACGGGCTCGCGTATCTTCTTGTTCCCATGGTCGAGAAAGCGCGCAGCCCGGCCATGGCAATTGTCATCGTGCAATTCGCGCTGGCAGTGTTGGCGGCATATGGTCTGGACGCGCTGCGAACGGACATTATCGGGCGCTGGTGCGTTCCGGTGCTTCTGGCTGCGGGCATCATGCCTTGGCCTGTGCTGGCCGTCGTCGCATCGCTACGATCGGAGACTTCACTCGAGTATGAGCGGCTGGCAGTATTGGGGATCGTCGCGCTCGCGCTCACCGCGCTTCTCCACGGCTGGAAGTCGCGGCGGATTTCCGAAGCTGCCATGATCGGATTGATTTTCATCCTGCTTCTTTTCGAACTCGGCACGGTATTGGGCGTAAATTACCGGCACCGGGAAGCGCCGGGCGGATTTCTGGCTGAGCTCGAGAAGAACGATGATGTGGTCGAGTTCCTTCGTAAGCAGCCAGGTCCGGTCCGCCTAGAGGTCGATACGGACGCGGTGCCTTACAACATCGGCGATTGGGACGGCATCGACCAATTCCGCGCTTATCTGGGCGGTATGACTTCGAATGTGGCGCCATTCGAAATGGATCGTCTCAAGGGCGGGCGTCTCGCGCCGGAACTGTTCGCTCTTAACTACTTTCTCGGCAACAAGCCGATACGCCCGGATCAGCAGGAAGTGTTTCGAGGACGTTCCGGCTTGAAAGTGTATCGAAACCCGGAAGCCTTTCCGCGCTTGTGGACGGCGCACGAAGCCGTAGCCGTGCCGGCGCCGGAGTTGATGTCTCGCCTTCAAACGGCGGATCTACGGCAGCAAGTTCTCTTCACTGCGACGGCACCCACGCTCGAGAAATGCAACCTGAGTGACGATGTGAAACTCGCCGACAGGCGCGACACGAACGTGCTACTCGACGTCCACATGGGCTGCAGAGGGATTCTGATTGCCAGCGAAACTTTTTATCCGGGATGGACCGCAGCGATTGATGGGCGGCCCGCCGCAATCCTCGAAGCATACGGTGCTTTGCGAGGCGTGGTGGTCGACGCCGGTGCGCACCAGGTTGAGTTTCGCTACCGGCCGCCTTGCGTATACTGGGGCGCCGCGCTGACGGCCATCGGCCTGGCGGGGGCCATCGCGCTCGCCCTTTTCAGTCGCAAAGCCACGCGCTGAGGCTGCTAGATTTTACACTTGGTTCGCTTGCCTTTATTCAACCATATGGTTGAACATAGGCAAACGATATGGCTGACATTCTCCATTCGGTGCAGACTTCGGCTTCTCCCGAAGACATTATTCCCCTGGTTTCCAGCACTGCGGGTTTTAAGCGGTGGTGGGCAACGGACATTATCGAGAGAGATGGCGCGGTCGAGTTGGGCTTTTTTAACCGGCAGACGCTCTACCGCCTGAAACTGCAAGGGGACTCGTCATTAGAACGGACGGAGTGGCTGTGCGATACCGGAGCGGAATGGAAGGGCACGCGGCTTGTGTTTCAGATGGAGCGGCGTCCTGCAGGAACACTCTTGCGTTTCACGCACGCCGGGTGGGAATCGCCAACCGATTATTTCGTGGCCTGCACCACCACCTGGGGCGAGTTGATGTACCGGTTGAAGGCCGCAGCCGAAGGCAAACCTCGCGGGCCATTGTTTACTAAGGACGGTATGGGCTACTGAAGCGTTCGCTACCGGGCGAGCGCGGGTTGCGCGGAGAAGATCTCGACGCGGTTGCGTCCCTTATTCTTGGCAGTGTACAGCGCTTCGTCGGCTTCATGGAGCAGCGCCGAGGAGTCAAAGCCGCCCGGGCCGGAGGTCGCGGTCACCCCCACACTGCAAGTGACGTGGATCAGGCCTTCGGGAACATGGATGGGTGTGGCCGCAAGTTGCGCGCGGATGTCTTCGGCGCGTGCGATGGCATCCTCGATTTGGCAACCCGGCATCACGATGACAAACTCCTCGCCGCCATAACGGCAGGGCGCGTCGTAGGGGCGGATACACGTTGCCATCCGTCGCGCCGCCTCACGGAGGACGGCATCCCCTGCCCCGTGTCCATATTTATCGTTGACCTGTTTGAAGTAGTCGAGGTCGGTCATGATCAGTGACAGAGAATCCGACTCGCGTTCCGCGCGTTTCAACTCTCGGGCCAGTACGTCGAACATCACGCCGCGGTTATAAAACTCGGTCAGGCAATCTCGGCTGGCCTGCCTGCGCAGCAGCTCGCGAGCGCGCACCAACTCCTCCTGGAGATCAATGATCCGTCGGCCGGCGCGCAACCTGACGCGCAACTCCTGTGTATTTACAGGCTTACGAAGATACTCGTCCGCCCCGGCCTCCATCCCTTCGATCAATTCCTCCGCCGTGTCTTTGGCCGTCAACAGCAGAATGTATATGTAGGGTTCGCGATTCTGCTCGCGTACCCGGCGGCAGACTTCCACACCGTCCATCTCGGGCATCATCCAATCCAGAATCGCCAGGCGTGGCGGGTCGGCCTGGCTCAGCAGCTCCAGCGCCTGCTTACCGTTGACTGCTGAGAGCGCATCGTAACCCCACTTCCTCAGCAACTTCTCAAGGGCTAGGCGGAAACCAGGATTGTCTTCTGCAATCAGTGCTTTCAAGGCAGTAAGCCCCCTGACCGGCTATGCACACAGTCCGTCATGCTTCATATCGGCAGGAGGCAATGGAATCATTAGGGTGCTCGCGCCCGGCAAATCCACGCGCGCACTTTCCCCGTACACTAGCTGTGCGAGAGAAAACGAAGTGTCTACGGTTTTCGTAACTGGAGGTACCGGCTATATGGGCCGATCGCTCATCGCAAGGCTGCTTGCCCGCGGGCACGCCATACGAGCCGTTGTTCGCGGAAGCTCGCGACGCAAGCTCCCATCCGGATGCCATGCCATCATCGGCGATGCACTGGACGAAAGCTCTTACGCCGAGCACGTCAAGGGATGCGATGCCTTCGTGCACCTGGTTGGGGTAGCACACCCTAGTCCCGCGAAAGCCGCGGAGTTCCAGCGAATCGATCTCGTTTCCATTCGAGCCGCCGTGGCCGCGGCGGAAAAGGCCCGTGTCCCGCACTTCGTCTACGTCAGCGTGGCGCACCCGGCGCCGGTAATGAAGGACTACATCGCCGTGCGGTCACAAGGAGAAGAAATGATTCGCTCCGCCGGTTTGAGTGCCACCATTCTTCAGCCCTGGTACGTTCTGGGTCCGGGCCACCGTTGGCCGGCATTGCTAATCCCGGCATATTGGCTGATGGAACGCCTACCGGTCACACGAGAGACGGCCCGGCGCCTGGGCCTGGTGTCGCTCGCTCAGATGGTCACGGCGTTGGCGAACGCGGTGGAGAATCCGGCGCCGGGAATACGCATCCGGCAGGTGCCGGACATTCGGAGGGCCGGATGATGCCGGCTAGTGTTTAGATTCCAGTTCGGCCTTGAGCTGGCGGTATGCGGTTTCTTCGAAGTTTAACTTCAACCGTTCGCGGCCTTCGCTTTTGGGATCTCCGGGGCGTGGGCCGTCTTTCTGCAGGCAGCGTCCGAGAAAAACCACGGCTTCGCTGTCGTCCGGGCTGCGATCCAACAGAGCACGAAAACTCTCGGCCGCGCGGGTGAAGTCGCCGCGCTTCCAAAGCGCGTAGCCGATGTTGAATTGGTAGTCCGGGTCGGCGGAATCGCCTTCGGCGGCGCGGCGAAAATTATCCAGTGCCGCGGGCGTGCCGATGCGCGACTGGGCCGCTCCGAGATTATTCAATACTTCATTGAGGGGAACCGAGCCCGCAACCAATTCGAAACTTTTCGCCGCGGCCGCGAAATTGCCCGTGTGATATTGGCACAAGCCGAGCAGAAAGCTAGCTTCGAGGTAATGCGAGTCGGCGCGACCCACTTTCTGCAGCCAGCCCGACGCGGTGGCATAGTCCTTCTTTTCGAACTCCATCTTTCCCAATTGAAAACAAGGTTCGGAGAACCGCTCGTCCAGGCGAGCGGCCTGCGAAAACAGCCGGTGCTTCTGCTCGGCGGATGAGGCCAGCAGACCGCGCACGTAGTTTTCCATGGCGTCCAGCCGCACGGTTGGCCGATCGCGCGAGAAATCCTCCACCGATTGGACTTTGTTCGGAGCCAGAGCCTTCAGACATTGCCAGGCGATTCGGGTTTCAAGCGAAGCCAGATCCTCGAGCGCCCCGATTTCCTCGAATTCAGGACCCTGCCGCGTGTGTTCCAGGTCGAGGACGCGCACTGCGATCCGCAAAGAGTCGTGAGTTGGAACTACGCCGGACGCGGACGCGGTCGCCTGCCGTTCCGCCGCTGCTACGTGCGTAATCTCGTAGCGGCCATAGATGATATGGGAAGCATCCAGCGCCTCACCCAGCTTGATGATGGTGGCGTGCGTCAGTACGGCGTTGGGCCGGATGGATAACCGCCGGCAGCCTTCCAGACGGTCTTCGCGTGAGAGCACCAGGACGTCTCGAGTAGCGAGCGACTCGTGAATGGTTTCCGCGATGCTTTCGCCGATCCAATCCACGTTTTGCGAACCGGATTGATTGAAAAACGGAAGCACCAGTACGGTTTCCGCACGCACCACGGAAACACCGGCACTCAGGATGAGGAGAGGGAGCCACCGCACGATCCTTCATTTTACCAGCAGCCCCCGCAGGAGAATTACGCAACGATGCGCCTTACTCGCTCACCACCAACTTCATGTTCGTTCCGCCCAGGTGGATTTCCTGCACGTGATACTTTCCGTCGCCGTTGGTGTAACGCACCGACGTGGAACTGTACTTGGTATCGGCTGTTTCCACCTTTACCGCCGCTTCGCACGACTGCTTTCCGTGGTGAATCACTACTTTCTGGTCTTGCAGCTCCAACGTGTATTCGCCGGGTTTCAATTCCTTTCCGCCGATGAGGGAGGGTTCGAACAACCGGAGTGAATATGACTTCGCGCTGGCGATCGCGGCCAGCCCCAAAACAGCAAACACCATCAAAATTCGTTTCGTCATGGATACAAATCTCTCCTTAGTCTTTGCCAACCACTTCCGGTGCACAGCCGCACGGAGCCCAGACACACGAATCGCCCCAGTGTTGCCGTTACGAATCGATCCCCGGAAGCCGTTAACGAAGTCTTTCCCGATAATACGGGGCAAACGGAAAAACGTTCCGCGGAAAGGGTGGTTTTACAGTAATGAGCACTGCATCGCGGAGTTTTGTTTACAAATCAAAACCGGCCGGCGCGATGCATCACGGCATGCTGCGTCACAGAATCATTACCGAAGCCGGAGAACCATTCCATTTGCTGCTCCTGGCGGAACCAGGTCATCTGGCGCTTGGCGTATCGCCGCGTGTTCCGCTGGGCATAGAAGACGGCTTCCTTCAGATTCAACTCGCCCGAGAGAAGCTGAAGAGCCTGACGGTAGCCGTGCGATTCAAACGGTTTCGAAGACGCCGCAAATCCTCGAGCCAGGATGCCTTGCACCTCTTCCACCAGGCCGCCCTGGAACAGTTTTTCGGTGCGGCGGTCCAACCGCTCGTAAAGCTGGTCGCGTGGCGGAGCGAGACCGATTTTCAAAACATCATAACCGCGCAAGGCGTCGCGCCCTTCGCGGAACAGGTCGGTCGTTGCACGGCGCGTCAGCAAGCAGACCTCCAGGGCACGAAGAAGTTTCGGGAAATCGTGCGGATGGATACGCGCGGCCGATTCGGGGTCAAATCGCCCGAGCAGGCGATAGACCGCGCCGGGCTTGCGGCGCTCCCGCACTGCCAGACGGTCGCGTAAGTCCTGATCGCGGGAAGGACCGGGAAACAGGCCATCGACCAGGGCGCGGAAGTAAAAACCTGTCCCTCCGGCGACCACCGGCAGCCGCCCGCGCGCCGAAACATCGTCGAGCACCCGGCGGGCAACCCGCGCGTATTCGCCGGCCGTAAATATCTGATCGGGATTGAGGATATCGATGAGGTGGTGAGGAATCCCACGCCGCTCGGCCGGCGGAAGTTTTGCGGTTCCGATGTCAAAGTAGCGGTAAATTTGCAGGGAATCGCAACCAACCACCTCGCCATCAAACGCTTGTGCCACCGCCAGCGCCAGATCGCTCTTTCCTGAGCCCGTTGGGCCTAAAATGGCAATAACTTTGCGCGCGTTCATTACGTCTTAAGTTTCAGCGGTCTGGCAGTATACTATGTAAGAGAGAAGGGCTTCGTCTGTTGTGAGCGCCAGGCGCGCGGTGGGCGAAAGAAGATTTCATCAAATGAACTATCCGGTTAGATTGCTTCCAGGGGCATTGTGCCTCGTCGTGTTTTCAACTGGCCTGGCTCTCGGCCAGACCCCGACCGACACGGGCAGCCCGAGCGCATCCGATCCCAAAGTTTCCGATAAAGCCAGCGCCTATTACAACTTTGCCATGGGGCATCTATATGCGGAACTGGCAGGCGCTTTCGGTAACCGCAGTGACTACACCAACAAAGCCATTGAGTATTACCGCCAGGCCATGAAACTCGATCCCACGGCATCCTTCCTTTCCGAGGAACTCACAGACCTCTATATTCAGGCGGGCAGGATCAAGGACGCGGTGAACGAGGCGGAGGACCTGCTGAAGCAGGATCCCGCTAACCTGGACGCACGGCGCATGTTAGGCCGGATGTACGCGCGGCTGATCGGCGACCCGGAGCAGCACAAAGTGAACGACGAGATGGTGCAAAAGGCCATCGAGCAGTTCCAGAAGGTTACCGAGAAGGATCCTACGGATATCGAGAGCTGGTTGATGCTAGGACGCCTGCAGCGCGTCAGCCGGAATTCCGTAGAAGCGGAAAAGGATTTCAAGAAGGTCCTCGATCAGGACGCCGGCAATGAAGAAGCCTTGACCGGTCTGGCGATGGTGTACTCGGATTTGGGGGATAACAAGAACGCCATCGAGATGCTTCGCATGGCCACGAGCAAGCATCCTAACCCCAGGACCCTGGCGGAGTTAGCCACCTTCTACCGCAATGCCAAAGACTTCGCCAACGCCTCCGATGTTTGGCGGCAGGCGCTGCAAATGGACCCCGACAACACGAGCATCAAGCGGGAACTGGCGCGGGATCTTCTATCGGCGGACCGCACGGCCGAAGCGCTGAAGGTGTATCAAGAACTGGCCGCGGCCGACCCTAGGGACGCGGATAGTCTGTTGCCCCTGGCCGAGATCTATCGGGAGCGAGGCGATTACGCCAAGGCGCACACAGCGCTGAACAAAGCCCGTGAGCTGGATCCGCAGAATCTGGGACTGCGGTATGAAGAGGTCAACCTTCTGGAGGCCGAAGGCAAGGCGGACGCAGCGATCACCGCTCTGCGCTCCATGCTCAACGACACAGCGGCCAAAACTTATAATGACGACGAAAAGCGGCGGCGGATCACGCTGCTGGAGCGGCTGGGCCTGCTCTACCGCAACGCGGAACGCTACAGCGATGCGGTGGACGCTTTTCGGCAGATGATTGATGTAGACCCTGACGCCGCACCGAGCGTATCAGCATCCATCGTCGACACATGGCGAAGCGCAAAGGATTTCAAAAAAGCGGATGCCGAGTTGCAGGCTGCACTAAAGAAGTTCCCCAAAGACCGCGTGCTGATTGGCGCCAAGGCGTCTCTGCTCTCCGATGAAGGCAAGATCGATGATGCGGTGGCAACGCTTCGCACGCTACCAGATTCCGACAAGGAGTGGGGAACGCAAATCGCCATCGCCGGCTTCTATGAAAAGGGCAAACGCTTTGACGACATGGGCAAGGCCCTCGACGCGGCCGAGAAATTGTCCGAATCGAGCCAGCAGAAGCTGAACGTGGTTTTCATGCGCGGAGCGATGCTCGAGCGGACCAAGCAGTTCGATGCCGCCGAAGCCGAATTCCGCAAGGTGCTGGCGATTGACCCGGAGAACGCCGGGGCTCTGAATTATCTGGGTTACATGCTGGCCGATCGCAATATCCGGCTGGACGAGGCGCAGAAAATGATCGGCAAAGCCGTGGAACTCGAGCCCGCGAACGGTGCCTACCTGGATAGCCTGGGATGGGTATGCTTCCGCCAGAACCGGCTCGATGACGCCGTTGGATATTTGCAGAAGGCGCTGCAAATCCCGAGCGTGGCGAAGGATCCCACGGTGCACGATCACCTGGGCGACGTTTACTTCAAACAGGGCAAGATCCGCGAGGCCATTTCGCAGTGGCAAAGCTCGCTCAAAGAATACGAGGCTGGCGTAACGCAGTCGGACGCGGATCCCGAGGAAATGGCCGCGGTCGGCAAGAAGCTGGAAGATGCCCGTGTGCGCGTGGCCAAAGAGGATCCCCTCGATAAGGAAAAACGGCAGTAGACTGGACTTGTTGGAGGTGACGGCATGCGCCTCTGGTTGGTGGCCGGCGTTTTTCTAATGGCGGCAGGCGTGCGCGCACAAGACGCACAAACCTTTCCGCCGGAATTCTTCGATACCCATCCCACAGCGCTCGACAGCGCCCACTTTCAACGCGTCTTCGAAAACGACATGGTGGAAGTGATTCGCGTGCATCTTGGTCCGCACGAGAGAACCGCCAACGTCGCACTGCCTCCGCATGTCATGACCTGCGTGAGCGACCAGCATGTCCGCTTGATTTACCAGCATGGCAAGCCGGTCGAGCGCGTGGAAAAAGCGGGCTATTCCGGATGGGTGCAGCGCGACGATTACGGCATCGAAAACCTCGAAGACAAGCCCGCGGAATGGATTCTTGTGGTGCCGCGCATCGTCGAAAAAAGCTGACCGTCAAGGTCACAAACCGGCCTTGCAGTTGACGTGACCCGTTCCAACCCGATATCCTGAACGTTTCTGATAGAGGTGCGGCGGCCAATAGTATCCGGGCGCGCGATTCCGACGAGCTTCGGACGCCCGTGAAAAAGGGGCCGGCTGCCGAAATCGCCGGACAACTCGTCATCCGGTGGTTGGGGGGTGCGGATAACACCGGCCCACTGTCATCCTGGTTGAGAAACGGGATGGAGCGCTATCGGAGGGTGCACCTCGTGGTCCGGCGTCACTGGAGACTGCCGGTGCCCGCCTTCCTTCCCCGCTCCTCCACAAAAGAGTCATGAACGTTTTTGAGCTGACGCGCGCGCTCGTCGATATCGAATCCATCACCGGCAACGAAGAACGTGTCGGCGGATTTCTGTTCGGATATCTTTCCGAGCTCGCGCAGCGCTACGGCGGGCACGTCGAGCGAATGGAAGTGGAGCCGCGGCGGCACAACGTGCTGGCCCGGTGGGGCGACCCGGTGGTGACGCTCTCGACCCACATGGACACCGTCCCGCCCTTCTTCCCTTCCCGCGAAGACGACGAGTTTATCCACGGACGGGCGGCGTGCGATACCAAGGGCATCATTGCCGCCATGATCCATGCCGCAGAAGCGCTGCTGGCGGAGGGCGGCCGGAATCTCGCTCTGTTGTTCGTGGTGGGCGAAGAACGCAACAGCGCGGGCGCGTATCACGCGGCAACGGAGCCGCGCGGTTCGAAGTATCTCATCAACGGCGAACCCACCGAGAACAAGCTCGCGGTCGGCTCAAAAGGCGCGCTGCGCTATGAAATCGCGGCGCAAGGCAAAATGGCGCATTCGGCCTATCCGGACCTGGGCGATTCGGCCATCAACAAATTGCTCGACGCGCTGGAGCGGATTCGTCATATTGAACTGCCCGTCGATGATCTGCTCGGGCCGAGCACGCTGAATATCGGGACCATCAGCGGCGGCCGGGCGCCCAATATCATCGCGGATGAAGCGCGCGCCGAGTTGATGATCCGCCTGGTTGGCGATTCGCACTCAACCAAAGAAGCCATCGCCGCTGCTGTTGCTGGTTGCGCCGAAGCGCGCGGCGTACTGGAAATCCCGGCGGTCCGGCTCGGACGACTGGAAGGATTTGAAACCACGGTGGTGGCCTACACGACCGACATCCCGGCCTTCGGCGGCAAGTGGGGACAGCCGTTCCTCATCGGGCCTGGAACCATTCATGTCGCGCATACGCTCGAGGAGCGCGTGCCCAAGCGGCAGGTCATGGAAGCAGTAGAAATCTATCAACGCATGGTGAAACAGTTATGGAACCAAGAATCGAAGTAGGCATCCTTGGCGCGACCGGCATGGTCGGCCAGCATTTCATCAAGTTTTTGCAGGGCCATCCCTGGTTTGAGGTGCGGTGGCTTGGCGCGAGCGACCGCTCCGCCGGCAAGAAATATCGGGATGCTACCAAGTGGCACCTGGCAGGCGTGATGCCCGACGCCGTCGCCGATCTCACCGTGGAAGAGTGCAAACCGAATAACGCGCCGCGCCTACTATTCTCGGCGACGGATTCCTCGGTCGCCACCGAGATCGAGCGAGCCTTCGCGCAAGCCGGGCACGTGATTGTCTCGAACTCGAAGAATCATCGCATGGATCGCGACGTGCCGCTGCTCGTGCCGGAAGTGAATCCCGACCATCTGAAACTGGTGCCGCTGCAGCAGCGCCATCGCCCGTGGAAAGGCCAGATCGTCACCAATCCCAATTGCGCCACGGTTTCGATGGTGATGGGCCTGGCGCCGCTCAAACCCTTCGGCATCCGGCAAGTGATCGCGACGACGTTTCAGGCGATCTCCGGAGCCGGCTATCCGGGCGTCCCGTCGATGGACATCAATGCGAACGTCATTCCCTTCATTGGCGGCGAAGAAGAAAAAATGGAGCAGGAGGCGCAGAAGATCCTGGGCGATTTCGCCGGCGACCACGTGCGCCATCTCGATGCCAAGATCAGCGCGCATTGCAATCGCGTGCCGGTGGTGGACGGGCACCTGGTGACGATCTCCGTCAAACTGTCATCCCAGCCCTCGCAAACGGATCTACTGTGCGCGTTCGACGAGTTCACGGGCGTTCCGCAACGAAAGGGACTGCCCAGCGCGCCCGCCAAGCCTGTTACCTATATGACGCAGCACGATCGGCCGCAGCCGCGGCAGGATGCCGAGCGCGACCGCGGCATGGCGGCTTTTGTCGGGAGGCTGCGAGCCTGCCCCGTGCTCGATTACAAGTTTGTGGCGCTCACGCACAACACCATTCGCGGCGCGGCCGGCGCAGCCGTGCTGAATGCCGAGCTGATGCACGCCGAAGGGATGCTCGACTAATGATCGTGATGAAGTTCGGCGGGACGTCGGTCGAATCGGCTCCCGCCATCGAGCGCGTGGCGTCGATCGTGCGTGCGCGGGCCGAGCGGCAGCCGGTTGTCGTGGTGTCTGCGATGGGCAAGACCACGAACAAGCTGCTGGCTATCGCCAACGCCGCCATCAGCGGAAACCGCGCCGATTACATTGCTCAGCTTCACGATCTCCGCGATTTTCATTCCCGCGAAGCGCGGCTTGTTGTGCCGCTTGCGGATCGGGCGGAACTCGACCGCACCCTCGACGAACATTTCCAGGAGCTGACGGAGCTCGTGAAAGGCCTGGCCGTCCTGGGAGAGTTAACGCCTCGCTCGATCGACGCCATTTCGAGCTACGGCGAGCGACTATCGAGCTACATTGTGTCTTTGGCCTTCGCGCATTTTGGAATGAAAGCCGCGCACGTGGATTCGCGCCGCGTCATCGTCACCGATCACCGCCATACGCAGGCGGCCCCGTTGTATACGGAAACCTACGCGCGGCTCGCGTCTGTGATTCCGCCGCTCGCCAAAGACAAGATCGTCGTCATGGGCGGTTTCATTGGCGCGACGGAAGAAGGAGTTACCACAACCCTGGGGCGTGGCGGATCGGATTTCACGGCATCCATCGTCGGCGCGGGCATCGGTGCGGAGGAGATCGAAATCTGGACGGATGTGGATGGCATGCTCACGGCCGACCCGACCATCCTGAGCGGCGGCCATCGCGTGAAGATTATCTCGTTCGCCGAGGCCGCGGAGCTCGCTTACTTCGGCGCCAAGGTGCTGCATCCGGCGACGGTGATTCCAGCGGTCGAGAAAAACATCCCGGTGCTGATTCTGAATTCGCGACGGCCGTCGGTCGAGGGCACGCGCATCGTGGCGGAGCCCGTGCATACGTCCAACACCGTGAAATCGATCGCGTGCAAACGCAAAATCACGCTGGTGAATATTCACTCGACCCGCATGCTGATGGCGCATGGATTCTTGAAGCGCATTTTCGATGTGTTCGAACGCTTGGAAACTCCGGTGGACATGGTTGCCACTTCGGAGGTGAGCGTCTCACTCACCATCGACAATCCACACCGGCTCGATGAAATCTGCAAAGAGCTGCGGCAATTTTCGGAAGTCGCCATCGAAGAGGCACAGGCGATTGTTTGCCTGGTGGGCGATAACATCCGCTATACCCCAGGTGTGGCGGCGCGCGTCTTCCGGTCGCTCGAATCGATCAACATTCGGATGATCTCCCAGGGGGCATCGCTGCTGAATCTCAGCTTCGTCGTAGCGGAGGCCGATCTGAAGCGCGCGGTGGAAGCGCTGCATCGCGAGTTCTTCGCGCAACTCGATCCGGCGGTATTCGATGGAAACGGAGCCGCCAATGTCGCAGCCTGAGCGCCGCCTCGCCATCATCGGGTACGGCAAGATGGGGCGCCTCATCGAGCAACTGGCGCCCGAATACGGGTTCAGTGTGGCGCTGAAACTCGACGAGTTCAACAACACCAACTACGAAGGCGTCACAGCCGAGAATTTTCACGACATCGATGTGGCGGTGGATTTCTCGATTCCGCCGGCGGTAGTGGAGAATGTCGAGCGCATCTCCGCGTTGGGCGTGAGCATCGTGGTCGGCACGACGGGCTGGACCGAACATCTGGCACACGTGAAAAGCGTGGTTGAGAAGAAGGGCATAGGTCTGGTCTGGAGCCCTAACTATTCGATCGGCGTGAATGTGTTCGCCCGCCTGGTGGCGGAAGCGGCGCGGCTACTCGCAGCGCAGCCGGAATATGGCGCTTGGGCGTGGGAGATCCATCATGCCACCAAGAAAGACGCGCCGTCGGGGACGTTACTCAAGCTTGTCGAGGAAATGAAAGCAGCCGGATATTCGCGGGCGATCGATGCCGGCTCCAGCCGCGCCGGCGCGCATCCGGGCACGCACGAAATCGGATTCGATTCGGCCGCCGACACGATCACGCTGCGCCACACGGCGCGCAGCCGCGAGGGATTCGCTCGCGGCGCGCTCAAAGCCGCACAATGGATCGTGGGCAAGAAGGGCTTTCACGAGTTTCGTGAGATATTGTTTGAGTAAAAATTCGGAGGTGGTACATGTTCACAGGATGCGGTACAGCGCTAGTCACGCCGTTCCGGCAGGATCAATCGCTCGACGAAGCGACGCTGCGTAAGCTGGTCCGCCGCCAGATCGACGCCGGCATCAACTTCCTGGTCCCTTGCGGCACTACGGGCGAGAACCCGACGCTCACGCGGGCGGAGCATCTGCGCATCGTCGGGATCACGGTCGAAGAAGCCAAGGGCAAGATCCCTGTGCTCGGCGGAGCGGGCGGTTACAACACGCAAGAGGTGATGGAACTGGCGCGCGAGGTGGAGCACGCCGGCGCCGACGGAATTCTCTCCGTGACTCCCTACTACAACAAGCCCACGCAGGAAGGCTTGTTCCAGCACTTCAAGTCCATCGCCGACGCCGTCCACATTCCGATGATCGTCTACAGCGTCCAGGGGCGCACCGGCGTCAATATCGAGCCCGCAACTCTGGCGCGGCTTTCGCGCATTCCGAACATCGTCGGAGTCAAAGAAGCCTCCGGGAATATCACGCAGATGGCGAACGTGATCCAGCAGGTGCCGGATACCTTCGCCGTGCTTTCGGGCGATGACGCCATCACACTGCCTTTGGCTGCACTGGGCGGACGCGGCATCATCTCGGTTGCGTCGAACGAGATTCCCGCGGAAATGACCGAACTCGCCCGGCTATGCCTGAAGGGTGATTTCGCGGGCGCTCGCGCAGTGCAGCGCAAATACCTGGCGCTCATGGAAATCAATTTCATCGAATCGAATCCCATCCCGGTGAAAGCCGCGATGGGACTGATGGGACTGCTCGACGCGGTTTTCCGGCTTCCCATGTGCCCACCCAAACCCGAGAACCTCGCAAGAATTGAAAAGGTGCTCGAGCCGCTCGGACTCCTCGCAGACCGGAGCGTACACGTTGCAGGCTGAAATCGAAAAGCTCTTCGACGAAAAGCCCGCGGTTTATACCGAAGATCACTTCCGTATTTTCCAGGAATTCAAGGATGCTCTGAATGCCGGTGCGGTCCGCGCGGCCGAGCCGGATGCCGGCGCTCCGAGCGGTTGGCGCGTCAACGGATGGGTGAAGAAAGGCATCCTGGCCGGCTTCCGCATGGGCGGCGTTGTAGACATGTCCGTCAACGCAACGCGGCAACCCTTCTTCGATAAGGCCACCTACCCGGTGAAACATTTCACGGCACGGAGCGGCGTGCGCATCGTGCCTGGGGGATCGAGCATTCGCGACGGCTGCTTTGTCGGCAAGGGTGTGACGTGCATGCCGCCGATGTACATCAACGCAGGCTCGTATGTGGGTGACGGCACGATGGTCGATTCGCACGCGCTCGTGGGAAGCTGCGCACAAATCGGGCGGAACTGCCACATCTCGGCAGCTTCGCAGATTGGCGGCGTGCTGGAACCCATCGGCGCACTGCCGGTGATCATCGAAGACGACGTGCTCGTCGGCGGCAATTGCGGCGTCTACGAGGGGACGGTGGTGAAACGCCGCGCCGTGCTTGGAACGGGCACGATCCTCAACCGCTCGACGCCCGTCTATGACATCGTCCGCAACACCATCCACCGTGCAACGGATGACGAACCGCTCGTCATTCCCGAACAAGCTGTGGTCGTGGCGGGTTCGCGCGCGATTGCCAGCGGCCCGGGCAAGGAATGGGGGATTTCTCTCTACACCCCTGTCATAGTAAAATACCGCGACGAGAAAACCGACACCAAGATTCAACTGGAAGATCTGCTGCGCTAAGGGAGAGCGCAGGCAGTCATGTCCGCTGCAGCATTCACGCTCCAATCGAAAACCGCGCTGATCACCGGCGCCGGCCGCGGCATCGGCCGGGCCATTGCCGAAAAGCTCGCCGCTGCGGGCGCCGCCGTGATGATCAACGATCTCGACGCCGCCCCGGCGGGCGAGACAGCCAGCGCCATCCAGGCGACAGGAGCACTGGCCTCGCACTTAGCCGCTGACATCACGCGGCCCGGCGTTCCCCAACAACTCGTCGATGCCACGCTTGCGGCCTTCGGTTCCATCGACATCATCGTCAACAACGCCGGCTACACCTGGCACAACCTCATTCAGAAAACGACCGACGAGCAGTTTCAGGCCATGCTGGATATTCATATCGTGGCGCCGTTCCGCCTGTTGCGCGCGGCTTCTTCGTTCCTGCGCGAAACCGCCAAGCGCGAGATTGCCGAGGGCCGCCGCGTAATGCGCAAGGTCGTGAACATCACTTCCATCGCAGGCATTGACGGTGACGCGGGCCAAGCCGGTTACTCATCCGGGAAAGCGGCCATCATCGGCCTCACACGTACGATGGCCAAGGAATGGGGACGTTATAACGTCAACGTGAACTGTGTGGGTTTCGGGATGATTGAAACCCGGCTCACGCAACCGCTCGCGCCCGATGCCGCGGCCGTCGATATCCAAGGCAGGCCGATCGTCCTCGGCGCCAATCAGAAGATTCTGGATATGGTCCGTTCGTCCTGTCCACTGGGACGCTTGGGGACCCCCGAGGAAGCGGCCGGACCCGTGCTGTTTTTCTGTTCGCCGCTTTCCGATTACGTCACGGGCGAAGTGCTGGTGGCAAGCGGCGGGCTGCACTTCTGAGCTTCCATGCCCAGACTTCTTTTAGTGGACGACGATCGCCAGCTTTTGGAGCTATATCGACTGATACTGGAGCACGCCGGACATGAGGTTCACACGGCGGAAACGTGCCGGGCCGCCGCTCTCCTACTCACGGAAACCGAACCAGACATCGTCGTCATGGACCTCCGGGTCCCTGAGATGGACGACGGCCTTGCACTCATTCGCACCCTCAAGAACCATAAGCGACCTTCCGGCTTGGCGCCGTTGAA
>Ga0335069_10000836_pt1 | contig 49458 bp, 44 predicted proteins | sample Lox_Sample_11_FD_206714 | JGI IMG/M metagenome (GOLD analysis project Ga0335069, IMG submission 206714) | Soil microbial communities from Loxahatchee National Wildlife Refuge, Florida, United States - Lox_Sample_1.1 | ecosystem: Environmental > Terrestrial > Soil > Wetlands | place: USA... | reverse complement strand
AAGTTCGGCATACACACTGGCATCATCAAGTGCGACACCGCCGTCGTACCATAGAGTCATCGGCTCTCGGTAACCGAACTGCTTAGCGAGTTTCCCGATATCTTGATCGCTGATCCCGTAATCCTTTGCGACAAACGAATCTATGATCTGCTGACATTCCTGATATTCGCTATTGACCCCGGTCAACGTCGATCTCACGTTCTCAGCGAGAGTACCTTCAGAGCCCGGAGGTACCGACAGCGCGAAAGGACGGTCGAAGGCTCTGCTCATTTCATCATGCTCGCAATACCATTTCTTAAGGGACGCCGCCTTAATCGCGGCCGTGCTGATTTGTTTGACATACGAGCTTTTTGTGGGTGGGCATACGGGGGCCTTACCGACGTAACCTGCCTGAAAAAACCTGCCGGGGTTTATTGTTCTCAATAGGCACAATACTAACCAAGAATTCAGAATTCCGAGGTAGTACGCAAAACTGTCGAGTGAGTCAAAAAAGATTCCCTGCGCTGCCGTCGTAACGATTGTTTCGGCAGGAAGGGGTTGACATGAAAAATATGTGGAAGACGTGTAGATATAGGTCAAACCGGGCTTAAAGTTATATGCAAATTGCCGTTGAGGTCCGTTTCCACGAGGCGCTTTTCCGCCTCCCAACTCTAGATAAAACGCCTTCATTTCAGCGGCATCGTTTCTCCAGTCAACGACATCGTACAAGTCCCTGTAAAAGCGAGAAGGATTGCTGCCCGTAGGAACCGCAGGCCAGCCGGACAGCCTCGAAGGACTAAATACTTCGACCCAAGAACGAATGAAACGAAAATCGTCTCCTGTCTGCAATCCAACTGCAGGATGAACTTGTGCATTCAAGGGGCTGAACCGTCCGAAAAGGGAAATGACGGAGTCAGGAATTCCAAATACGATGATAGAGTCCGGCAAAGAGCGAAACACCGCTCGGTCTATGATGTGCCATTGCTCACTCGATGATGAAGAGATCGGCAAAATGCTCAGCAGTGCTTTGCCCCTGTCGCCGGCCGACGATTCAGATACATCAGCAATATGAACTGCTCCGCCTTGCGGAGAAGAGTGGTAAGCATAAGTCGCGGTCCGGACGGTTGCTGCGTCAAGGACGTTTTCCCCGAGTTCAACAATCGTCTGAAGTCTAGGAATAAGAAGATGCCTGAAGTTTGTAAAACTGGAGAGATTTAAGAAAGTGTTCGACGTGAGTGCGCCCGCAATACCGTGGGAGTCGAGTAGCGATATGCTGCGCGCAACGAATGTACTGTAGCAGTCTTGATAATAGTGAGGATAGGCGCTCTGAAGGTATGACCGCGACTTCTGTGAAGGATCGCCATAGGGTGGATTCATCAGGGCGATATCGAACTTCTTGTGGCAGATGTCCACAAATGCAAAGCCTCGTAAGGCATCCCCGGAAAAGAGCTTTCGTTGGAGCCGATGACCGTTCTGGGCTATCTCAGCGTACTGCTGAAGGGCTTCATTTACCTTTGCTTCCGCCCGTTCGAAGAACTGAGCGTCGGTGATGTCCGACAGGTCGAAAAGGGCAGCCTGCGCAGGTCTTCCAGCAATCCTATCCAATTCCGATTGCGTGAACAGAAGCGGCTGGCCTTTGCGATCTGTGGCTTGCGTTGATTCCCGAATCCACTGTTTCTTTGCGACGGCCACGGCATCCCGAATCCCTTCCTCGATCTTAAGGAGTGAGCCGGCCTCGCCAGCTAGTTTCATATTCTCGAATACAACCTCGACGACCTGACCGAGGAATTTTGGTTCAAGCTGGTTGACAAACTCCTTGAGCATTTGCTCTTCGCCGGGCATCGGTTCGGCGCAGACAAAGTTTGATCGGGTGATCTTCGGCCTGTCTTTCTTTAGTCCCAGTTCTTGATAGGCTCGCTGGCAACGGAGCCAGAGGGCAAGGGCGGCAATCTGGCTGGCCCGCAGGTCAATATCAATACCATGCAAATTGTGGGCGAGGATCAACCGAGGCACGTTCCGCTGTAATTCCTCCAGCTTCGGGTAATCCTGCTGGAGTGCCGCACCCAACTCAGTGTCGGCGTATGCTTCCTCGTAAATCGTGAGCAGCAGGTCGAAACAGTACAGCAAAAAGTGACCGCTGCCACTGGCCGGGTCAAGAATCCTAAATTCCCGTGGGTCTTTCTTTGGACGATGAAGGGTGTATACAGGAAGTTTAAGCAGTTCTTCTTGTGAGAGGTCACCCCGCCCCGCTACAGCGTCCTTTGGCGGCTGTTCACGCTCTTTGAGAAAAATCTCATTTGGGCGACGGACCATGTAGCGGCATTGGTCTTTGAGCTTCGTGTCGCCCTTCTGCATTTCGTACCAAATGCGACCAAGTGTGTTGTCGGTAAGAAATTCGACCACGTACCGTGGCGTGAAGAACTGGTTGCGAAATGCCAATTCATAGGAATTGCGAGGGGCCACGCTTTCCTTCCGTGCCTGATCTCGCATTTCCTTCGGCGTAAAATACTGGTAGACCCAACCAATGGTTTCGTCCTGTGACCAAATTTTGGCCCATTCCTCTCGCAACTCGGTTTCCTCAGCTTTGATCCCGCCGCCGTTGAGGAGGGCCAACACTTCATCAAGTGTTTTCTGCCGGGGATAAAGGCGATTGGCAGGGTCATTCGGATCGAACAACACGCCAATTTCGTCGGAGAGGAGGCTTCCCAGCCAGTTCAGAAAATGACGGTAAGCAATGCTCTGATGCCCAGTGTTAAACAGGCGTTCGTCCTCGGGATGATCTGCGAGATAGAACTTCACACCGTTGGAATTGACGCCACGGCTTACTGCCTCTCTGAACTTCTGCCCGCTAACGTAGACTTCCCGCGCCTCCATCATCTTGTAGGCACAGAAGCGGTTGAGATGCGTGAAAGCGATTTCCCGCACTAACTGGTCGAGTGCGTCCTTCGGTTTGAAGCCACGGGCTTTGATGTGACCGAAGTGATCGAGAATGTCCTTGCGAGCCGCCTGCTCCTCTTCGGAAAGATGGGTCATCTTGGCGTTCGGATCGGCAGTGACCACATCTTTTTTGGCGAAGATGCCGTACTTTCCCTCAAGGTCTTGTGAAATGGAGTCTTCGAGCAGCTTCCGGCACTGGGTTACGACGTTGCGGAGCGTGTTGCGAATCTCTTGGTTCATGGTCACGCCGTCACGTGAGGCTGCGATGCCGCTACTTGCTGCTTTAGTTCCTTGAGGCGATTCGCCACGAGATCGTCCAGTGCGAGGCAGACGATCCGAATCGTTTCCACGGCATGTTTGGACCAAGGGAAGCTTATGTCTTGTGTAGGACCAGTAGGATCATCCTGCGAGCGGTCGGCACGGTGCACGATGTCGTTGCGACGTTTCACTGTCGCATCGAGAGTCTTTTTGAGTTCCTCCTCATCCCGATCAAGTTGCTGCGCGATCTGTTTCCATGGGTTATCTAATCCAAGCAAGGTGCCCGTGACATGGATTCCTCTCTTGCCACTAAGGTAGTAGAAACTGAGACTGCTGATCAGCTTGTTTGCGACGAACAAGGGATCAGGATCAATCAGAATGCGGACAGCTTCATCGAGGGCAAAGGTCAGGCTCTTGAATTGGTTCTTAATATCCTCATCGGTCTTGGGCACGAAATCTCGCCCCCTGAGCCTGATGATCTCTGGGAGATTGTTCCGCAACAAGCTCGGCAGGTAGGTCTCCATCGCTGTACTCGCGGTGACGACTGCTTGCCGCAGCAGGTTGCACAACGCGCTGCGCTTGATGGACGCTTCCGAAATCTCCGCTAATTCCCGAATCAATCCAAGAAATATCCCGTTGGAGATAACCAGTATGCTTTCATCCTTCTCTGCTTTCGCAAGCTGTCGCAACGACTGGAGTAGGTCTTCCTCCATGTTGAGGGCGTCATGCTCCAAAAGGCGAAATACCTTGAGGAGCAGGTCAGCGGGTCGGATGTTGTCTTCAAAGATTTGTTTCGGGGTGAGCATAGTTCACTCCAGAATGATGATTGCGCCTTCATCGATGTACTTCTGAAGTGAATCGTGGAGAAGTCTGAGCGCCTTTTCGAGTTCCTCTTTTGTTTGGATCGGGCGACTGAAGTACTCGGAAACCCGTACCCGCCGCACTGGCGCTTTCTTTTCTCCGCCAATCGAGAATTCTTGGAGTTTGACTAGAACCGACGACTTGAGCCCGTCCACTGCACAAAGGTCGGACTCCATCTCAGCCAGACTAGCTTGTCCAAGGGACTGACCGCTGGCTACGGCAACTTTCTCCTCAGGAGTTCCCACTCGTACGACCAGTGGTGACAGCAGAGTGGAAGCCGTGCCGGGATTCGTTGCTTCCAGCGGCCCCCATTCAGGGCGGTTCCTGATCTCACCAATGGCCGATTCATAAGCTTCCCTGCGCCGCTCAAATAGATCAGTGTATGCGAGCTTGTAGGAATCCAGCACGGCCTTGGTGTGTTGAGCGATCTCGTCCCATGACTTGACAAAATCCTCCGAACCCAGCACTGCTTTCAGTTTTTCGACGCTGGACGCCACTTCAGGCATGGGCCGGCGCGATTGCAGCCGGGGCCAAGCACCATCGATTGCCAATCGGGATTGGCGCAACAGCGCAAGAGCGGCGGTGTCCAGCGATTCCCGGATGTTTCGTACTTTGTCTCGTATTTCAGCAAAATGGGGTCCGTTTTCAGTTAGGATGCGTACACAGTCATCAGAGGCAGAAGATTGGATACCCAAGAGCGTTTCTTGGAATTCGGTCAGCAACGACAAGATCGGGAGACCGTTAGCTTCGGCGGTGGCTTTCAGCGGGTACAGTTTCTCCAGTTCTTCCGCTGCCAGCTTCTTGAAAGCCGTGGCAATAGCTCCTTCTTCAACATCGACCTCTTCTCCAGTGAGGTCTTCCAACTGCTGCACTGCTTGTGTGAGCGTCTTGAGACCGACCGATTCCCGAGGGGAGAACAACGACGAACGGAAAGCCGGATTGTTGGTGAAGGGAGTGCGGGATGCCGGGTCTTGATAGTTGTGAAATCGATTACCTTGATAGGTGACTTCGATTTCGCCAGCGCGGAACAAAGTGGCTAGAATCAGTCGCAGCATGTCGCGTTCCCATCCGTAAGGCACGCCGCCGAATCTTCGTTCCAGCGCCTTGCCCATGCGGGTGTCCTTGTTGCCGTAGCTGTGTTCACTCCTCAAGTACTCAAGGATTTCCTTGGCAACGTCCGCTTTCGTGTTGATTATGTTCTTCGGGCCATCCTTTACGACTAAACCCAACCCATGATCGCCGACATAGAAGACATTGGGCAGTGCCTTTAGGTCGGCGGCTTTGAGAATTTGCTCTGCCTCGTCGCCCTTAAGCGGCCTAGAACCCATTTGCAGCTTTGGGTATAGGTCAGGCACGATCTTGCTAAGGAGATTCTTCAAAATTTCACTTAGGCTTTTCCCCAATGCGGACGCATCTCTCTGTACGCCCTGAAACATCCCGGTTCCGCGCTCCATCGCTTCAGTGAGCTTGTCTCGCAAGCGGGTCTCGTAGCCGTTTTTGGAGTTCTTTTCATCTTGAAGACAGGTTGCCTCGTCAGGGCTGATTCTCTGCTGGGCGCTGAGTTGGTTGTATTTGTCAACCATCTTGCGCGAGGCGTGAAGTTCAGCGACCAAATCGTCGATTTCAGGCGTCAGACAGAACAGCCAGAATAGATCGTTCTCGTGAGACTTCTGTTGGCTTTCCGCACGAATCGCTTCAATGCGCTTCGTGAGTTCATCGGCATCGTCGGACACGCAAAGGGTCAGCGGCAGGTCGCCCTCGTCACCGAGGATCGTGCCATCAACGCTTATGCCGATCCGAAAGGAGCGATTCTGGTGGCGAAACGTCTTGAATTCAGGCTCATCGAAGATTTGCTGAAGGGCAGTGCGTGTCAGTTCATTACGCTCACGGGGCTTCGGTTCGAGATGCCCCCGGCGTTCGGTCTCCCAACTTTTTTCTTGGGCCGTCTGTAGCTTCCAGCCTTCCTCGGTATTGCGAATGAACTGGGCAGTGTTCAATCGCTTGACGGCAGCTTGCACTTCGGCCAGCGGCGCTGCCTTGCCTACCTCATCGACAAGTACAGCGGCGAGATTGGCTTCCGTGCGAGGCAGATCACGAATGAATTCCAGAAGGCAGATCGCCTTGGCAACCCGCAACGTCCATCCATGATCTTCGGGATCACTTTTGAACCGCTCTGCAATTTGATAAATATCAGTGCGCTTCTCGTTCGAGAGGTTACCCTCAACCAACTCGAATACCTTGTCGAGCGTCACCAGCGCCCCAACCAGTTTTTTGGCAAATGCCGTGCGGTCCGATACCAGCATCTCGTACGCCTGCTTGATGATGGTTCGGTTGCTGCCACCGTAATGTCGTGGAGCGCCCGGCTGAAGGCGAATACCGGACATGATGCCGATACAAAGATCGACGTAGTGTGGGGGGTAAGGGTAAAAACTGACAAAATCGCTCTCGTTGATGTCCGTACGCCGCGTCGTGCGTTCTAGCCGCAATGCCGCGTTCAAATGCCCTTGGTTTTCGGCGAAAAGTTTCTTTAACGGTTTCTCGGCCTCGCTTTTCTTAGCCAGAACCCGCTTCGTCGCAACCTCCCGAATATCGGAAGGAGCGAGGTCAACACGGTGGCTGAAGCGGTCCTGCAACTTGGCCAATTCGACCCGCTTTGAGTCAATGGCAGCAACTACTTCATCAAGCTTTTCTTGGGACGTGACCACGATCCAGCAGGGAGCAATGATCTTGCGTTCTTTGAGCAAGTTCTTGCCCACTTTGCCGAACTCTTCGATGGTCGCCCGCAAATCCTCGATCTTGTCGCCGCTGCGAGCGACGTGCTGGCCTACTTCGTCAATGATGAACACAAGGGCTTTGCCTTTACGGCGTCGTCCCCAGAGTTCAAACGTGCGACTCACTACCTTGGTGACAGAGATGGATGCGTCTTTGTTCCGCTGGGAATGTGCCCAAGAATCGGCTGAAGGATAGAGCTTTGGATCAAGCTTGTGCAGAATTGCACTGGCTCGGGACAATTTCTGCGCTCCGGCCCTAACGGTTTCCCACTCTTTACCATCAAAGAGGCTCTTACATGTGGCGGTGAACTCAGCAAGTTTGCCTTCGGCTTCGAGTTCGATTTCCAGTTCTGCAATATCAAAGTCCTCAGCGTACCCAAGCTCGCGCAAGAGGACGGTGTACATCAGTTCGGCGATCCGTTGCGTGACCTTTCGTGTGTCTGCCTCTTTTGCTACCTCAAAAAGAATGACCCCCGTGGGCGTCTTAGTGTTTATGAGGTCCAGTAAATCGCCGATGCGGCTATCGTCCAGTTGTCGTTTGAAAAGATCAGCGAATTTGGCGCGGAGAATCGTGCGGTTCTCCAGCGCATACCCGAGGTTCTTGGCAAATGAGCTTTTTCCTGACCCAAAGAAGCCCGAAACCCAAACGCCAATACTCTCGTGCGGATCGCTGGGAGCCTCAGCAATGGCCTTGAAGAGGTCATGATACTGGTCACGGATACTATCGGTGGCGATATATTCCGTAATTTCGTCATGGACCGACTGCTCATCCGCCTGATCGACTTGGATGATCTCTTCGATCTTGCGGCTGAGGTCACGTGCCAGCAGATCGCCAATTGTGGTCATACGCTTTGCCTCAGGCATAAATTTTGACTCTGTAGTTGCCTAGTGCATCCCGGTCTTTCAAGTCCATGAAACGCAGGCCCGTCGTTCCTTCGATGGAGCCGGGATAGAACAGGATCGTTGGAACCTTGGTTCTACCTTGCATCTTGTCGAGAAGCATCGAGATATGGAAAATGCCGGGCGACATAACTGCGACACGGGTGAGGAAGACGACCGAGTTTTCTGGATTGATCGGGGCAAGCCGCTCAGCAAGCAAATCCCACAAGGGAATCCAGACCTTGCTCGACAAATATGTGGTCACCTGCTGCTGGGCCTCCAGAAAGCCGCGTTCTTCTTCGAGTCCTATGACGGCCTCCAGACCTTCGTCGTCATCTTTTTGATTGACTCTTTCCAAAGCCAACCAAAGCAACTCCGACACCGGAACGATGTGAACCTCTTTTCCGACGCTTTCCATGCGAGTGGCTAGCAACCTGACCTCCCGCCGCAACTCCCATTCATCGGCGGGGTCATACCGCATGATTGCGAATGGCAGATCGTGATAGACGTTGATCCTCGGCGGCTCCGCCCGCAGATCACTTTCCAAAAGAGCGATGCTATCTTTGAGCGAGGACATTCGCGTACTCCTCAAGGGTCTCCACAGGAAAGGTTAGCCGCGTCACGCTGCCAGCGACGTGGTATTCCAGCAATTCCCGTTGATGGGCTTCAAATAGGAATCGCTCGACGGTTTCCTTTCCTAGGAAAAATAATTTCCAGTCTGGCAACCCAATCAGCAGCGAGCCCGATGGTTGGTGCTGTTTTAGGTAAAACGCGACATAGGAAAATGACTCGACCGGAAAGTAGGTGGGAGCGATCTTCTTGTTGACTCTCCCCTGAAGCACACCAAAATCCCGAAGAGTCGAGAGCAGACCTTGGGCAATCCGGGTGATCGTGGGTTCGGACCAATGACCGTTCGTCTTCCCCTCGCGCACCCATCTTGTTAAGGACCGTTGCAAATGCCTTACATTGATATCTATCAGACCATTTGCCTTCAGTGGAGCAAGAACTTCAGTGACGGTATCATAAAGTAACTGATCTGCGCGAGCGGAGTGGAAGTAAAACAGAGACTCCAGAGCGGCACTTGGAAACTTCCCTCGGACGAGCGTGACAAGTGCTCGGGTGACGGATTTCTCTCTGAGGTATCGCTTGCGGAAGATCGCCAAGATGTCCTCAACGCGGGAACGAGACGCCTTCCCAAACACGTTGTCCCGCAGCACCCGACTGATGTTTTCCTGCGCCGAAGCGTCAACATCCCAATGAGAAAGGAGGGTTTTGGTGTCTCCGATCAACGCTCCGGCTTTTATGATTTGGGACGAATAAAGGGTCGCCGAAGAAACGCGCTTTTTCGCTTCGCCTGCGCTGGGTGGCATATTTTCAGGCACCGTCCTTCGGTTTCGCTCTTGGGAGCGTTCCAGCCCTTTCAATCACTCTGAGATGGCGACATCCAGTGGCAGGCGTTTAGCACACGTGCCCGTTCGATTCGGATGGGTGCTCTCTACTTTTTCGTCAGTATACTCCCGGTGGGCCGACGACTGGTAACGTGATCCCTCGGATGACCATTGCCGAACTGCCTGAAAATCTCATGACAGCCACCACGATCCCCGCCCGCTTGGCCCAAAAGGTTGTGACGACCTCCTAACCAACCTGCCGCACCCGAATCACCCAAAGGAGATCGCCCCTGCCTACGGTGCAAACTCGGGTACAATCACCGAAGCAAGAACAAATGAACCCTTCCAAACCCCAAAAGCCTGTATTGAAAGCCCTAACAATCCGCCAGCCGTGGGCAGAACTGATCCTTCGCGGGCGCAAGCCGTTTGAGTTGCGATCTTGGAGGACGAAATACAGGGGACCGCTGGTCATTCATGCAGCGGCAAAAGTAGATGCGTGGGATGCCCGGCAATTTGGACTTGATCCTGAGAAGCTCACAACGGGTGCCTTCGTCGGTTTCGCCATCCTGTCGGATGTTCGCCCCTATACCAGAGCGGACGCTCGGCTGCTCAAAAAGAGACGGGCAGGCTATGGCTGGTTCCCCGGCAACCTATCTTGGGTTCTAAAAAGCCCGCGCCGCATTGCGCCCTTGAAGGCCAAAGGGCAACTCAGTCTGTTCAATATCCCCAAGGCTGTCGAACGCCGGGTCAAGCGGCTTCTCTAGTGTGGGGCCAATCTCGACGGACAGGGGTCTTCACGATGGGCAAAATGGGGTATGGGTACGGAAGTGAATTCCACCTGCTGCGCTATCTTGGTTATCACCGGGGTAAATTGAACGGTGAGATCGAAAAAGCGACGGGCCGTCGCGTGATCGAGTGGCTCGATTTTGTGTTCGGCGGCGACGAAAAACTCGATGGGGAATGGAAGGGAGTGGACTTCCTTGGGTCAGCCTCGCGCGTGAAATCCGCGTGGCTGAACTTCTGGCCTCAATCGGGCAACGTGCCGAACTGGGATGCGGTGGGGCGGCTGGAATCGAACTCCGAGATCGAATATCTCCTCGTGGAAGCGAAGGCTCACGTCGAGGAACTCAAGAGCAGTTGCACGGCTAAGGACGCCAAGCAGAAAGGCGGGCTGGGTAAAATCAAGGACGCACTGACGGCCACCATAAAAGCCAGCGACTCTGCGGTTGAAGTGGATCGATGGTTAAGACTCTACTATCAATATGCGAACAGGCTTGCACATCTGCATTTCCTGATCGAGCATGGGATTCCAACACGTCTTGTTTTCATTTACTTTTGCGGTGACGACTGGCGCGGCAAGACCTTGAGCAACGGGAGACCGCCTATTTGTCCGAAGGATGCAAACGGATGGGCAGCCGCTCTTCAAAAAATGCATGACCACCTTGGCCTGAAGGGTTCGAGCAAGCTGGAAGGCCGCATTCACAAAGTGTTTCTGCACGTTTAGCCGCGTGGGCTAGTCGCCAACCTTCGGTCGCCCGCCGTAGAACGTCATCTTCCCATCCACCACGTTCGCCACGTAGCGCCCCTCGCTGAGAAACTGCAATACCTTCTTGCCAGAACGTGCCAACTGTGCCCACCGGGATTTCGTCTGTGGGTTCTGCTCCAGCCCCCGAATCTCGTTTCCCTCGAACACGAAATCCACTTCCCGCAGTCCGCGCTTGGGGCGTTCGGAGTAGACCCCTCTCGGAATTTGCGGCAGCGCGCACAAACTAAGAACTTAAGTTGTCATCTCCGGCACTTTGATTAGCTCCCGAGCTTGACTGATGAGTATGCACAGTCGATATTCATCTCAAATGTTTCCTGTAAACCTGATCCGGCATCGCAACCCCGAACTGTTCTTCGCTATTGTCGCTCCCGTCGGCGCAGATGTAGAGACGGTATGTGCTGGTTTAGAGAACGTTCTGAGCCGATTTGAATATAGCCTACATACGATACGGGTAATCGAAGAGCTAAAAAGGATCGATGGTTACTTGGAAAATGAGTCTGAGTTTTTCGACAAACAATTAGAAAACCGTATGAATGAAGGAGATAGATTTCGTAAAGAAACGGAGAGAGATGAGGCATTAGCACTATTAGCACTCGACAACGTAAGACGCTTTCGAAAAAAGAAAGACTCAGAATCCGTGACGATTCCGAGGCAGGCGTACTTATTCCGTTCCCTTAAGCGCCCGGAAGAAGTCAACGCTCTTAGACGTATTTACGGATCAAATTTGGTCGTAATAGGCATCCATTCAGGGCGTGACCATCGTATTGAGAATCTGGCGGACAAGATTGCGCACTCTCGCTCCTCGGCACAGCGAGGTAATTATCGGGATAAGGCCGAAGCTCTGATTATCCGGGACGAATCCGATGAGAGAAAAGAACATGGTCAACAGTTGCGCAAAGCATTCCCTCTCGGTGATTTCTTCCTCGATTCTTCGAACGGTCAAACTATCGAAGCTGAGATCGAGCGGTTCTTGAATCTCCTGTTTGGTAAACCTGTAGTGACCCCAACAAAAGACGAGATGGGAATGGCCTATGCATACATCGCCGCTTTACGTTCTGCAGAGTTGGGGCGACAAGTGGGAGCAGCCATTATAGACAAAGGCGCAAGCCTCATCGCGGTGGGAACAAATGAGGTTCCAAAGGCTGGAGGCGGTAGTTATTTGGAGGGAGATTCGCCTGATGGCCGAGATTGGAGCAGAGGCTTCGACAGTTCGGATGAGTATAAAAGAGTTAGTCTAGGTGAATTGCTATCTTCATTGGCAAAGAAGAAAATTCTTCGAAAAGACTTGCAAGCACTTTCTACGACAAAACTTATTGCTAGGATCACACCAATCATTAAGCAAACGAGATACATGCAGCTAATAGAATTTATCCGTGCCACGCACGCCGAGGTAAGTGCGTTAATGGACGCTGCTCGAAGAGGCGCATCGGTCGAAGGCTGTACAATGTACGTTACAACCTTCCCTTGTCATGAATGCGCTAGGAATATTGTGAGTTCTGGAGTGTCCCGTGTCGTATACATTGAACCTTACGCCAAAAGTCTGGCTCTGGAGCTTCACAATAATTCGATTCAGTTAGATACCATCGCAGATTCGAGCAAAATCCCCTTTGTGCCCTTCCTAGGCGTGTCTCCGCGAAACTATTCAAATATTTTCCACATGTCCAATCGAAAGTCGGCGGACGGCAAAGTGATTAATTGGAAGGCGTCAACCGCCAACCCGCGAGTCTCTGGATCGTTTTGGTCTTACCTAGAGTACGAGAAAGAAGACTTGAAAATCCTACACGATGCGGTAAAATCACGAAACATTAGAGCGAAAGGAAGGCGAAAGGGGCGATGAAACTATCTAAGGAACTGGATGATGCTTTGGAGGCTGTCTCGAAAGAGGTGAATAGCTGGCCCGCGTGGAAACGCAGCATAGACATGCACGAGTTGAAACAGCCAACTGAATCTTCCGAAAACAGTGAAGCCTCAGGTGAACGACTGACTAGCAATCGGAAGCCACGCCAGTTGGCTCGCGCAGCCGGAGCATGAGGATTCTGCTAAAAGAAGCGGATGTGCCTATGCATCGATCCAAAGACGTTCTGGCTTAACGGTCTGTCTCGGCTCGCCCTGCGTAAAAAGTCACCTTCCCATCGACCACGTTCGCCACGTAGCGACCCTCGCTGAGGAACGCTGATGTGGCGCACCACTTTCTAATACCGTTTTAATACCGATTGGAGTATAAGAGTGCCTGAAATCGCTTCCTGTGGCTTAGATTGGAAGCGTGCTAAGTCGTTGGGAACACTGGAAACCAGCTATTTCTTGGGTTTTTTGAGCATACGGGGTCAATCTTCGAATCCTTCCGCCCCAGCCAACTCTCTCCCCTCCTGCAGTTTTGACGATCTCTCCTTCCGGCTTTCCTCGCCCTTTTGTGATATAGACTCTCCTACACTCATTTACCAGGCCCTAACTGAATCGCAATCTCCGAAAGTGCTGCATTGCGCCGTTTCCGTTGCGGTCGCGCAGGGAGGTCGTTTGAAGAAGCCATCGATTGCCTCCATCCTCTTCGGCCTCATTCCATTCGCAGGCACTTGCTTCACCGTCTCCCTTTGGGACCGCATCGAGCCGAGAATTTTCGGCCTTCCCTTTAACTTCTTTTGGCTGATGTCCTGGTTGCTGCTGACACCGCTTTGCATGTGGGGCGCCTACCGCGTGGAAACCCGGCGCATGGATAATCCTTCGCAGCGGTCAAGGCATTCCTCATGAGCGACAGCCTTGTCGCGCTCCTGGTCATTTCTTTCATCGTGGGTCTGGGAGCCTTTATCGGCTTTTATGCCTGCCGCCGGCATGAAATGGATCTGGAGCAGTGGACGGTGGGCGGCCGCGGCTTCGGCGTAGTCCTCGTTTGGCTTCTCATGGCCGGCGAGGTGTACACCACCTTCACATTTCTTGGCGCCAGCGGTTGGGCCTATTCCAAAGGCGGGCCCGTCCTTTATATCCTTGGCTACCAGCCACTCATCTACGTCGCCTCTTTCTATATCCTTCCGCAAATGTGGCAGGTCGCGCAAAAACACAAATTGCAGACGCAAGCCGATTTCTTCCGTGCCCGCTACGCCAGCAAGTCTCTGGAGGCCCTCGTCGCTCTCATGGGCGTTATCTTTATCCTTCCCTATCTTCAGCTGCAATTAACCGGGCTGGGCATCATCATGGAAGTCGCCAGTTTTGGCCGCATCCCTCGCACCCCGGCGATGATCATCTCCTTCACCATCGTTGCGGCGTTTGTCTTCACCAGCGGCATCCGCGGCGTGGCTTGGGTCAGTGGATTGAAAGATATTCTCTTGCTCTTTGCCGCTCTCTTCATCGGCATCGCTATTCCCTACCACTACTTTGGCGGCGTTGGTCCCCTCTTCACCGCTCTCATCCAGGCTAATCCGCGTCATCTCGTAATGCCCGGAGCCACGCCAAACCTCGGCCATTCCTGGTACATCACCACCGTCTTGCTCACCGCTCTTGGTTTTTTCATGTGGCCGCAATTTATTGGTGGCAGCTTCACCGCGAAAAGCGGAGACACACTTCTCCGCAATGCCGTCGTCATGCCTCTCTACAGCATCACCATGCCGCTTATGCTCTTTGTAGGATTCACCGCCGCGCTCATCTTGCCTGGCTTATCCAACGGCGATCTCTCGCTTCTCACCATGGTGCAAAAGACATTTCCCGCCTGGTTTCTTGGCGTCATCGGCGGAGCCGGCGCGCTCACCGCCATGGTTCCTGCCGCTGTTTTAATCCTCACCGCTGCAACGCTCTTCATCAAAAACTTCGTTCGGCCGGTGATCGCCCCACACATCACAGACTCACAAGTCGCCCGATTGGCGAAAATCACGGTCGTGGCCATCACCGCCGTAGCCCTGGTATTCGCCATCCTGAGTTCCACGAGTCTGGTGTCGTTGCTTCTTCTGGGCTACGCGGGCGTCGCGCAGTTTTTTCCTGGTGTGGTCTTCGGTTTGTACTGGAAGCGCGTTTCCGCCGTTCCCGTCCTTCTCGGACTTTCCACCGGCGTGGCCATCGCCGCCTCCCTCTCTCTCACGCACCGCGATCCGTTCCTCGGGTGGAACGCCGGCTTCATCGGATTGTGCGCAAACTTCGCGGTTACAGTGCTGGCGAGCTTTCTCGTTCGCCGCGAGCCATCGGATTTTGTCGAACTTGCATTCGCTTCGCCCCACAAATCCTAGCCGGCCCAAATTACCAATTCACTCTGTAAGCAGCGTGGCTAGCCCTTCTGCGTCGGCAGTCCCGCTCCAACCCAGCCCTTCCACCCGCCGTCCATCGACTCCACGTTCGTATAACCCATTTTCTGCAAGTTGTCCGCCGCCAGAGCCGACCGGAATCCCCCGCCGCAATACAAAATCAGCTTCGTTCCCATCTCCGGCACCCGTTGCTCGATGTCCCGCTCAATAATTCCCTTACTCAGATGAATCGCTCCCGGCAAATGTCCCGCTGCCCACTCGCTTTCTTCCCGAACATCCACTACTAGAAATTTTTCCCCGGCATCCATGCGTCGTTTCACGTCCGCCACATTCGTTTCTTTCACGCGCTTCTTCGCGTCATTCACCAGCGCCACAAATTTCTCTGTCCAGGCCATGTGCTTTCCTCCAGACAACCCTTCCCGGAAAGCCTATCACACCGTTCTTGCCGCAAAAAAAGAGCGCCTTGCATTCCCGCAAGGCGCTCCCGTATTTTCCAATATTCCGCTTCCTGCTTACGGTTTCGCGGTTCCCGCCTCTTTCTTCGCGAACGACCTCACATAATTCACCAGATTCCACCGTACTTCCTCGCTCGTCCGGTCGCCTTCTCCCCCCGTCATCTTTCCCCTTCCATTCGTGATGATGTAGAACATCTCACCGTCCGTTACCTTCGCCAGCGCATTCGGGTCTCGCCAGTCCTTCAGCTGCAACTTCATGTCCGAAGCCAGGTCGCCTTTCCCGTCCCCCTGCACTCCATGGCACATCGCACAGTGATACCCGAACAACTTCTTCGCCGATGCCAAATTCTCGGGCGTCGGCTTCACCGGATTTTTCCTCGCTGCATCTTCCGCAGGAATCGGCTTTTCCGCGGCTTCCGGTTCCTGACCCATGACCCGTTTCGCCTGCATCGTCCCGATCAACGTCCCGGCCGCCATCCCTGCCAATAACACACCAGTGCCGAAAAAGACCATTCGCCGCATACGCATACCCCCTGTTATTCCGGATGTATTGAAGGAGCGAATTCAACACTACCTATGGCGGATTCTACGCCCGCGTTCCGTCAATTGGGAAGGGCAAGTAGCACCGGCAGTCCTGCATGTGCTACCGCTCCAATGGCATACCCTTGGACTAGCTAAACCTTCCTGAAGAACGAATGAAGTGGAACTATTGCGAAACCCCGGGTTGTCTGGAAACTTTCACCCACGAATGCAACTTGCACCCTTCCTCCCGCCGCACTCCCCGGTTCCCCGCCGTGAACCGGCTCGTCGTTCTCACGCGCGTCCGCACCCCGTCAATCACTACCGGAATCGCCGCGTGTTTCGCCCCGCGCACCAGGTAAATCAGCAGCGCCGCTTCCCCTGGTGCGTCTGCGCTCGAAGTAATCCCCACTCCTTGCACGCCCGCCTGCTTCATCAGTTCGTTCACGTGCGCCGCATGCGCTGTGCGCGCCCGCTCCATCTCCGCCGGGCTCGGGGTATGCACCGCAAACAAATCCGCCATCTGGGCCACTTCCTGTTGCAGCATTCCGCGCGGCCCTTCGCCATTCGCCCGCACGATCCGCGTCGCCACTCCTTCAATCGTTGTCGGCAGCGCCGTCGGCTCCTGCCCTGTATTCACCACCAGCAGCACCGCCGCCTCTCCTGGCCGGTCCACGCTGGGCGCCACGCCCACTGCCTGAATATAAGGATTTGCCAGCAACTCCGGAGCGTGGAGGTCCCTCGCGCGTTGCGCCTGCGCCAAAGATGCAGCGCTCGCTGTAAGCTGTGCGCTCGACGCCGTCACCCCGCCCGCCGCCAGCGAACATCCAATCACCTGGTGCGTTGAAGCGCTCCCCACAAACGAAGGCTGGTTCCCCTGCTGGTCCGTGAGTGCGGCCAGCACGTCCGTCAGATTATTCGCCACCGTCTCCGAGTCCGACCCCGCAAACAGCAACCCCACTGGATCCGCCGTCTGCTCATCCACTACCAGGGATCCCGAATCTCCTGCGTCGCTGAAGCCTCCGCTGGAGATCGCAATCTGATTCGTATACGTGGCGTTGAAACTCGTGCCGCCGTTGCATTGTGTCTGGTAGGTCACGGAAACGGACAAATCGGTCGCTGAAACCGTCGAACACGTCAGCCCCGTCGTTCTTCCGCTTTTCGCCACGCCCTCCCCGATCGTTGCCGCAATGCCCTTGCCCTGATGTGGTGCACCCGCATCCGGCACGCTGCCCGTTGCCGTCCCTCCCAGCGAAAGGATATTTCCTGACGTGTCCACCGCTCCCGGCACAATCAATGCAATCGCCACATCCGCATTCGCGTTCCCCGTTTGTAAATTCACGAACGAAGTTAGATTCGCTACGGTATTCGTTCCCGACGTCGAACAATTCGTATCGATTAGCCCCGGCTGCGAAATCGGCTCTCCCTGGGTAGCTTGGTCGCTTCGCGCCAGCACGTGGTTGTTGCTCAAAATGTAGTAATTCCCATTGCGAATCAGCAGCGAACCCAGCGTCCCGCCGCAACAATACCTTCCGCTCTTGTCGTCAATATTCCCGCCCGAAGTCCCCAGCTTCACCGGCAGCGCTTGTGCTCCCTGGTTGCTGCTCGATTGAAATACCTGCACGCGCGCCGTACCCAGCTTGGTCGGATCCGCCTGAGAAACCGCCGTTACCACGAGTGTCGAGGGATTCGGCACCACCGCCGGCGCTATGTAGTTTCCATTCGCATCAATCGTTCCAACGGTCGCGTTGCCGCCTTGCATCCCGCTCACTTCCCAATTCACCGCCGTGTTCGAAGTTCCCGTCACTGTCGCCATAAATGGCACCGTCTGCTTCACCACGACGGATGTCGCCGTTGGCGCCACGGAAACCGCAATCGAACCCTCTCCGCCACCGCTGCTCGAAGACCCTCCTCCGCTGCAGCCTGCAAGGCACACCAGCCCCACCGCGCTAAAAATTTTGGCGATTTGTCCAACGGTTCGCACGCCGCTTCGTCCTGACGCTTAGGCTAGCACGCCACTTTCGTCGTTCTCCCGCCGGGCATCAGCAACGTGACCTATGCGTTGCCTGACCCAAAGTGCAGCGGCCTATCGGCTCCTGGCTGGGTATCTATAAGGAAGGACCAATGAGCTCCCGGGTTGCCCCGGAAAATCACAAAAACAAGCTCTGAGCCTCGCGCCGTTTGCGAGCCGAAGAATCTCATCGCCCAACATCGCCTCGCTCAATCCGCGCAGCGCCGTTTTCCCCATCTTCCATTTTCGAATTTCTATTTTCGCCGTTTTATTCGAGGTCCCGCCAATTTGGTCCCGTTCCCATCTCCACCACCAGCGGCACCGCCAGTTGGTACACGTTCTCCATCTCTTCCTGCACCAGTTTTTCCAACTTGCCCTTTTCCTTCACCGGCAGTTCAAACAAAAGCTCGTCGTGCACCTGCAAAATCATCCGCGCGGCCAGTTTCTCTTTCTTCAGTCGCTTATCAATCGAAATCATCGCCAGCTTGATCAAATCCGCCGCCGTTCCCTGCAGCGGAGAATTCAACGCCGTCCGTTCCGCGAAATTCCGCAATTGCATCTGCGGCGAATTGATCTCCGGAATCGGCCGAATCCTTCCAAACAACGTCTTCGCCATTCCGCTCTTCCGCGTATCCACCAGTACCTCATCCAGATACTTCTTCACGCCCTTGTACCGCGTGAAATACGCGTTGATGAACTGCGCCGCCTCTTTCTGCGGTATCCCCAATTGCTGCGCCAGCCCAAACGCCGACAATCCGTAAATAATTCCGAAGTTGATCGCCTTCGCTGCCCGCCGGTGTTCCGCCGTCTGCGCCAGTGGCCCCACGCCAAACACTTCCTGTGCCGTCCTCGCGTGAATGTCCTCTCCGTTCCGGAAAGCCTCCACCAGCACAGGGTCTTTCGAAAAATGCGCCATGATCCGCAGCTCAATTTGCGAATAATCCGCCGACAGCAGAATCTGCCCCTTGTCCGCCACAAACGCCGCGCGAATCTCCCGCCCTAGTTCGCTCCGCACGGGAATGTTTTGCAAGTTCGGATCGCTGGAGCTCAGCCTCCCCGTCGCCGTGCCGGTCTGCGAAAAACTCGTATGCAGCCGCTTCGTCTCCGGATGAATCAGTTTTGGCAGCGCATCCACATAGGTCGATTTCAGCTTCGCAATCTCCCGGTACTCGATCACCTTCCCCGGCAGTTCGTGCTGTTCTTTCATCTCCTCGAGAATGTCCGCCGCCGTCGAACGCATTTTCCCCTTGCCCCGTCGCGCGGGCGGCTGCAAGTTCAGCTTGTCGAAGAGAATTTCCGCCAGTTGCGTCGGTGAATTCACGTTGAATTCCACGTCCGCCAGCTTCCAGATCTCTTTCTCCAGCCGCCGCACCTCCTTCTCCATGGAGTGCGACATCTTCTCCAGCGCCTTCGGGTCCACCAGAATCCCCGCGCGCTCCATATCCGCCAGCACCCCCGCCAGCGGCAAATCAATATCCTGATAAACCTTCGCGAGCCCCTGCGCTTCCACTTCCTTCCGCAACACCGGCGCCAGCCGCTGCAACCAATCCGCGCGCTCTCCGGCTCCGCCGCCAACCGGCACATTGAACTGCCGGAAAATCACATCCGCGAAATTGTGATTCGCCGTGGTCGGCTTCAACAAATAAGAATAAAGCTGCGTGGCGTGCTCGATCTTTTCCGCGGGCCCCGTCAACAGTTGAAACAACTTCGGATCGTGCACAATCTTTCGCTGCTTCCCATCCGCGATCGCCTCGCCCAGCACCTTTAGCGCTTCTCCCTTTTCATCCGTCCAGACCGCCCGCCCTTCTCCCTCTTTCGTCGAAACCTCAATCCCCGAAACCCGGGTCCCGAACCCCTCCGACTCCCGCTCTCCCGTCTCCAGATTCAGCCACACCGCCAACTCGCCCTTCGTGTCAACCTTCTTCAAATACTCCCGAAACTCCTCCACATCCTTAAACTGCGCGTAGTCCTTCGCTACTTCGTCCTTCTCGATTTCTCTCTTCTCGTCCTCTTTCTCGCCACTTTGCTCCGCCGCCAAAAGCTCTTTGAGTAACGAATTAAATCCCAACTCCCGATACAACTCCGCCAGCGCCACCCCATCCTGTGCCTGCACCTGCAGCTTTTCCAGGTCCACTTCCAGCGGCACGGCCTTCTGGATCGTTGCCAACTGCTTGCTCATCATCACTTGCTCGCGTTGCTGTTGCAGCGCTTCGCGGTACCTCTTGTTCGTCACTTCCTCCGCGTGATCCAGGGCGCTCTCCACGCTTCCATACTTCTGGATCAGTTCCGTCGCCCCTTTTTCTCCAATTCCCTTCGCGCCCGGAATGTTGTCCACTGTGTCGCCCAGCAGCGCCATCAGATCGACCACTTTTTCCGGCGGCACGCCCAGAATTTCTTTCACCTTCTCCGCGTCCACAATCGTGTCCGCCTTCGCTCCCCCGGATCCCGTCCGCAAAATCCGCACGCCGGAATTCACCAGCTGCATCATGTCCTTGTCGTTCGAAATCACCAGGACGTCCAGTCCTTTTTCCGCGCCCTTTTTCGCCATGGTGCCGATTACGTCGTCGGCCTCGTAGCCGTCCAGCTCCAGAATCGGCAGCCGCATCCCTTCGCACAATCGCCGCACATACGGCAGTTGCACGCTCATCTCATCCGGCATCGGCGGCCGCTGCGCTTTGTACGCCTCAAACAATTTGTCCCGGAACGTCGGCTGCTTCGTGTCAAACACAATCGCCACATATTCCGGCTTGTAGTCCTTCAGCAACCTTCTCACGATGTTTGCAAACAGGAAGGGCACCTTTGTGGGAATCCCGCTCGGCGCATTCATCCGTACCATCGGCGCATAAAACGCCCGGTAGATGTGCGCCATCGCATCCACCAGAAACAATTTTTCCGCTTGTCTTTTTGCAGGCATCCGCCGAGTGTAGCGCAGCGCGAGTGGTTTGTGCTCGCCCCGTGGCTTTTTCCTTTCACTGGATTGGTCTACATTAGAGAAATGCCGGGCTCGTTACAACCAGACTACTTCCTCAAATCTTCTCGCCTCGCCTTCCGCACCTGGACCATGGCCGACGCCCCTCTCGCCCTGTCCCTCTGGGGCAACCCGGAAGTCACCCAATCCCTCGGTGGTCCCTTCTCCGAATCCCAAGTCCTCGAGCGCCTCGCTCGCGAAATCGCCAATCAACTCACCTACAAACTTCAATACTGGCCTATCTTTTTGCAGGCCGGCGGCGCATTCGTGGGCTGCTGCGGCCTTCATCCTTACAATCTGGAAAAGCAGATGTTCGAGTTGGGCTACCACCTCTGTCCGCAATACTGGGGGAAAGGCTTCGCCACCGAAGCCGCACAGGCCGCCATCTCCTACGCTTTTGGTACGTTGGGTCTCAGTGGCATTTACGCCGGACATCATCCCGGCAACGACAACTCAAAACGCATTCTCGAAAAAGTCGGATTCCGCTACATCCACGATGAGATTTACCCGCCCACCGGCCTCATGAATCCCTTATATTTCCTCACGCGGCCATAGCCCGCAGGTGCGGCACACTTTCTGGTGCTTCCTGTTCCTTATTCACTGCTATCCCTAAACAATTTCCAAACTCTTCCCCACCTCGCTCAACACCTCCGCCGCCTTTAACAAATGCTCCCTCTTGTGCGCCGCACTCACAATCGCCCGCAGCCGCGCCTTTCCTTCCCCCACCGTCGGATAGCCCACTGCCGGCGCAAACACCCCCGCTTCAAACAACTTCCGCGAAAACTCAAACGCCTTCGCCGCTTCGCCCACGTGAATCGGAACGATCGGCGTCTCGCTCGTTTTAAACTGGAACCCGCGCTTCTTCAACTCTCTCTTGAAAAACTTCGTATTCGCCCAAAGTTTCTTCACCAGCTTCTCGCCCTCCGGTGAATCCAGCAGCGTAAACGCCGCCTGGCACGCCGCTGCCGTTGCCGGCGGGTGCGACGTCGAAAACAAAAACGGCCGCGCCCGCAAATACAAGAAATCGATCAAATCCCGCGAACCGCACACGTACCCGCCCATCGCCCCGATCGCCTTGCTCAGCGTCCCCACCTGAATGTGTACGCGTCCGTGGCAGTTAAAATGATCGATCGATCCGCGCCCCCCGCGCCCCAGCACCCCGCTGGCATGCGCATCGTCCACCATCATGATGCAGCCGTACTTCTCCGCAAGGTCGCAAAGCTCCGGCAGCGGCGCAATGTCTCCATCCATGGAAAACACGCCGTCCGTAATAATCAGCTTCTTCCCCGGAAAATTCGCGTGCTCCTGCAGAATCCTCTCGCAGTCCGCCACATCCTTATGCTTGAACACCTTGATCGTCGCCCTCGAAAGCCGAGCCCCATCAATAATGGAGGCGTGATTCAATTCATCCGAAACGATCAGATCCTCTTTCCCCAGCACCGCCGAAACCGTCCCCGCATTCGCCGTGAACCCAGACTGAAACACCACGCAAGCTTCCACATTCTTAAACTTCGCAATCTGCTCTTCCAACTCCATGTGCAGCTTCATCGTGCCGGCAATCGTCCGCACCGCCCCCGCGCCCACTCCCAGTTTCCGCACCGCCTCAATCGACGCCTTCCGCAACCTTTTATCCGACGTCAGCCCCAGATAATTGTTCGACGCCAGATTGATCACTTCGCGCCCGTCAAACAGGCACACCGGCCGCTGCTCGCCCTCCAGCACTCGCAACTTCGGCGCCACGCCCTTCGCCCGCAGCTCATTCAACTGTTCCGTCACATACCCCAACGGATTCATTTTCGTCGTCATCGCAGCAGTCTCACTCATTTTCTCTTCTCCGAACTTCGTGCTCTCTGTGTCCTCTGTGGTGAAATCCTCTTCTCAGCTCTTTATCCCATTCGGATAAATCAAAATCTTCCCCGCCATCCCGCTCTGCAACTTCGTGAACGCTTCCTCGAATCTCTCCAGCGAGACCTTCTCCCCAAACAGCGGCTCCAGATTCAACCGCCCCGCCTTCAGCAGCGCCGTCATCTGCACCCACGTCTGATACATCCTCCGCCCATAGATCCCCTGCACCGTCGCGCCCTTGAAAATCACATCATTCACCAGATCCAGCGGCACATTCTCCGTCGGTATCCCCAGCAGCGATGCCCTTCCCCCCGCCCGCAGCGCCTTGAACCCTTGCTGAATCGCCGACGGCACTCCGCTCATCTCCAGCAGCACATCCACGCCGGTTCCGCTGGTCTCCGCCAAAATCTTATGCACCGCATCTTCTTTCGCGGGATCGATCACCACGTCCGCGCCCATCTGCTTCGCCATCTCTCGCCGGTGCGCGTTCGTTTCCGTCGCAAACACCGTCGAGCTCCCGCACGCCTTCGCCACCGCGATCGACATCAACCCGATCGGTCCGCAACCCGTCACCAGCGCCGTCTGTCCCGCAATCGCTCCTGCCAGCACCGTGTGCACCGCGTTCCCCAGCGGATCGAGGATCGCCGCATACCGCTCAGGAATCGCCGCGTCCAGCTTCCAGATATTCGTCGCCGGAATCTTCACAAACTCCGCGAACGCCCCGTCCGCATCAATGCCAATCACCGTCACGTTCGGGCAAATGTGCGCCTCGCCCAGCCGGCACTGGTGGCAGTGCCCGCAACTTACGTGCATCTCCGCGCTCACAAAATCGCCAGGGTGAATCGACGTCACATCTTCGCCCACTCGCTCCACCACGCCGCAGAACTCATGCCCCAGCGTCACCGGAGGCTTAATCCGCCCCTGCGACCACCGGTCCCACCCATAGATGTGCAAGTCTGTCCCGCAAATCGAGGCCGCCTTCACCCGCACCAGCACGTCCCCGTGCCCCACTTCCGGCACCGGCACGCTTTCCAGCGTCAATCCCTTCGCCGCTTGCGTTTTCCGCAGCGCTTTCATGGTGGTCATCTAGCTAAACTCCCGTTCAACGCACAATTTTTCATGGTAACACCTCAGCTCTGTAGGGGCACGATACATCGTGCCCTCGGCTTCTCTATCCAATTCCGCGCCCGACCCAATCGTCTACTCGTCCTTTCTCCCTCTCCGCATTCTCCTCATCCCACGTCCACCTCGCCGGGTTCTCCGCAATATACCGGACGGCAATCGCAACCTCTCTCCCATCCCGCAACACCCGCTCATAATAATTACTCTGCCAGATCATCTGATTGCCGAACTTCAATTCATTTCTCGCGTTCCGGGTAACTGCCGCCTTAAACGTCCTAACAATCGTTGGAATTGATCCGCGTGTCGGTTTCTGGAAACGTTCTCTCGCTCGCGCCTCCGGATCGGAGGGCACGATGTATCGTGCCCCTACACCTAACGCGATAATCCCGTGCAAATGATTTGGCATGATCACGTACTCATTGATCGTGGCATTCGGAAAATGTTCAGGAATCCGCATCCAGCAACTCCGCACAATCTCCCCCAATGGAGACAACACCACCTTGCGGTCCTCGACAGCCCCTAAAATGTTCCGCCGAAAAGCCGCACAGATTGTGACGAAATAACACCCCGGCCGCGAATAATCCCCACCCGGTATCCGTATCGACCGCCGATGGAACTCATTCTTTTCCATCACCAACCCGCCTGACACTTTCGCCTAATCTGTAGGGGCACGATACATCGTGCCCTCTTGGGTTCTCTTGGGGTCCTCTTGGGGTTTCTTCCAACAAATCAGGGCTGCTTCCCCTCTTCCACCACCCCAATCTCCTCCAGGGCTTTCAAATACTCCACCACCAACTCCACCGGCACCGGCCCGTACTCCGCCGCAACTGCATCCCGAATCTCCTGCGCGTTCCTTTTCCCATCCGCAAAATTCAACACCTCATACGCATACTCTTCCCCGCCGCCCCACAATCCTTCGTACTCCAGCAATTTCGGCTTCGTCGTATGCCCCCTCTTCGCCCACTCCGCCGCAAAATAATCAAACCCAAACACCGTCATCGGGCCCCGTGGCTGATTTTTTCGCTGAAGGACGGCGATGAGATCACCTGAAGAAGAGATTGTCTTAACGGACATTCCCTCGCCGTTTCTGTCCAGATTTTGCCCCATCTGAGCTAGCGTTGGAACGCCGTACTGAAAGGACACGCCAACGAAATTAGTCAGGGATTCGACCAAAGGCCTCAGTCGGTCACCTTGGAATCTTTGAATTTCGCCTCCCTCGTATGCATCCACTTGAGTTCGCTTCTGCGAGATATCTTTAATCATTCGCACGGAGTCCAGTTGGAGAAGACGAAACATGGGGGAAATGTCTTTTTCCCCCATGCCCGCCAAAAAATATCCGCTCGCCGCCCCAATCAGGGCTACTCTCTTCAACTTCGTCGCATCAATATTCGCCGGCGTATCCAGATTCGTGTGGATGTACCGGTCCGGCCAGTCATTCAGATAAATCGCCGGTATTCCAAACGACGAATCCTGATACACATCGTGGTCGCTCCCCATCGTGTACGCCGAATATTCCGCCCGCAGCGGCTCCTTCCCGCCCTCCGCCTCCTGCAGCGGGAATTCCGCTTTCCCCGTCGCCGCATACGCATACGTCTCTTCATTTACCCACTCCGCAAACGCCCACCCCACGTCCTGCACAAACGACGGCAAACTCATCGGCCCCCGCGTCACATGAAACACCGCCTTCGTCTCCGGCCCACCTCCCACCATGTCCATATGCACCACCGCCTTGATCCGCTTTGCCAACTCCGGTCCTAGGATCGTGACTGCCGATCCAGGGGGCGGAAGCTTCGGAGTCTCGAGATAAAAGAGTCCCAGGCCTCCGGGACTCGCCTCCGGCTGCCGGAAAATAGCGCCCTTTGCGTTCAACAGCGCCATCGTCCCTTCAATTTCCGGTGGAAAAATAAATCGCATCGTCCGCGCCGGCCGCGCCAGCTTCCCTTCTGCAATCAACTTCTGCAGCGTCCGCGCCACCTCCAGAATCGTCGCGCACCCGCTCGCATTGTCATTCGCTCCCGGCCTCTGATGATCCAGGTGACACGAAAACGCAATCTCCTCCTCCTTCAACTTCTCATCCGCCCCCGGAATCGTCGCTGTCACCACCTCGTAGTAACCCGCGTGCTGCCCCGCCTTCACCACCGCATGCAGCACGATTTTTTCCTTCTTTGCCAGCCGCTCCTGCAATGCATGCGCCGTACGCAGCGATACCATGAACCCAAACGTCTTGTTCACCGGAAACGTCTCCAGGTGTCCCCAGCGGATCGCATCCAGATTCTCTCCCCACCACGCCGTCTTCTGGTTCTGCGCATAGCTGACAATGCCAACGGCTCCATACTTTCCCACCGCCAAATCCTGCACCGCCCCCGGCTGCGCGCTCACCAAAACAATCTTTCCCTTCACATCCTTCCCTGCGTAGTCATTTTCTTTCGTTCCTTCACCCACATCCACCAGACCAGCCGTCACGTCGGCGCTTTCGCTGTCCTCCGCCAGCGCTACCGGCTCCTTCATGTAGCTTTGCAGAACGCTCACATCTTTATTGACAAGCCGATCCCCCGCCCCAACCGTCTGAGTCTTGGGATCAAAATTCTCTTCGCCCTCAATCACTGTTTCCACTTCCCGTAGCTCTGCAAATTCTGCATCCCACGCTGGCCTTGACCGCTGAGTCCCATACATCACTGCCCCATCCGCCGGAAATTGCAGAATCTCCACATCGCTCAACCCATACTCTCGCAATTTCCCCGCCACCAATTCCGCCGCCGCATGAAATCCTTTTGACCCTCTCTGCCGGTGAAACGCCGCAATCCCCTCCACATTCCTCTTCGCCGTCGACCCGCTGATCTCTCCCACAATGGCCGCCACCTCCTTCTCTGCCAGCAGCGGCGGCTTCTGTCCCCACACCCCCGCGCCGCCCGCCAGTACCGTCACCACTAACAAGCCCGCCATCTCCGCAGCAATCTTCTTCATCGCATCTCCCTCACAAGTGGAGCCCACCACTTTGTCGTCTCGACCGGAGCATCCCGGTTTTTTCTGCGCGCCGCCTTTTGGTACGCCAGGGCGCGCAATGGAGGGACTGGGCAACACATCTAGAATCATTTCGGAGGTTAGTTCCTCCGAATCTTTACTTCGTTGCTTCCTTACTTCTTTGCTTCCTTACCTCTTCTCTTATTCATCCCCACCATCATTCCCGACGGCGGGTGCTTCTTATTCAGCTTCGCCGCTTCCACAATCAGCTTCTTCACTCCCGGCCGCTTCACATCCGCCACGCTCCGCAGCTTCACGTGCCGCACGCCCTTCCCCGTTCCCTCCAGCAGTTTCTGCGGATCGGCAAGCTTCGCGCCGCGCAGAAAAATAAACACCACATGCTCCTTCGCCTTCATGAACCCGCACAGCGGCCCATTGGAATCGAACGACGGGATCTTCCACGGATTCACATACTCCTCGCAGCCCGGCACCGTCTTCTTCACCAGCGCCCGCACTGCTTTCGTCACAACCTGCAGCTTCCCCGCTTTCTTCACGTATGCATCAATCCACTTCCGCCCTGCTACCCCTTCCACTGTCGGCATGATTCCCTCCTTTTCGTGGCGTCATTCTATTCCCCGAATGCCCCGCTGACATTCACAATTACTTCAGGGCACATTAGTTTTCTCAATACAGGCCCTACCCCCGCCTCGCGGTATACTAAAGAGCGGAACAATAAATAAGAGTGATGGGCGGAAATCTCGCCTTCTTCGCATGAACGACTGCACGCCACCAACCGATCTTTCCTACCCGGAAACTAGCGCCACGGCATCCCCCAGCCCGGCCAACGAACCATCCATATCGCTCGGTTCTCCCGCCCGCGCTCATATCGCCACCGCGCAGCCCGAAGCTGCTCTCCCCTCCGGTACTCCCGGCCAGATCATTCCCCCCCTTTCCTTCAACTTTCTTTGCTATCTCAGCATCGGTGTTCCTCTTGCGGTTCTCCCCACCTACGCTCATTTGCAGCTCGGCTTCGGCACCGTCCTCGCCGGCCTGGTCATCAGCACCCAATATGTCGCCACCATCTTCAGCCGCCCGCGCGCCGGCCGCATGACCGACGTCCTCGGTCCCAAGCGCACCGTCATCTACGGCCTCCTGATCAGCGCCCTCAGCGGCGTCATCACCCTCTCCTCCGCCTATCTTGCGCACTGGCCGCACCTCTGCCTCGTCTTCCTTCTCGCGGGACGCCTCTCTCTGGGGCTCGGCGAAAGCCTCATCTCCATCGGCGCCCTAATGTGGGGCATCGCCCGCGCCGGCTCGCACAATGTCGTCAAAGTCATCTCCTGGAATGGCGTCGGCACTTATGGTGGGCTTGCTCTCGGCGCTCCGCTTGGCATCCTGCTCGCACAGCACGGCGGACTCGTCTCCGTCGGCCTGTTCACTTCCGTGCTCTGCCTCTCGGCGATCCTGCTGGCGCGCCGCCTCGAAAGCGTTCCCGTTTTGCCACACGAGCCCGCGCCCTTCGCGCACATCTTCCGCAAAGTCGGTCTTTACGGTTCCGCTCTGGCACTCGGCAGCATCGGCTTCGGCGTTCTGGCCACCTTTGTCACCCTGTTCTACGCCAGCCGTCACTGGGGAGGCGCGGCGCTGGCGCTCACCCTGTACGGTTTTTGCTTCATCGTCGCGCGCCTCATCTTCTCTCCTTTCATCCTGCTCCGCGGCGGTTTCCAGGTGGCCATGGTTTCCTTTACCGTCGAATTTGTGGGTCTGCTTCTCCTCGGCTTCGCGCATACCCGCCCCATTGCTTTTCTCGGGGCCGCTCTCATCGGTTTCGGTTTCTCTCTGATCTATCCCGCGCTGGCCGTCGAAGCCGTCCGCTCCATTCCTGTCCACATGCGCGGCAGCGCGCTTGGCACCTACGGCGTCTCCGTTGACGTTTCGCTCTTCCTCACTGGACCCATCGCCGGCGCCATCATCTCCCGCTACAACTACTCCGCCGCCTTCTTCTCCGTCGCCGCCGCCGTCCTCCTCGCCCTCGCCATCACCGCCTTCCTCGACTCCCGCTCCCAAGAGCTTGCCTAAAGGACCACTTTTGCCGCTGGCACTCCTGCCTAAGCCTCCGATTCCTTTGCCTCCTCTACTTCCTTAACTTCCCTTACTTACTCAATCTCCTTCACATCCATGTTTCCGCCACCATATCCCAACCATGTCATCCCGATCGGAGTGGCCGGCCTTTTCTCACGTGCCGCAGTTTGGCGCGCCGGCCACGCAGCGGAGGGACCGCAGCTAACTCCATGTGTCTTGCCAAGACCCAAGGAACAAACCTCCGATTTCTTAACCTTCATTACTTCCTCTTCATCCAATCAAAATGAAATTTCTCTCCTCTTTCCCGCGTATCATTACCTGACGCCACTCTCATGCCCACTCCCTCTCCCGCCATTCATCTCGACTGCGTCTCCCGCCACTACGCCATGGGCGAAACCTCCGTCCGCGCCGTCAACGAAGTCTCCCTCTCCATCCCCGAAAACGAATTCCTCGCGCTTCTCGGCTCTTCCGGCTCCGGCAAATCCACTCTCCTCAACCTCATCGCCGGACTCGACCGCCCCACCTCCGGTTCCATCCTCGCCCTCGGCCAGGACATCGCCTCGCTCTCTTCCCTCGACCTCGCCCGCTACCGTTGCAACACCATCGGCATGATCTTTCAATCCTTCAATCTCCTTCCGCGCATGACCCTCGAAGAAAACGTCGAGCTCCCCCTCCGCCTCGCCGAAGTCGACCGCTCCGAACGCCCCGCGCGCGTCCGCGAAGCTCTCGAACGCGTTCGCCTCACCCATCGCCTTGGCCATCGTCCCGCCGAGCTCTCCGGCGGCGAACAGCAGCGCGTCGCCATCGCTCGCGCCCTTGTCAATCGCCCCAAAATTCTTCTCGCCGATGAACCCACCGGCAATCTCGACTCTTCCACCGGCGAAGCCATTCTCACGCTTCTCCGCGAACTCCAATCGCAGCTCGGCATGACCATCGTCATGGTCACTCACGAACGTCCGCTCGCCGAAAAATTCGCCGATCGCCTCGTCACCATGGGCGACGGCAAACTCCTCTCCACCGCCGCCGCGAAAGGCCTGCCGCAATGAAGCCGCGCGACCTCGCCGACCTCGCTTTCCGCAATCTGCGCGAATCCGTACTGCGCAACGCCCTTACCACCCTCGGCGTCGCCGTTGGCGTCGCCTCCTTCGTCGCCATCGTCTCCATCGGCGTTGGCCTCCAGCAGCTCGCCTCCAAGCGCCTCTCCGAAAGCGGCCTGTTCGACACCATCATCGTCACACCCAAAAATAATTTCCGCGGCATGAACCGCCCGAATCCTGAGCCTGAAGCCGACAAGCCTCCCCGCCCTCTCGACGAAGGTGCCCGCAAGGAACTTGAAAAAATTCCCAACGTCATTGAGGTCTACCCGCAGATCCGTTTCTTCACCGAAATTCGCTACAACAACAAGCCTTACGCCACGGTCGTCGCCGGCATGCCAGACTCCTCCAAAAGCTCCGGCTCCTTCGACGGCATGCAAGGCCACTTCTTTTCTTCGACCACCGCCAGCGAAGCCATCCTCCAGATCGAATTCGCCAAAGAACTCTCCGAGCAGCCCTCCTCTCTCCTCGGCCAGGAACTCATCCTCCGCTATGCCGAGCGCCAGGCCCTCCCCTCATCCACCGCACCCAGCGACACTTCCACGAACTCCGCCGAACCTCCCACTGGCGGCTTCTCTATCGTTCCCAAGGAATTGAAACTTAAAATTGTCGGTATCGTCGAAACGGAACCTGCCGCCGGCTACGGTGGCTACGGCAACGGCCGTCTTCTCATGCCCCTCGAAGCCGCCTCCACCCTCCGCGCCGCCCAGGTCAACGATCTTCGCGATATCGTCCGCGGCTCCGACTCCAATAAAACTACATACCCCACACTCTCTGTCCGCGCCAAATCGCCTTCACAAGTCCAATCCATCGAAGATTCCATCAAGCAGATGGGCTTCCGGGCCTTTTCTCTTCTCGATGCCTCTAAATCCCTCCGCATCTTTTTCACTGTCTTCGATCTTCTCGTCGGCATCTTCGGCTGCCTCGCACTCGCCGTGGCCACGCTTGGCATCGTCAACACCCTCGTCATGGCCATCCTCGAACGCCGCCGCGAAATCGGCGTCCTCAAAGCCCTCGGCGCTTCCGATTCCGACGTTCAACAGCTCTTCTTCGTCGAAGCCGGCGTTATGGGTTTCCTCGGAGGCATCCTCGGCATTGGCTTCGGCTGGATTCTCAGCCGCGCGATGACCTTCGGCACGAACGTCTATCTCCACCGCCAAAATCTCAATCCCATCGAACTCACCGCCGTCCCCTGGTGGCTTGCTCTCGCCGCTCTCGGCATCGCCGTCCTTGTCAGCCTCGTCGCCGGCCTCTATCCTGCTTCTCGTGCCGCCAAGCTCAATCCCGTCGACGCCCTCCGCTATGAGTGAGTGCTCGCTCGCATTCCAAGAGCATAAATTGGGGAACGGCTGTCATCCTGAGCCAGCGGTTTTTGCTGGCGAAGGATCTCACCCGCAACCCCAACCGAACAAGTCAACCCTACTGTCATCCCGAGCAAAGCGGCCCGATTTTTTCTCCCGCGCCGCTTTTCGGCGCGTCGGGCTGCGCAGTCGAGGGATCCGGTTACTTGCGCCGATTGTTAGCACCCTCTTCGGTTCACGGAACACGAGTCACGGAACACACCTCTCTTCTCTCGCCACTCGTCACTCGCCACTCGCCACTTCGATGCCGCGCTTCTTCCTTTACTTCCTGTTCCTCCTTAACTTCCTTTACTTCCCCTCCGCCTCCGCCACCGGCCGCGTCGAGTGCAACTCCCTCCCCTCCAAAATCCTCTCTCGCCCTATCCCCTATTGCGTCGTCCTCCCCGCCTCTTTCGACACCGACAAATCCAAGAAATTCCCCATCCTCTACGACCTTCACGGCCTCGGCGATAACGAACAGTTCTTCGTCCACTCCGGCCTCTGGAACCTCGTCGAAGACCAGCGCGAAAAAAAGCAGCTCAAGGACTTCCTCATCGCCACTCCCGACGGCGGCGCCAGCTTCTACATCAATTCTCGCGACGGAAAAAACCGCTACGAAGATTTTCTCCTTCAGGAATTTTTCCCCTTCATCGAAAACCGCTACCGCGCCGCTCCCGGCCGCGCCAACCGCGCCATCTCCGGTGTCTCCATGGGTGGCTACGGCGCTCTCCATCTCGCGTTCCGCCATCCGCAACTCTTCAGTGCCGTTAGCGCACACAGCGCCGCCCTCATCGAAAAACTTCCCAGCTTCCTCGGCGCCTCTTCTTCCGGCTCTCCCCGCTCCCGCGTTCTCGGCGGCGTCTTCGGCAATCCTCCCGACCCCGCCTTCTGGGATCGCAACAGCCCCATCGCCCTCGCCCATACCGCCGATCTCTCCGGCCTCAAGATTTACTTCGACTGCGGCGACCAGGACGACTACGGCTTCGAAGCCGGCGCCACGGCGCTCGACAAAGTCCTCTCCTCCCGCCATATCCCCCACGAATTCCACATCTACCCCGGCCGCCACGACCCCGCCTACTTCGCCGAACACCTCCCCGCCTCTCTCCAATTCCACTCCCGCCTCTTCCCGTAGCACAGCCATTCCTGGCTGTGCTTTTCGATTGACGCCGCACACCCACCCGTCCCATTGAGGACACCTCCTTCTGTGGCACAGGCACTCCTGCCTGTGCAGCGGATGTGAGATTAGAAATCAAATGAACTTGAAGGTGCCCCACCCTTGGTTTGTAAGGGTGGGTTCTTACGATCAAACGCCACCAGACTTCATCTCTTCAGCCTTAGAATTTCTCCGTGGTATCTTCCTCTCCATGCCCTCCCGCCGCACCTTCCTCAAATCTCTCGCCGCCCTCGGCGCTCTTCCGAACAATCTTTTCGCAGACCAATCTCCCTCCCCATCCCAACTCGCCAACGATCCCCTCCGCCCTCAGTTCCATCTTCTTCCTGCCCGCAACTGGATGAACGACCCCGACGGCCCCATCTATTTCAACGGCCATTACCACATGTTCTTCCAATACAATCCCAATGCCGCCGTCTGGGGGGACATGCATTGGGCTCACGCCATCAGCCCAGACATGCTCCACTGGCAGCATCTCCCTGTCGCCCTCGCTCCCACTCCCGGTGGCCCGGACGCCGACGGCTGCTTCTCCGGCAGCGCCATCCTCCACAACGGCATCCCCACCTTTCTCTACACCGGCGTCCGCTCCGTCTCACCCTCGGAAGCCACCCTCCGCGACGGCCGCCACAATTTCCTCGAAACCCAGTGCCTCGCCACTTCCCGCGACCCCGACCTCCGCACCTGGCAAAAGCATCCCACTCCCGTTCTTCTTCCTCCCCGCGACCCAAAGTTGACCGGCTTCCGCGATCCCTGCCTCTGGCAGGAAAAAAATCTCTGGTATATGGGCATCGGCTCCGGCCAGCGCGGCGCCCGCGGACAAGTTTTCCTTTACCGTTCCGCCGATCTCCTCACTTGGGAATATCTCAATCCTCTCGCCCGCGGCGAATCCGCCAGCGGTGACCATCCCGATCCCGTCGACGCCGGCGACATGTGGGAATGCCCGGACTTCTTCCCGATCAACGGCAAACACGTCCTGCTCTATTCCACGCGGCGCAAAGTTTTCTGGGAAGTCGGCGAGTACGACGCGAAGGAACATCGCTTTCACTCGCAAAAACGTGGACTGCTCGACCACGGCGCTTTCTACGCGCCGAAATCGCAGCTCGATGCGCAGGGCCACCGCATTCTCTGGGGCTGGATTCCCGAAACCCGCCCGGAAGCCGAATTCTTCGCCGCCGGCTGGGCCGGCTGCATGTCGCTACCCCGCGTTCTCGCCGTTAACAAGGACAACGAGCTCACCCAGCGCGTGATCGACGAAGTCTTCACGCTTGGTCTCGTCGAAAATTCCTGGATCTTGAATTCTTCTTTGAACGACATGCAGCGAACAAGCATCCGCCAGTTAGCGCTGGACGGGACGGCTTGCGCACTCCAGGTGGTGTTCGGCAAAAAACCCTTCCGGCTCTCCCTTGCCGATGGCAACTCCTCCATCGTGCAAGTTGCGTATGACCCCGGCTCCACCGGCCGCGAACTCCAACTCAATTCCTCCACCGCGCCCCTTCCGCCGCGCCCCACCAACGACCACCATCTCACGCTCTTCTTCGACGCCTCCGTCCTCGAATGCTTCGCCGACGACACTCTGGCCCTCACCACCCGCCTCTACCACGTCCCAAACTCTCCGCTCCGCCTCTCCGCCACCGACGCTGACCTCGCCGCTCTCCACTCACTCTCCATCTCCCCCATCAAACCCATCTCCCCCGACCGCCTCGCCACCTGACAGGCCAGTCCCGGGTTTTCTTACTCTGTGCGCTCCGTGTCCTCTGTGGTGAATTCTTTCTTTCGCTTTTCTTTACCTCATTACTTCGTTACCACATTACTTCCTCTTCTCACCCCAAATTCCTCTGAAACACAAACGCCACGCACACGCGTCCCTCTCCCGTCTGCCCATCCCGCATCGCCGGCTGGAATCCCCACTGCTTCACCGCCTCGATCGCCGCGTCATTCAATCCCGCCACTCCCTGCACCACGCGGATCTTCCCCACGTGTCCGGCCTTCCCGATCTCCACCGACAGCACCACCGTCCCCTGCGCCTGCGTGTTCGTCGGATAAAACGCATACGACGCCATGCGCACCTGCGGCGGCATCCAGCTCCCCAGATTCGACGGCACCGCCCGCGGCACTTGCGGCCCTCCTCCCATCACCGCCGTTCCTCCCGGGTTGTACGGGTTGAACACCACATGCACCGGCAGATACGCCGCCACATTCTTGCCATTCCACGTTGCCGCGTGAAACGTCCACTTCTTCACGGCCTCCACGGCCGCTCCCGTCAATGGCGGCATATCCTGCGCCACGCGCCATTCCTGCGCCGCGCCGCTCTCATCCACCTTCACCAGGAACGACACCAGCCCCGTCACCGTCGTATTCGGCGGGTACGCCACATCCCCCGCCCCTGCCACGTCCGCCGCCACAAACTTCCCTCCACCCTCACCCTGCCCCCACGCTTCCACGCACATCACAACGCCCGCCATCCCCATCGCCGCCAACACCACCCCAACGCCCGCCCATTTCCTCGTCCTCAACATCTTCGGCCTCCTCGTTTCCGCCTTCCCCTCAACTTATACTCTCGTCTCCTATCTGTCATCCCGACCGGAGGGGCCGATTTTCTCTTCGCGCCGCATTCTGGCGCGTCGGCCCCGCAGTGGAGGGACCCGGGCAACCACCCATCACCCCGCGCAAGATAGCAAGTGGAAATGGATTTGCCAGGAACAAATTTCAAAATGGAACGATTGATTGGACCGGTGAGGATGGGGGTGCCCCCGGGGTTCGCGTAAGAGACGCAGGGAAAGGACTTAGGCAAAAGGATAGCGTAAGAAGGGCAGGCGCTGGAGTTAAGTGGAAAAAACGCAAAGGAAAAACGAAGAGGTGTGAAAAGGTGGTCTGAACAGTTGACCAGGGGAGAAGGATTCCCTGTGGCGCGCACGAGTTGGCGCCAGCGGTTCACATACCTTGATAGCACACTATTTACTAATAGTCAATAATAATTTAAAAGTACTAGATTCGAAACTGGGGTTCGGAGGCCCCCTCTTCTCCGTGCTCTCTGTGCCCTCTGTGGTGAAATCCCCTTCTTCACTCCCTCTGCGTTGAATCTTCCTCTTCTCCGAAGCTAATAGCTGTCGGCTGTAAGCTGTCAGCTCGCTTGACTCTGTTTCCCACCTGATCAACGATCCTGATCGATCAACACCCGTAGCCCAACAATGACCAAGTCCCCCATCAAACTCCCCGCCCCCGTCTTCAACGACGAAAAGCACCACATCCGCCTTTACCAGGGCGATTCCCTCGAACTCCTCGCCCTCCTCCCCGAGTCCTCCGTCGACCTTATCTTCGCCGACCCGCCCTATTTCCTCTCCAACGGCGGCATCACTTGCCATGCCGGCAAAATGGTCTCCGTCAACAAAGGCGATTGGGACAAATCCCGCGGCCCTGACGCCAATCACGACTTCAACCGCGCCTGGCTCGCCGCCTGCCAGCGCATCCTCAAACCCAACGGCTCCCTCTGGGTCTCCGGCACCGCCCACGTCATCCACTCCGTCGGCTTCGCCATGCAGCAACTCGGCTTCAAACTCCTCAACGACATTTCCTGGGTCAAGCCCAACCCGCCTCCCAATCTCTCTTGCCGCTATTTCACCCACGCCACCGAAACCATCATCTGGGCCGCCCGCGACAAAAAATCGCGCCACACCTTCAACTACAAACTCATGAAAGAACTCAACCGCAACAAACAGATGAAATCCGTCTGGGAAATCAAGCCGTCCGAAACCTGGGAAAAGCGCTTCGGCAAACATCCCACCCAAAAACCCCTCGCCCTCCTCGAACGCATCCTCCTCGCCTCCTCCCACGAAGGCGACCTCGTCCTCGACCCCTTCTCCGGCTCCGGCACCACCGTTCTCGCTGCCCTCAAACTCCGCCGCACGGCCATCGGATTAGAGCTCTCTAACGAATTCCTCGCGCTCACACTCCAACGCCTCACGGACACACTCATCCGCATCCAAATTTCTTTCACCTCCATTCACTTTTCTCTTGATCTCCTAACCGGTCCCATGGATCGATCAGATCGCGCATCGGGTGGCCTTGCATCAACAAACCTGTCATCCCGAGCGAAGCGAGGGATCTGCTTTTCGCGCCCCAATGGCGGTGCGTCCTCGAACGCTAGCGCCAACTGCTACATGTCCGCCAATCTCCAACTCGTCCAAACCGAACTCCGCTTCTACTTCATCGGCCGCCAAAACCGCTCCATAATCTTCTCCGTCCTCGCCCCATCTCTCGACGACGCCCTCCACCAATTCCGCTCCCATGGTCACTCCGATTCCGACGCCCTCTTCATCATCAAATCCGAAACCCAAATCTTCCTCACCTAAGCAAAGCCACGCGCCCCGTCCCTAGGCCTTTTCTGGATTGGTATGGATTACATCCTGACTCTTATATGGTTGGATGTCTTTCACTCCACATTTCGGGCAGCGATCATTGCAGCGACAACTCCAAATATCGACCCACTCCTCCCCGTCATTTGGACAGCGATAGTAATTGATGTACTGCTTCTCAGACATTTATCCACCCCCGGACACCACAACGAGAACTATCTAGCACGTGGCTGACCATGATCTAATCACCAAGTGCCTACAGAAACCTCTCAGCCGACCCCGAAACCGTCGTACTTTCTCATTTCGGTTTCGACTCGCGAAAATCTTGATCTGTGCACCAAGTTCGGCTTGGCGGGGTTTCCCGGTGGTGAGAGTGGGGCTTGGACCTTTTGCGAAATTCATGAAGGGGACTATGTCTCATTTCTCTACGGCGCAAGAGCTCACAATCTCTATCGAGTCGCTAAGCGGGAATGCCTAGCCAGTGCCGAGCACCTTCCGCCATGGAGACCCCTCGTCTTCAAAGAATCCGGCAAGACTTACTCATTCCCTTTCAGGCTGCAACTTCAGCCAATCAGAATGTTTGCAGAGCCAATTGTTAGGACAGAATTTTTCTATGTAGCGGAAAATCTTCTCTTACGGGGAGGATATAGGAAGACCCATTTCCAAGCGGACCAAACAACGCTGCAAAGTGTTTCAGAAATGGGAAAACTAGCGAGCGGTCCCGCCGAAGTGCTCTCTTTGCCCGAATATAAAACCTTCGATTTGCGTTTTACCAAAACGGCCGGATTACTCAGGATTCCCGAAACGCTTCGTTTCCGCGAGACAATCTTGCAGTCAGCAATCCGGCGTTACCTGATGGTGGAAGGTAGCCTCCGGATGTTACTCACCGCAGCAAATCTCTCTGAGGAGCTTGCTGGTGGGTTAGAGGTTCTTGGCGAGAAGGCGCTCACTCAGGGCCATATCGACCTCCTATTAAAACAACGGGTCCCAATAGGGTCCTCGCTGAAAATTCCGATCGAAGTCAAAACAGCGAAAGCTAACCTGGAAGACCTTGCCCAGTTACGCGGATACATGGATGAACTCTTGGAGGAATGCACCACGGGGATTCTCATCGCGGCCGAATTTAGCAAAGACACCATTCGCAGCGCGCCGGAAAAGGGTATTCACCTGGTCCAGTACGGGCTGGATGTAAACCTTAAGCAAGCGTCCACCTTCGAAGAAATCTCTGCGGGTCTCAATCTGAGGGTTTTAGAAAAATAGGTATACCAGGCACCGACGCAGGGTGCTGGGTGCCGCCCCCTGTGGTTTTCAGGTTGCGGGTGAAGCCGGGGCCTCGCCGGCTCGTCAATCCCCCCATTTCCATTTTCTATTTTCCGATTTCGCTTTTCTCCCCCGCCCCCGCCACCGACCAGTGGGCATCCCGAAACACCCACTTCCCGTCGCGCTCTTCCACCACGCCCGTGAAGTAGCCGCCATCCTTCACCTTGTGCCCTTGCGCATCCTCCCGCTCTTCCTGCCACGAAGTCCCCACCACCGCCAGCTTCGGCGTCAGCACGTCCACCCGCAAGTCGTCTCCCCAATGCAGCTCAATGCGCTTGATCATCTGCGTCAATCCATCAATCCCCTGCATCGCCGCCGCGCCATTCGCAAAAGCCAGCTTCCCCTCGGACGCCATGAAAAACTCCGGCCCGCTCGCAAACTCCTTCTTCCATGCCAGCGGCCCATCCCGCGTCACCTCCTGGCCCGCCTGCGCCACAAACTGCCGCACGCCCTGCTCCACCGCCGCCCGCTGCTCTGCCGTCAACGACGGTCCCGCCTCAGCCGCCTGCTTCTTCGCGCAGCCCGCCATAAATCCCAAAACAACCGTCAACACCAACAAATATCGAATTCGCATCTCTGGAACTCCTCCGCGCATCGCGCAAGCAAACCCCATCACACTGCCACGGTAATCAGCTTGGGAAACGACGCGCGATACATTCCCGCATCCAGCGTCAACAGACGGTATCCATTCACCTGCGCGTGCGCCCCAATCAGGAAATCCGCCAGAATCCTGCGCGGTTCCGCACCCTTCTGCTTGCGGCGGCGCGCCGCATAGCCCTGAAACGCCAGCCCCGCCGCGCGCCAAATCTCTTCAGACAATCCCCACTCCACTGCAATCCCAGTTTCCCTGCAGAATTCGTCCAAAAACTCCTCTGTCCGCGCCGGCGCCGCAAGTAATTCCGCATATACTGCGCCGGCAATCACCAGGCTTCCTTGCTCAAAGGCCTTCTCCAGCGCTGCCCTCGCTGGCCCATGTTGCGCATCTTCCTCATCCCACAGCGTCACCAGCACGTTTGTATCGATTGCCGTGGTCATGGGGACCTTACTCGCCTCTCAATTCCCGCAACCACTTCTGGATGGCCTTCCGGCCCTTGCCGATTCCAGGGTTTCCGATTCCTGCATATTTCGCGAACGGGCTCTCTTTTCGCACCGCGGTCACGCGCATGCCGTCGCCATCTTCTTCAAACTGCAAGCGGTCCCCCGCGCGCACACCCAGCCTGCGGCGCACTTCCCGCGGAATGGTCACCTGCCCCTTGCTGGTCACTTTCGCTTGTTTCTTGATTGCGGTTCTCATAATTCCTTACTTTAGCATACTCCTCCTTACTTTCGTGCCGGACCTTCACACCCAGGTAACTTTGCAACCATTTGTCACAACCGGCAGCGAACGATCTTTGCAAGCTGTCAGCTGTTGGCTGTTAGCTGTCGACTGTCGACTCTCCCCCCGCTGGGCACCGGCTCCACTTCGCTGCTATCATGCCCCTTCCTCAACGGAGGTGGCATGGGTTTCGCACAGCGCGTCGCGGACATCCGCACCGGCTTCGAGCGGTCCTTCTGGGTCGCCAACATCAGCGAACTCTTCGAGCGCCTCTCCTATTACGCCGCTTTCGCCTCGCTCGCCCGTTATCTCCACGAAGCGCTGAACTTCCCCACCGAGCGCGCCGCCGATCTCTCCGGCCTGTTTGGCGGACTGGTCTGGTTCCTGGCCATCTTCGGCGGAGCCATCGCCGACCGCCTGGGTTTCCGCCGCGCCCTTTCGCTCGCCTACCTCATCCTAGCCGGCTCGTATTTCCTGCTCGGCTCCATCGGCTCGCCGTGGCTCGCGCCGGTGCGCAGCGCCGTGCCGCTGGTTGCAGTGGTCACCTTCGTCCTCATCCTTCCTGCCCTGGGCGTGGCCATGGTGAAGCCCAGCGTGGTGGGCACCACGGCGCGCGCCTCCAACGAAAATGTTCGCTCCATCGGCTATTCGATCTACTACACACTGGTGAATATTGGCGGAGCGCTCGGCCCCTTCGTGGCGTCCTGGGTGCACCAGCACCTCAGCGTGGAAAATGTCTTCCGCGTCTCCGCCGCCAGCGTGTTCCTGATGTTCTTTCTGGTGCTGGCGTTCTTTCGCGAACCACGCAAATCCGGCGACGCGCAGACTCCTCACATCGACGAAACCATGCGCAACTTCGGCAAGGTCTGCGCCAACCCGAAGTTCATGCTCTTCCTGCTGATCTTTTCCGGCTATTGGATTGTCTACTGGCAGGAGTTCATCACGCTGCCCATCTATGTCCACGACTATGTGGACCCGAAGGCAGACACCGAGCGCATGCTCTCGACCGGGCCGCTCATCGTCATCGCTTTCACGGTTGCTTTCAGTGTGCTCACGCAAAAGATGGCGGCGTTCCGCGCCGTGCTGCTGGGCACGCTGGTCTCCATGGTGGCGTTCATTGCGCTGGCCCTTCAGGCGAACATTTACGGAGTCTACGCCACGCTCATCATCATCGCGGTCGGCGAACTGATCCAGCAGCCGCGCTATTACGACTACATTTCGCGGCTCGCGCCGCCGGGGCAGCAGGGGACGTATATGGGCTTCGCGTTTCTGCCGCTGGGCATTGGCTCGTTTCTTGCAGGACGCATCGGCGGCGCGCTGCTGCATCGCTTCGGGGAAGTGCAGCACCAGCCGCAGCTCTTCCTCTGGTCGCTGACTGCCATCGGCTTGGGCACCACGTTCCTGCTCTGGCTCTACGACCGCATCGTCAAGCCGTCTGTGTAGTGGCGGGACTTTAGACCCGCAAGTTGGAGGGTAGAAGAAGAAAGAAAAAGAAAAGGAAGAGCGGCCAGTCTAAAGTCTGGCCACAACATAGGTTGCTAATTCACCATGCGGCGGAGGGATTCCAGCGCCTGACGGGCCAGCGTGTAGCGTGGCTCAATGTTGATCGCTTCCTGGAAGCAGCGCATCGCCTGCCCGTACATTTCCTTGCCAAGATAAGCGCGGCCCAGATTGTAGTGCGGGAAATGCCGCGGTTCGTAGCGCCGCGCTTCCGTGGCCTGCTGCAGCCAGGGAATGGCCTCGTCAAACTGCCCGAGTTCGATCATGTAAGCGCCAATGTCGTTATAAGGATTGCCGAAATCCGGGTCCAGTTCGATGGCCCGTTTACACTCGGTAATCGCATCCAGTAGTTTGCCCTGGTAATGATACGTCCAGCCGAGAAACGTGTGGGCCTCGGCCGTCGGATGCAGGTCGAGCGAAGACTGATAGAGCTCGACGGCGCGGTCGTAATCGCCTTCCATCTGCGCCTGATAGGCATCCTGCAACACTTCCCACGCCCGCGTGAGGGTCTCCTGATTCATAAGCGCATTGTGAACGGAAAATGTGAGCCGGGTCAAAGGTACGAAAGTGCTAGCGGCGCAAAATCACAACCTGTCCTTTTTGCCGGGGGTGAAGTGGAAATTCCGGCCCGGAACAGGGAGAATAAGAAGTCTAAAAGATTGATTGCTCAGGTCGCAATAATTGGGGGAGGAAACGTGAATCAGCGGGGAAAAATGGTTGTTTTGGGGATGAGTTTGGCCGCGTTGCTGGGCGCCGGAACACTGGTGGGGAATACTGCGGCGAAATCCAAGGACAACGCAGCGGCCAATGCGGCTGCGGCCAAGCGCGGGAAGGACGTGTTTCAGCAGAAATGCTCGGTTTGCCACTATGACAACAGCGAGCAAAAGAAGATTGGGCCAGGCCTGAAGGGGCTTTCCAAGCGCGGCACATTCAGCGTAAATGGAAACAAGATCACCGACGAAAGCCTGAAGACCTGGATCGAAAATGGCGACCAGTTGATGCCGCCGTTCAAGGATGTGCTGGAACCCGGCCAGATCAAGGACGTCATCGCCTACGTGAAGACGCTCTAATCTGGAGCCGCACTCGTAGAGTCCATAAAAGAGAAACCCCCGCCCGCCTGCGGGAAGCAGACGGCGGGGGTTTCCAATCCGACTTTCTCCCGGGCGGGAGAGAAAAACTACTTCAGAACGGCATCCTTCAGGACCTTGGCCGGACGCAGACGAACAACCGTCTTGGCCTTGATCTTGATCGCTTCGCCGGTCTGAGGATTGCGGCCCATGCGCGCCTTGCGGTGAGCCTTCACAACACGGCCGATCCCCGGGATCACGAACTTGCCAGCGCTGCCCTTGGCTTCCTTGACGGCCAACTTGTGGAGCTCATCAAAAAAGGTGGCAACGGTCTTCTTCGCTGTGCCCGCTTTTTCCGCGAGATGCGCAACGATCTTGGTCTTGCTGAGTGGCTTAGCTGCCATTTCTTCTGCCTATCCTCCTGAATTATCTGTCCACCTCGAAGGGATCGAGGCCAGCCACGAGCGGAAATACCCCTAATTTCCTGCAAAAAACTCGGGCCGAATCGGACTATAGCGAAGGAAGAAAAGGAACGCAAGTGCAAAACCCCCAAAAAGGCGCAAAAACAGCGACTTTCTTCGCGGGGATGTGCAAAACTCCTGATTTCATGCGGTGAAACGCGTTTGCAGCCCGGGGCTGGCGTCACATTCGCCTGTGATATCCTCTCTAATCTCAAGTTAATCAAGGAGAAGCGGCTATGTGCACGGCGGCAAATTGGGGAGAACTGGAACGCCAGATCGCAAAGGTTGTGAGAGGAAGCGCGCGTCCCATTGGCGTTGCGTTTCTCGACGGCGAACCTTCGGGCATCAAGAAATTCGAGGGGACGCAACCTTCGGGCTGCAGCTTCTGGCGAATGGCAGCGGAGGGGCGCACGTTTTACACCGTTCCGGAAAATCACTTTAACTGCGCGGTTGGCGCTTACACTCACAACATTTCGCTGTCGCCGGAACGCCAGCAGGAAACCGAAGCCACGCTAAAAATGATGTTCGATCTCGGCTATGTGAAACCCGAAGAAGTACCCCAGATTCCGCGGCTGGAGAAAGGGCCAAAAGCCATTGTGTATTCGCCCCTGGGCGATATGCCCGTGGATCCGGATGTGGTTCTGTTCGCGTTGAAACCCTCCGGTGCAATGCTCTTGCAGGAAGCGGCCGGGCGCGCGGGAGTTGGCACGGGGGCGCCGGCGCTGGGACGTCCCACGTGCATGGCGCTGCCTGCCTCGCTGCAGCACGGGACAATTTCCAGTCTCGGCTGCATGGGAAACCGTATCTACACGGGACTTGGGGAAGAAGAGATGTATGTGGTGCTGCGGGGCAAAGACCTGCCGGCCGTGGCAGAAGCGCTTCATGTCATTGGCGGAGCAAATTCCGCGCTTCGTGATTATGCCCGCGGCCGCCGGGAGCAACTTTCCACGCAGTAACGTTGCACAGAATCGCCACCAGGCAAACTAAAGAGCGGCCAAATCCTCGTAGAGATGCGCGATGGCTTTGATGCCGCCGTAGTAGTTCTCGAGGGCAAGGTGCTCGTCCGGAGCGTGGGCGTTCTCATCGGGCAAGCCGAAACCAACGAGCACGCAAGGCACCTTGAACGTGTCGTGCATTTGCGTAACGAACGGAATAGAGCCGCCTTCGCGAATGAACACTGCCTTCTTCCCAAATCCCTTTTGCAGCGCCGCTTGAGCTACCTGAAAAATCGGCGCTTTGTATGCGGCAACCCAGGGCTTTCCCATGCTCAGCACTTCGAATTTGCAATGCACGCTCTTGGGCAGCAGCTTGCGCACATGTTTCTCAACGAGCTTGGCGATCTTCGCCGGGTTCTGATTGGGAACCAGCCGCGTGGAGAACTTTGCATAAGCCTTCGAGGGAATTACGGTCTTGGCGCCTTCGCCCTGATAACCGCCCCAAACACCGTTCAACTCCAACGTAGGTCGGATCCACAAACGCTCGACGGTGGTGAAACCTTTCTCTCCCATATAGTCGGGCGCGCCCACCGCTTTCTTGAAATCCGCGGCTTTCCAGGGCAGCGCGTTTAAGGCCTTGCGCTCCGATGCAGACACTTTCGCCACATCGTCATAGAAACCCGGAACCGTGACCCGGAAATTCTTGTCGTGCAGCTTCGAAAAAAGTTCGGTTAGAACAGTAAGCGGATTCGGCACCGCGCCGCCATAGACGCCGGAATGCAGATCGCGCGCCGGCCCGGTCAATTCGATCTCGTAATAGTTCAAGCCGCGTAGTCCATAGGTGATCGACGGAACACCTTTGCCCAACATGGCTGTGTCCGAAACGATCAAAGCGTCTGCCTTCAGCTTTTCCTGGTTTGCTTGCACATAGTCCCAAAGGCTTACGCTGCCCACCTCTTCTTCGCCTTCGATCAGGACCTTGATGTTGATGGGGAATTTGCCATGAAGATGGTGCAACGATTCCAGAGCTTTCAGATGAATGTGAACCTGGCCTTTGTCGTCCGCGGTGCCTCGGCCGTAGATATTTCCATCGCGCACGGTCGGCTGAAACGCGGGAGAAGTCCAGAGATCCAGGGGCTCGGCCGGCTGCACATCGTAGTGGCCGTAAAACAGGACGGTTGGCTTGCCTGGAGCTTCCAGTGACTCGGCGTAAACCAGGGGATGCAGGTTGGTGGGGACGATCTCCACGGCCTTGAATCCAGAGGAACGCAGGTGATCCGCAACCCATTGCGCAGCGCGCTCGATGTCCGGTTTGTGCTCGCTTTTGGCGCTGACGGAAGGAATGCGGAGGAGTTCGTAAAGTTCCTGGAGATGCGGTTCGCGGCGACTTTCCAGAAATTCCGTAAGGTTCATATCAAGCCCCCAGGCGCAAGGATTCGGATCCAGCAGACAGCAAAGGTCGAAAAATGGTGATGAAAAGGCGGCAGCGGTTTCGTGAAGATTGCGCCCGGCATGGTGCCGTAGCCGCTTTCTTCATTCTACGGCCAGCGTGTGGGGCTTACAAGTTTGGAGGGGCGTAGCGATTGGGAACACCTGTCCGAAAGGGCAATTGACCGGAAAGGATGCCCGGCTGAAGATGGGCTCATGATGCAAGAAACCGCATTTGCCACGCATCGCCGCAGCCAGCGCATCTTTCATCGCATGAAGCTGCAAGCGCTGGGACGCAGCCACGCGGGGAAGAAGTTCCGCGAGGTGTGCGAAACCCTGGTGGTCAATGCACACGGAGGCTTGCTGATTCTGCGGCACGAAGTGGACACCGACGAAATGCTGGTGTTGGTCAACCCGGAAACCCAGGAAGAGCAGGAGTGCCGGATCGTGTTTACTGGAGAAAGCGGCTCGAAGGGAATCCGCGTCGGAGTGGAGTTTTTGACGCCCGCACCGCATTTCTGGGGCATCGACTTCGACGCACCACGCAACTCTACTGGGCAAGCCGAAGCGGCGAATTAAGAGCCTTACCTGGTGGTAGGCCTTCATACATGCTTCTGGGTCTTACAAGTACCCCGCGACGAACCCTTGAGCTGGCAGGGAAGAGGTAAAACCCTGCACAATTCTGTCCCAAGACGGGAATAGTTGGTTCTATAACCAAAGCTCAGAAATATAAAAATCTTAATTATCAATCATTTACAAATGTTCCACTTTGGATTCTTACGTGCTATTCATCAATCGGAGCCGCTTTTTATTCGCCCACGTGTCTCCGGGATTATAGACTTGATCCCTAGAACTTAAGAACGAAACGGAACTTGGTATATGGTAAAAAAACTCGTAGTACTGACCGCACTGATTCTGGCGGCCTTCTCAATCACCGGGACGGCCTGGGGCGACACCGTGCCAGTCACCAACGCATCGTTTGAATCGATTAGCTACACGCTGCCAAGCCACTGCCCCGTGCCGTATAACCAGGGATGCGCTTACAATCATGACTTGGGCATTCCCGGATGGAGCGTAACCAACGGCGGCTCTTTCCAGCCGAGCGTTGTTACCCAAACGAGTCCCCTGAATGGTTATTTCTTCTCGATACCAGATGGAAGCCTAGTCGGATACACAAACGGTGGGACCATTTCCCAAACCCTGGCTGCTACGGCCCTCTCTAACAATACTTACACGATGAGCGTTTTCGTGGGAGACCGCCTCGATGGATTTGGCGGGACATATACGCTTTCCCTCGAGACGATCATCGCCGGCGGTACAGTGACCGGCACAATTTGCTCGCTATCCGGGAACACGAGCAACATCCAGCCGGGAACATGGGTGGATGAGTCTTGTACAGGCACTCCAACCAGTTCCGGGAATCTATATTTGTTTTTCCAGAGTACGGGCCAACAGCTGGATGTGGACAACGTCAGCGTGAATTACACCGCGGTTCCCGAGCCGAGCTCCGTTCTTCTGCTTGCAATTGGTGTTCTGGCCGTCTTGGCGGGATTCCTCTTCTCGAGGAGAAACCCGCTCGCTCTGAACGCATAAAGGCGATTTTCGCGAGTCCGAGGCCCCGCCGGCTTTGTGAGCCAGCGGGGCCTTAATTTTGGGGCCGCCTTGCACACCGTTCGGTGGCAATCCTTTGGTCATCCAGCAGCCAACTCAAAAACAGAGGATTCGACGGGAGACGCGACGTTACAAAGTCGACTGGTCAGAGCAAATTCTGATATTCAAAGCAGTCTACCTTAGTGGTCGAAAGTCAGCTCTATACGGCAGGCGCCCTTTTGAGTTTTGATGCGGACACGATCGGCAAACTTCCGAATCATAAAGGTCGATAGAAGTGCGACGCCCTCAGAGGTGCCCAGCATTTCCAGTGAAGGAGCCGATTCCGCAAGCTGAATTGGGACTCCTTCATATTCTAAATCCGCAGCCAGCTTGAATTCGTCGAACTCTATGCTGACTTGAACACGTTCGAGTCCGGGATTGAACGCTAACGCGCTGTTTACTGTCTCATGGACGGCCTGCACCGCGGATATGACGACTTCCCGGCGCATTCCCCAAGCGGCGCCCTGTTCTTCCAGCTTGGAATCGATTTTCTCCATGCCCTCGCCAGGCACCACCACAAAGCTAACTCGCCTTGCTATTCCCACACGGAAAAGCAGGCTGAGAGAAACTACCAGAACCGTCGCAAGCGCGGTCGATGAGCTAAAGAGCGGGCGCAACAGTTCCGGAACATGTCGATAGAGTTCCGGCGCCATATCCACGCTCAAACCAAAGAGCAGCGAAATGCCCACGGCAAAAATGCGCCGGGAGTCCAACATGCGCGAGGTCAGAAGTTGCATGCCTCCTAGCACGATGAAACATGCCGAGTAAAGAAGAATGGCTCCAACAACAGGCGCCGGCATCACCGCCAAAACGGCCGCGAGCTTTGGAAAAAACGCCAGAGCGGCAATCATGATTCCAGTCGGAATCGCAAGGCTGCGGCTGGTCGTTCCCGTTGCCAGAGAAAGCCCGATGCAGCTGGACACGGTGGTTTGAGCTAGACCGCCGGAAAAACCCGAAAGCAGCGTGCTCAGACCGCTGGTGAGAAGGCCGCCACTCGCCGACTTCATATCCGTTCGCTTCCAATCCGCATCGTTAATTTTTTGACAAAGAGTCAAGTCTCCGACCATTTTCAACCCGGCAGTGAGAGACGCGATCAGAAACGGGGCGAGAAGAGAAAATCGGAAACTCAATCCGGAAACTACCCGATGCGGGAAATTAATCCATGGTTCATTCAGTTCGCGCACAAATTGCGCCCACGGCAGGACACCCGAACCAAGCGCCAGAATGTATCCAGCCGACAGACCCAGCAACATAGGCAAAGCATGCAGCTTTCCTTTATTCCAGACCGTCGCGCCCACCATCACAAACAGAGTTACCGCTCCAACCAGAAATGCGCGCAACTCCGGAACACTTCCCTGCCCGGTATAGCCAACGAACCTCGGACATCCCAAACGGATTAACTGCAGCCCCGCCATGGCCACCATTAGCCCGGTTACTTCGGGAGGAAACAAAACCCTGGCCCGGTGCAAAACCCGGGACAACACAATCAACAAAATTCCTGCTACAGCGACCATGCCGAACAGCACCGGAAATCCACCTGCTTGCACCGCAAGGATAGAAGTTGGCAAGAAGATCAAACTACTGGTAAGCGGGGCAAAATAGCCGCTGCCAAGAGCGCCGCGAGTAGACTGCAAAATGGTAGCGAGTCCGCCCGCGATCATGGAGATTCGAATGATCGACGCTGCCTGCGCTTCTGTTCCCCCGATTGAATTTACGATCACCACAACGTAAAGCCATCCCACAGACAGGAGGAATACGTGTTGGAACGAAACACCGAGCCTCACCAACAACGGAGGTGTTTCATCCACATCGTAAAGAAGATTGGAGGGCCGTTTGCGAACCACGCCGGCGCTATCGGCATCTCCACTTGACGGAAAGAATGCCGATAGCATTTGGCGGATGGTGATCAAACGAGCGTTTAAAAGTCCTTGTGAAGACATTCTTCGATCTCAGTGTTGGAAACGATTCAATCTCACTCAGCCGGATTTCCGCCAAGCAACGACGGCGAATTATTGCCGGAGCGGTGCTGCAAGACCAGGATCACTGAGGAGGACCGGTCTCCTTCACTTTTGCCAACGGGATCTGCGAAAACAATTGCAGGTCAATGATCATGTTCAGCCGACGATCCAACTGAAAAAACGTTGCCGCCTTCTTTCCTGGCAGCACCTGGTTCACTATGGGTACGTATTTCACCCGCAACGCCTGCACCTGCGCATCCACCTCCAGCCAGTGCCGCACATAAATCACCGCGTCCTGGTCCGTCATCGTTGACCACATGTGTGCGTACTGCTTCAACAAGTCATACTTCTGGTTGTTCACTTCCTGCAGGTCCCTGACGTAATGGTTGTAGATTGGCCAGAACTTTTGCGCCTCCGGATCGGAAAGAGACAAATTCTGCCCAATGACCTGCATTTTCTTTGCTCGCAAATCTTGTCGCAGCAAGGCGATGTCCTCGTCCGTAATTGACGGGTTGATGATGTTCGGCACGGCAACTTGCTGCCCCGGGTCCACCTCCGGCGGTATTTTTGAGCCCGCCGAAGCCCATCCGAACAAGGCTGTCGTCATCATCATCCCCGCAACGAACGCCCCTACCAATCGAGCCGTTTCCCGCAGTTTGCTCATCATACCTGTTCTCCTTACCCAAAGACTCGACATTTCCGCCCATTGTCGCGAAAGTCTGCCCGCACAAGATACCTCATTGAGGCCAGTTTCATGACACATTTCGCTGGTTGTTTCGGCTGCACGGGGCTGGGCAGCCTCCTTGAGTGCGGGCAGTAGCAAAACTCGCGGCGAGCTGTAACAAATCCGTGACAGTAGGCCCCAAAATGCAGCGACTGATTCCTAAAGTGTCACAAATTCGCCGCTAACCTGCAGAGTGCGTTAGAATTAAAAACGGAGGAGTGGGTGAGCGGTTGAAACCGGCGGTCTTGAAAAATAAAAACGCCGATTCGCTATCTCGTAGAAAATTCAACTAAATCCCTTTGCCAGCTGCAAGATAGCGTCACTTTCTATTTTCTGAA
>Ga0335069_10000835_pt1 | contig 49460 bp, 61 predicted proteins | sample Lox_Sample_11_FD_206714 | JGI IMG/M metagenome (GOLD analysis project Ga0335069, IMG submission 206714) | Soil microbial communities from Loxahatchee National Wildlife Refuge, Florida, United States - Lox_Sample_1.1 | ecosystem: Environmental > Terrestrial > Soil > Wetlands | place: USA... | reverse complement strand
TGCGACTCTAGTAATGGCGGCAGGTGTTACCGGCACCACTGTCACGGTAATTTATACCACCATCTCCGGTGATACTACTTCGACGATGGCGGCAGGCTTGGCGGCTGCTATTAACAGCAACCTCAATCTGAATTATGCTGGTATCAAAGCAAGCGCTGCGAGCGCAGTAATCACCATTTCATATCCATCGGTGCTCTCTCCGGCATTCAGTCAGACAGTCACCGGCTCTGCGACGGAAACGATTTCTCTAGCGAATACCACGCCATCCATAACCAGCAGCATCACTTTCGGGCAGAGCAATAATTCGCCGACGTGGCCTGGCACCTTTAATAGCTTGACATACACCAAGCCTAAATTCTGCGAGCCATTCCTTGGGCGCACAGCTTATTGTGGATTCGCAAACACCGGACCATCCGGCAATTCTGTCTGCCAAGCTGTGCTTATCAGCTCTCTGAATAACGCTGAACTGTTCACGCAGTCTACGCCGACGCAAGCAACCGATGCATGGGTGATAAATATTCCCTCGAAGCTAGGGGCACCCACCGGTATGCGGCATTTCCGTCCGCTCACCAATACGGCATCCGAAATTCTTGTGATTGGCTGCCAGAATGGTATGTGCATTATCGAAGGCACAGATGCCACCACCTTCAATCTGCAAATCCAGAGCGATGAATTTGGCGTTCCCTCGAACCGGACGTGGATACAGCTCGATAACAATCTGCTCTTTCTAGCAACAGATGGTATCCGCGCCTACAACGGCACCAACAACATCTCCAATCTGCTCACCGATAGTTTGACGCTCGGTATCTTCGACCAATTCGAGATGATTGACCAAACGAATTGGGCAGTATCACACGCGGTGCATCACCGCTATACCCAAGAAGTTTGGTTCTGGGTTCCCTATACTGGTGAAGACGGCAATCCTGCACACGGAGACGCCGGACAACCACAGCATGCATTTGTCTATCAATACAACACTGTTAGCGGCAGCCCTATCTGGTATTTTGTTGATAACACTGTTTGCATGGCGAGCATTGAATTCAACAACACCTTCTATGGCGGTCATAACGACGGACTGATTCAAGCCTGGTATGGTGTCAACAACTATGATGATGCCAACTCAGCGCTCGGCTCACCGCAGAATATCACACCAGGAGCAACTCTCACGCTTGCCCTTGTGGGTCCGAGTAACCCGAGTCAGTTCTGCTCAATTCAAACAGTAGTTGTTGGCACCGGTTCTGCTCTTGGTGCAGGCGGCAATCAAAAGTGCCTTATCAATGCTGCGACCTATGAAGCCATGGATGATGGTTCGACTCGCAAACAGCAGCAGGCACCTTTGAACTGGCTCTTGCAATCATTTACACCAGGGCAAACGGTATTAGGTCCAGCTTCGCCCGAGGAATGGATACTCAACACCAGCGCCTTCCCTGCAAACTATTCCAAATTCTTGGGCGGCTATGTGCCGGAAGGGCATGGACGCGTTTGGGAATTTACCTTGTCCTGCAACGATACATCGCATAATCTTGATTTTACATTCTTGCAGGCGACTATATCTATTGGGGGTCAACGCGTATAGATGGGCGCACCATTTGCACAAATAGTAAATAGCGTTGGCACGCTGGCTGCCGGTCATATCGTTCTGGCTACTGAATGGAATACTGCCGTTGGCGGTATCTATACGTGGTTGAACAACACTTTGCTTTCGAGCGGATTGAATTCGCTCTCGGCAAAAGGTGATGTTTACGTATTTAACGGCACCTCTAATTCTGGATTGGGACGATTGCCGGTTGGTACTGATGGACAATTTTTAACCGCTCGCAGCAGTGCAGCCAATGGACTCGGTGTTGATTGGGAGTCAGCGGTAAATACCATCACCCTTAATACCAAGGGTGACTTGCTCACCTACAGCGGAAGCGCTCTTGTTCGTCTGCCGATAGGCACCAACGGGCAAGTGCTAACTGCCGATAGCGGGCAAACTAACGGATTGGCGTGGGAAACGGCACCCGGTGTTCCACTCGGCGGAATGCTTCTGTGGGATTTATCACAACGTGCATTGCCGACAGGATACGTAGTCTGCGATGGTGGCACTTACAACGGATATGTTACGCAAAACACGCAAGGCTTGTATCTAGTTGGCTCTGGTGGTGGCATTGCTTCTGCCGCAGCGAACGGCATGGGTAACGTAGCTTGCGGCACCACTGCTGGTGATGTAATGGCAGCGGGCGGTGTTGGCACCGGTTCGTCGCACAATCACGCAGTATCGCTAATATCGAATGCTAGTGGAAGTTTTACAGGCGGCTACGGGACGTTAAGCCCGACGGGAAATACAACAGTTACACCGCGCTATATTGCGCTGGCTGTCATCATGAGGACACAATAAATGCGCGTTCATTCCAATATCGCTGAATGGCCTGGTCGTCGTCTAGCAAAACAATATAACGGCAGCTCTGTTTTTCAGGGCGCCGGTTCGTCTGGTTCCAATAAAGCCACAAGTAGCAATGCTCCAACAGTGCGCGCGCAGTCGATGGGACTGACTGGCAAGAATGGTATTGTGTCATTCTTCGCCAGTGACTTTGGCACCGGCATCACATGCACATTATGGGTGTGGCACAAAGATGCGGCGCAGGTTAATTCCGGTAACGGCTGGGTGAAGCTCGGTGCAGTCGCAGCAGAGAATCAAAAGACGGTTGACCAGCTAAGCATTGCTTCGTTTACTTGCGAAGAAGGCGTGCCGTTCTATGTTCAAACCGGAACGCAATCAACTGAATTCTTCGTGTCCGGCATTCAAGACGATAACAATCCCAACACTGACGTTAGTTTGAATACTCAAAGATGATGAAGCATTTTCTTTCATTTCTATTCGCCTTTGTTGCGTTTTTATTCTGTGCGCAAGCAACATTTGCGCAGGCGTCTGTTGGCGGCACTATTCCTGGTGGCTTCCCGCAGGATACGCCTACCAACATAGACGCAAATGCAGACATTATTGTTTACCCCAACCACCCTTCGGCGGGTAACTATCCAAACAATCGCCTGCTTTCTCCTAGTGCTCGCTTCATCCTCACCGACAACGGAGCTGGCGGTACGCTTCAACTAGAGCTTGCCACCGTAACGGCTGCTTATGGGGGCACCGGACTTACCGCTACGCCGACGAATGGGCAATTGCTCATTGGCAATGGTAGTGGTTATACGCTTGCTACTCTGACTGCTGGCACCAATGTAACTATTAGCAACTCTGCTGGTGGCATAACAATCAATTCGACCGGCAGTGGTGCCCCCGCTAGTGCCACCTTTATCACGCAGGCGAACGAAAGCGCTACGCTCACCAATTCCCGACAACTTCAGGGAACGGCTGGTGATATTACGCTAACCGATGGTGGCGCCGGTAGTACCATGACGCTTGACATTGGCAACAGTGTTGTTACGCTAACCGGCACACAAACTCTTACGAACAAGACGCTGACTAGCGCAAAGTTCAACACACAGCTTACATTGAACAACGGCAGCAATGCCACAATTACATGGGCTGCATTCGGACAAGCAACCGCCATTCAATTTCCAGACCCTGGCACTGTAAGCACGGCGCACGTTTGTCTTGACCAAGGCAATGACACTATCGCTGGCACCTGGACGTTCAGTAATGCTCCGAAGTTAAGCACCAACACGATTACCACTAGCACCAATAATACGGTAACGATACCGAATAGCACAGATACCTTGGTGAATCTCGGCAGCGCTCAGAGCATTACCGGACAGAAGACAATCACCAGTCCTATTCTGAATACAAATGTTCAGCTTCAGACAACTAACAACTACACGCTGACGTGGGCGGCAAATTCAAGCGGCTCTCTGACCTACACTATTCCCAATACGGGCGTGAATGGTCAGTTCGTGATGTCCGATGGTTCCATGTCGTATGCCGCTGGCAAAATACCATGGTGTGATGGTAGCGCAATTGGCACCACTGCGGCAGGCAGCACCGGGCAAGCATTTATCAGCGCCGGTACGAGCGTTCCGACCTGGGGCGTTCTCGGTACCGGCGGTGGTGGCACGAATAACGGTTCGCTCTCGGTAACAGCCGGGACTGTTTACTACGGCGATGGAACGAAGCTCTTAGGACTTGCCCCGACGACAAACAACGGGTGGGTGCTCAGCTATAATACGGGCACCAACTCGCCCGCATGGGCTGCACCTGGGTCTGGTGTCACTTCATTTAGTGCGGGCAACCTGTCGCCGCTGTTCACGACCTCGGTAGCGACTGCCACCACGACTCCAGCACTTACATTCTCGTTGACTAATGCGGGCGCCGGAACCATCTTCGGCAACTGGGGTACGTCAAGCGGTGCCCCGAGTTTTAATGCCATCGGTAGCACGCAGCAGGTGCCGACAGTCACTAGTAGTGGCGGCGTCTCATGGGCAACCCCTGGTGATTTTGCTGCCATTGCGGGCGGTAGGCTAACAATAAGTAGTTCAAGTCCGTACCCGCAAAACACAACCGGCACCACCCTTTATTATTACCCGCTAAATCATACCAAGATTGCACTCTACAACGGCACAAGCGTAATAATTGACGATATCGGCACTAGCGGCATCAGCGTTGCGGTGCCTAATACAACCGCCACCACATACGACGTGTACGTGTCTGACAGTGGCGGAACGCCTGGGCTTCACACGGTGGCATGGACTAATGCCACCACGCCGCCCACTCGCGGGGTATCCAACGGGATTCCATACACCAACAACAACACCCAGGACCGCTGGGTGGGCACCATATACACTGACCCTTCGGTTAGCGGACAACTTGATGACCAAAACGGTTTTCGAGGCATCTGGAATTACTCAAATCAGCTGCCGATGTCCGTCTGGGCACAAATCAACGTGTCCTCATGGACGTACGGCACTCAAACGTTACGCGCAAGCGATAGTAACACGAGTTACGGAGCGGGGCGTATTGGTATCGTATGTGGTGCTACAGGAGGTTCGGTAAACCTAACCTTCGTGCAATCTCTTGCTGATAGCAGTTCGAGTTCATCAAATGGCATCGGCATGGACAGTACAAGCGCTATTGCCAGCAACAGCACCACTGCAATATCGGCAAATGAGATCTTAACCGTATCATGCAGCTTGTCAGCAACGGCAATTGCGGCTGGCTTCCACTACTATCAAATGCTTGAGTGGGCCAACAATACGGTCACTTTCTACGGCAGCGGGGCTACGTCGGCTGGGGGATTCACAACGTCACCAATACAGAGCGCACTTCAAGGGACAGTATGCCAATGAGATTGATACTTGTGATTCTCGCAGCGCTCATGATGATACCGCTGCCGTGTGGCGCACAGCAAAGCATGTCCGCATCGTTCCACAACTATCTGGTCTCTCAAGGGATTCCGATTGTTGGCGTATCACTCACTGTTGATCCGCCAACCGACGGCGGCAATTCTCTCTATGGGACGGTGAACGAATGAGGCATACAATCCTGATTCTTACTATTGGATTGCTAACAATGCAGCCTGCGAGCGCATCTGTTGCTGATTGCGATACCGCACTGAAAGCGGCGGGCTATCCGATCGACGGCGTTAGCGGCAGTGGACCGACCGACCCTAGCTTACGAGTTGATTGTTCGCAATGCACTACGCAGCAGGCAGCGTCAGCGCTTGCGCTTGCCCAGCAGGCATCGACCTGGAATAGCGTGCAACCTAAGCCGACACAATTTGTGGCTGACTGCAATGGCGATGGCACACTTTCTGTTACCCAGCGGCAAAACATCAACATCATGGCGCTTTGGTATTTGAGAGGCAGCACAGCGCTTGCGCTAAATGTTTGGACGGCAATCAAGGCGAGCGCAACGTCACCACAGATAACAGCTATTCAGACGCACGCAACAGCCAACAATATCACGCTACCGTAAACGGAGAAAATAGATGCCATCAACAAGCAAAAAACAACAAGAGTTTTTCGGAATGGTTGAAGCCGGAAAAATCAAACGACCGAAAGGAATGAACGCGCAGCAAGTCAAAGAATTTGCTAGCACGAAACGCAAAGGCTTGCCCAATCGCAAAGGAAAGAAGAAATGATTAGGATAATGGGATTTGTTTGCGTCCTTGCGCTTCCGGTTTCGGCTTGCGATGAGGATGCGCAGCGCCATTATAATGGCTACAGCGGTTATCATCCTCCCGTACCAATGTATCATCCATCATGCCCGCCACGCAGGAGATAGAAAAATGAGCACCATCAAAATAAAACCAAGTCATCGCGGTTTGCTGCATAAAGAAACTGGCACGCCGATGGGACAAAAAATACCCAAGAGCAAGATTGCTAAGGCGGCCAAGAGTAAGAATCCCGCTGAACGCAAGCGCGCTGTTTTTGCTGAGAACTTTGGACACAAGAAGTGAGGTTCAGGCGCGTCGTGGTGCTTTCGGATAAAGGAAAGAAATTCATAGAGAACGCAGAGGGTTTGAGACTGTCTGCGTATCACTGCGCAGCGGGAAAGCTCACGATTGGTTTCGGACACAAGATACTTCCAGAAGAAATTCAATTCTATACGCGCATACATCCCGTCCTCACGGTAGCAGAAGCAGTCGCTCTCTTCGAGAAAGACCAGCAGCGATTCACCAATGCACTCAATGATACTCTGAAGATAGCAGAATGCAAGCTCAATCAGAATCAGTTTGATGCACTGGTGGCATTCATCTTCAATATTGGCATTGGTGCCTGGAAAGGCTCGAGTGCGTGCCGCGATATTGAAAGCGGCAAACTCCTACTTATACCAAACGAAATGAAGCGTTGGGTGCACGACGACCACGGCGCCGTCATTGACGGTTTGGTCCATCGTCGTGCAAATGAAATTGCCTTGTTCAATCAAGCGGTAGCCTAGTAACCTACCCTTATAACCCCATGGAGAATCCATATAATGTTTAACGAAATTAACGACATCAAGAAAGTGCTCGCAGAGGTCGCACTGGCCCATAATGCTTTCGAGAAGCTCGCCAACTTTCAAGTCCAGATTCACGACGGCGAAACGCTCAGCAACATCGCTGCTGCAAAGAAGCTAGTCGGCTTTGCCAAAGAGCATGCCGCGACAATTGAAAACGTTTTGGAAAAACTGATAAATCCGGCAACCGCCAAGGAAGAAGCCGCAGAGCTGCTTGCCTACGTCCAGGGCCACCAGGCTGAACTCAAAGGCTTCCTCGCCCAAGCTAAAGAAATTGCGGGCGAAGAAATGAGTCTTGTTACCGGGCTTATTGCTCAGTTTGAGGCAGCGGCCAAGTAGATGGATATGTTCCTTTCTAGCGTGTTTTACGCCATTCTCATCGGCGGCAGCATCATAGAAGGATGCCATCTGGTGAAGCGTTTTATCTTTGGATAGAGCGCCATGCCGGATACCGAAGATGAGCGCAAGTTAAACCCAAACGACTATGTTCCACCGGTTATGGCTCTTGGAACATGGCTATTTGCTATGTGGCAAGCTGCGCACGGCATACACTTTGTACCTGACCAATGGATGCTAACTATCATCTTGCTTCCTTACGGCAGCACGATATACTCAATTGCTCGCGACCGTCTGACCGGCGTGCTTAAGCGCCTCCCGAAGAAGCCAGATTAAAAAGTCGCGAAACAAGTTGACAGAGATTCTGCGATAGGGCTAACATAGAAATGTGTTAGCCCTATTTCTATCGTATATGCAAGGAGCATAACCAAATGGAAGAATACACACCGACAGCAGACGAGATGAAGTTGCATGCGCGCTTCACCGTCGAAAGCACCATGCACACATGGGCCATGAAAGATAAGCTCACCTACTTGTCCTACCTGAATAAGCGTGCCGGTCTGCCTTTCGGCACCATCGGAATGATTCAACAGAAAGCAAAGAACAGTGATGAGGTTGTCAAAGAAATCCCCTATGCTTCCAGGCAAACATCAGTAGAGCTTGGCCGCAAACACAAGATTTCATTGAAGCAGTCCAAAGAGAATATCAATTCAGAGCGCGCTGTGTATACCTACACCGCCCGTGATTTGGATACAGGCAGGGAAGTGGACGCGGTTGGCGCTTGCACGCTCCAGGGGGGCAAATACCCAATGACCCCAGAAATGCAGGCGAACAAGATAATGCACGCCGAGACGAAAGCGAAGCGCAGAGCGACCTTAGAAATCTGTGGGCTTGCCTTCCTTGATGATTCAGAAGTTGATGATGTCGAGGGCGCGACGCGCGTTGACTTGGGTGACGAATCCCCAAAGCCTGCGAGCACCAATGGGCAATCGGCTACAGAGGTGGCGGCAAAGCCTGCCTCCGCTTCTGCATCGCCTGCGGCGAAGGACTCGAAGCCGAGTGAAGCCCCAAAGCAAGCCGTTGGAACCCCTCCGGCCGTACCTGCCCCGACTGCGGTGGAACCACCTGTACCTGCTTTGCCTTCTAACTGTCCGCGCCGCTTCGCCGAGCATGCCGAGCTGTTTGTCGGTGATGAAACTGCTATCGTTGCAGACGCCGAACACATGAAATTCATCGTGTACGGCTGCAAGGAATTGTGCGGCTGGACGGGTCCGCAAATGAACCAATTCCTCAAAGAATCGTTTGATGTCACCAACGAGAATCGAACAAAGACGCTCACTCTCGATGTCTTCTCTCGCATTATGCAGAGCGTTGACCTCGCTTTGACAAACGCAGGGAGGTAACATGAGCGAAATGGAATTTGGCGCCGATGTTGAATTCGGCGCAGATGCACCACCGGTGGTATCGCCGCGCATAGAAGATGATCCGGTGGCATTGAAAACCTTGGTTGAAGAACTGACCAAGCAAATTGCGGCGACGATGGACCCCGAAGAACAGACCGCGCTGCGCAGCGCCAAGAAAGCAGCAGAAGAACAGCTTGCGAAATTCAACACTGCGTCCAAAACGGAAAGGCAATGGACTGAATTGTCCAAGGCATTCTTTGAAGCCTACGGCAACAAGGATGAATTTCAAAAGCAGCTCGGCGCCCTTGGTGGCATCAGCGACGAAGCCTATTTTGAGATGAATCAGAATCTGGCGAAATTCCACGCGGCGCAGAAACCCGAGAAAACTACCAGACGCAGTAGTAAGAAGGCGCTAGAAATAGCAGCCAAGGTTAAAGCCGAGGAAGAATACAAAGCAGCGCATCCTGGTCCAACGCCCGAAGAACGCTGGCCGCATATCCTCGAACACGCGAAGAAGTGCGGCATGGACGGCAATATCATCTTCGACGAACTTGGCTTTAAAGAGCTGACCCACGAAACGGTTAATGCCGTCTTGGCTGAGGTGAATAAGCGTGCTAATCCAGAACCGGAGGAGGAATTCGGCTCGGGGGAGTCTGGCAATGCAGCCACGGCTACTGGCACGCCCTCCATTCCGGCTGTATCTGCTCCATCCTCGCCATCTACCCCAAAGGCGCTCCACTGGGATGAGGTGCTTAATCGCCTAGTTGACCCAGAGACGGGAGCGGTGGTAACTCGTGGCTATTTCCTTGAGGCACTCGGTTGGCCCGAGCTGCCGCAGGAATTGACCAAGGAGCAGGTGGACGAAATTCTCGACTTGATGCATACGCGTTTCATCGACCCGGCGAAACGCTATCGTGAACAAGCCGAGAAGCGCGCCAAGCCACTAGAGCAGAAAGCGAAGCTCTGGGACGATGCTTTCGGCGCCCTGCTCGATAAATATGCCGAAGGTGATGGCACCGGCAAAGATGGCAGACTGCCACGCTACCAGTCTGACAGCAAAGAAGGAACGAAAGACCCGCATAAGAAAGGCGACTTCAGTAAGAAATCGCTCGACTTTGCCAGCGGCTCTATTTCGTGGCGCGGCGATAGCGGTGGTCCGACATGCGTTAATCCGCCTGTATTTTTCGCGTGGCTAGAGGAGCGCAAGAATGAATTGCTCGCGCTCAAAGAAGCGGGCGATGCGGAACAGATGGCGGCTATTAAGGAGCAAGCCGGTGTCACTCTCAAAACAACGGCTGATTTCGATAAAAGTATTGCGACAAAATTCCTGCCGCCAGGCTGGGAAGATGTAAAACCAAATCCACTCAAAACAAGGGAGATAAAATGAAAACACTCAGACAGCAGAAGGATTTGAGCACAACTCAACGGCTCGCGCTCTATTTCTTCGCACTCGGGGCGGCATGCATGCACAATCATGCGCTACCTACCTCCGAAAACATGGATAGCACGGTCGCAGTATTTCTCGAAGAAGACGAGGATACGTTTGACGACGAATCACCAATTGCCACGATGATTGAAAAACTGCCCGAAATTGAAAGGAAATTGAAAAATGAACAAAAGGATACTGCTGGCGTTGAGCCTGGCGACACTACTCTCGGCAATGCCGGTTGCTGCTCAGGAGTCAACCGGGAACCTAAACCCAGTTGCGCATCTCTCGGGTCTAGTGAAGACGGACAGAGACAAGCGCAGTTGGAAGTGGCTGAAACTGAAGCCGGGTAAAATCACGCATTGGTACTACGAATGGGTTCAACCAGACGGCAGCACCGTCACGATGGTCTGTCAAAAGCCTTCTTATCCGCAGGCCCCAGACCGTCGTGCGCTGAGTGATAGTCATCCAAATAGCACTTGGTTGATTCCGCTTGGACAATGCGGTAGCTCGGGGCTAGGCAACATACTGGGGAGCCTCATTAAGTAGTGAAAGCGCGCCACCTCTTTGACCAATATATGAAAGCGGCAGAACCGAAAGAACATCGCGAGGTGTTGGATTTGTTCATCGCTATTCGTCCTCACGGCAAAGAGCGCACGCATGGTTCTCATCACTCAACACCGGAAAAAACTCGCAACTGGGAAGCGTATGTTGGCACCGTTACAGCCAGCGACATGATGAAAGGGCGGAAGACCATTACCTTCCCGGTTGCAGCCCGAGTGATATTTGGAGTCCATAAGAATCGAGCAGACATAGATAATTTAGAGAAGGCGATTTGGGATGGACTTCAACATTGCGACAGGCTCACTGGACAAGGCGCCGCTCTTGCAAATGATAGCCTTATTCGAGGATACGTTAGCAAATGCGAAATCGCAGTCGAGAAAGGAGAGGAATTTGTTTGGGTGCGATTCTACGCCCTCGACGCCCATGATTTTCTCGACTATAACGCAAGTAATTATTCCAGCGAAGGAACGTACTGATGGCGATTAACGCACCGCACATCTATGACGGACGCGAGGCGTGGGTTAATTGGGCGCACGAGCATCTCGATACTCTTGCCCAAGGCTGCGATTTGGCGTTGCCCGCTGGCAAAGATGACCTTCTGCATCGTGGTTTGCGCTGGGAAGTTGGGCAGCCGCGAGCGCACAGCTTGTTCATCAAGCGGTACTTCATTCCAGAGCTGGCGCGACTGGTAGATGAGGACGAAGAGTATATTTATGACGCCTGGGAGGCGTGGGAGCAGCGCGAGCGCCAAGAAAAATACAGAGAGGCTATCAATGATGCAATCGGGTTCATCGTGGACAACGGATTGTCGGGGGATTCCGCACGAGAAGCATTCAGCGATGCTCTCAGAGTTGCAGATAACATTCTATCCGAGCGTGCCAGCGAGCCTATATGTTCACTCTCGGATGAGTTGTCACAAATGCGAAGCCGTCTTGCAGCAATGCAGGGCAAACAATTTCTCGGGCTTACACAGGGCACTATTCCTGCTCTTGATGAAGCTACTGGGGGTTTGCAGGGTTTAACATTGATGACCGCTAAGAGCGGTGGTGGCAAAACAACATTGGCACTACAGGTGGTGCGCGATATTCTTGAGCGCTACGAAGATGCTTGTGTTCTTATAGTCTCCCTGGACATGAAGAAGTGGCGCATTCAAGATAGATTGCTCACGGGCTGCGTAGGTCTGCCGATTCGCATCGTTCAATCTGGTAGTACCACCGAAGGATGGACGCCTGAAGAGAAGCGCAGAGTCGAAACTGGATTTACTTCGCTCGAAAAATTAGCACACCGTATTCGCATTCTCGACGAAGACAACTTTACAAATGCTTCGCGTCACAACATCATTCGCGAACAGGCATCACTGCTCAACGCCAGCAAATGTGAGCAGATAGTTACCCTTATTGATTTCATGCAGCTTATGCCGGTGCCACCAGAGAAGCGCGCTCTGGAAATCGACGACTTTCTCATTGACGAAGTGAAGAAGCTCGCTAACGCCAGCAACGGACCCACACTGGTTATCACCGAGAGCACCAAGAGTGCCGCCGAGGTGCGTGGCAGTAATGCCAACGTAAAAGGCAGCAATCGCATTGTGATGCGTGCTGACTGTATAATTACTCTTGCGGAGTGGAATGACAATGAGCTGCTCGGTTATTACGATATCAACAACGGCGGTCTTATTGCTCGCTGTGTGGAACCCCCAAACAACAAGAGTGAAGCCGCAAAGCTGCTCAAGCAAATCAAAGAAGCTTTAAAGATGCGCGGCGAGACGCCAGTGCATATAGACATCGGTAAGGGGCGTGATGGTGCTGAGCGCGCCTCCTTTGAGGTGATTCACCACTACAGGAAATCCATGGTGACACCGTGGAAAGCACCGTAAAATGGTTGCCGTGGATAGAAGCGGCATGCAAAACGGACAACAGGGTTTTCTTAAAGACTCTCGGAGAAAGGTTTCCAGAACTAATGTCCGTCATCAAGCGAGAATATCTGAAAAGGAGGATTGAGAAAGTGCAAAAGCTACCACCGCATGAGATTGTCGATTTAGAAGGCGGCAGACGCGTCTATCGCCGCAAGGAAACAGGAGGTAGTGTACGCACCCTCCCAGTATGGACGCTAGATGGCGAAATCGATCGCATGAAGCAGAAGCAGTCCGAGGGCAAACTGCAAGAATATTTCGACGGGCTGGTGGCGAACCTGACGCAATATAGCGCAGAACCGCGCGACCCTATGTTCTTTGAATGGTTTAGTGAATGCTTTGAGATTTCAACCAAGGCGTATGGAATGGTGGTAGCGGATACTGGTATCGTAAATGATACCGAAATGGAATTTGGTAGCGATTTAGAGGAGGAATTCGGCTCATGAAGCCAGGTAGAGTACAAACCAAATGCGTGAGCGTCTATTTTGACCCCGGCTATGTCGAGGACACCTTGGACCCTGCCTGCAAACAGGCCAGACTGCGCCGGAACGATTACATTAAACGGGCCATAGAAGAGAAGCTCATTCGGGACAACCGCAATAATCCCGATTCGCCCTATTACCTTAAAAGAATGCCATCGCACTAGACAGAAATGTGTCTAACACTGTATGATATTCTCTGTACATAACGGAGGATTAAGTTATGGCTCGAACAACAGAAAGACTATGCATCAGCTTGCCGATTGAGATAGCAAATGAATTGCGCACGGCTTATCCGCATCAGAACTTTTCAATGCTCTGTGTACAGCTCATTGAGTATGCCCATGCAGCCGGATTCATGAAACGGCTTAACGACATCGACCCGGCTGACTATCAGAAACAATTAAAGCGCAGCAAACAAATTAAAGCCGAAGTCGAAGCGCTATCATCGGATGACGACGAGGAGTTTGGCTCATAGTGACCACTTTCGCTCAAGCAACCAAGGCTCTCGCTACTCTTTTGCCACCAGCAAAAGAACCGATTGCTATCCAGTTGCTGAAGCTGAAGAATCCAACATTTGAACAGCAGAAATACATCTATGAGGTGTTGAAGCGCTATGAATTCACTCTACGAATGGTGGGCGTTGGGTTGCCACCGTGCCCTGAACCCCTCCCCGAGCTGCCAAAAGAGCCGTACTTCGTTGACTTCATCAAAGGCAAGTTCATCCTGCGCCTCTCGGACAAGCAGGCGGAATTTATCCACACGGTTCCGCTTGCTAGCTATGACCGGGCTACCCATTGCTACGTGGTCCCGTACCGGCTCTTTCCGGTGCTTCAGCTCCACAAGTTCGTCAAGAATGCACCAGGGCTTCATTACACTGAAGCGGCTAAGCAAGCCATCCTCGAAATGTATGTTGAAATGCGCGCACGGTACAAGGCGAGCATGGCCCATGACGCAGACATCGATATGGGTGAATTCGGACTGCCGCTGGACCCTTACCAGAAGGCTGGCATCAAAGGTGCGCTGCGTTTTCTTCGCGGCTTTATTGCAGACGAAATGGGACTCGGAAAAACAAGAGAGGCGCTTGGAGTTTTATTTCTTGCCCGCTCCTTTCCGGCTCTCATTGTACCTCCTGCATCGGTTACAAAAAACTGGGAGAAAGAAGCGATTGGTGCATTCAAAGCATTAATTGGTCGCGGCGAGTTTCGTATCTGGCGCTGTAAAAGCACTAAGGCGCCACGACATATTTGCGCGAGCGCCACCAATCAGCTCTCATTGCTAAATCAGGCTGATACCACATTTGATGTCAACTGCCCTCGGTGTCAGTTCGACAACTCACACATTATCATTGCTAATTACGAAAAACTCAAAGCAGGATGGAAATGCCAATATGACAAAGACGGTAAAAAAATCAAAGGGCGCAAACCCCAGAAAGGCGAACGCCGAGATATCCAGTTATCTCCTGTGGCCCATGCTATTGCTGAGCGCGGATTACAAAGCATCATCATTGATGAGTCTTACGTCATCAAAGAAGAAGACTCGCAGAACACTAAAGCTGTCGCTACTCTTGCCCGAGGCTGTCGTGTGCGACTTGCTCTCTCTGGCACCCCAATCAAGAGCAGAACTTCAGAGCTTATTGCGCCGCTCAAAGTGCTCGATAGACTCGAAGACTTGGGGGGAGAAGAAGTATTTTACCGTGAATATATCGGGGACATTGACCCGAAAGGCTCGCAGCAAGAATTGAAACTGCATTCAATGCTACGAGCAACCGGATACATTCAACGCAACAAACGCGACGTGCGCACTGACCTGCAACCAATCCGATATGGCACTATCTGGGTAGACATCGACAATCGCGAAGAATATGAGCGCGTCAAAACCGATGTCGTCAACTGGTGCGCCGAGCAGGCGGTGCTCAAGGTAGAATTCCAATCGATGCTTGAAAAGCTCTCGCCGTTGCAGCAGGAAGATGCTATCCAGCGCAAGAAGATTGAAACGGCAATGCGCGTGATGCAGGCCCAAGCGCTTATTCGCATTGGCGCCCTCAAGCGTGTCGCTGCTCGCGGCAAAGTTGCTGCCGTCAAGCAATGGATTCAAGAGAATTTTTTACCTACAGAAAAGAAGTTAGTCGTGTTTGCATGGCAACGCGATATCCAGTATGACCTACAAAAGACATTCAACTGTCTGCATATTTTCGGTAAGGACAATACAGACCAGCGTCATTTGCACATGGAGATTTTTCAAAACGAAGCTGGTAATATGACGGGGTTAAACTCCCGGTTATTGATTGCTTCAAATGGTGCTGCCAAAGACGGCGTAAATCTCGACAAGGCTGATGACCTTTTGCGCGTAGAGCAAATGTGGACACCGGCAGAGATGCGACAAATCGCAGGACGCATTGACCGACACGAAGTACACAATATCAACATCTGGGACGCCATCGCCGATGATACCATCGAAGTGGACATCCAAGAAAAATTGAAAGAGAAAGGTGAGATTCTTGATGCCGTTACCAGAGGCAAATCAGCACGCAAAGAAGTCACGCGAGAAAAAATCGTTGACGAACTCTTTAATTCCCTCGCCTCATTGTCCACTCACGCGCCAGACCGCGCTCTTGCTCGCCAAAGAGCTGAGGAACGTTTACGAATGGAGTCAACAACCGATAGGGACGCAATACTGGAAGCTGCTGAGAGCGAAGCAGAAGAGGATGCGGAGGCATTTGATGAGGCTGTATAAATATGAATCGGAGCATACGCATGAGCATTTCTGGTTTTAAAAACCAAACGAAATAACACTGGCTGAACGGTTGTTTTTCTACAAAAGCGATGGTAGACGCCAGAGGTATCACGAGATGTTAGGTAACACTTTTAAAGCAATGGAGCAGTTCAATGAACAGCATAACGGCAATAGGCAGGCTGGGTAAGGATTCAACTACGCGACAGGCAGGCCAATCAAATGTAGTTGGTTTCACCATGGCAGTAGAGACAACGCGCAAAGACGACCAGGGCAAGTACATTGCCGACTGGTATCGCGTCGATGTATGGGGCAAACTCGGGGAGAGCATTGCGCAGTATCTGCTGAAAGGCACGCAAGTTTGTGTCATTGGCAGATTGGAAATGCAGACTTACACCGACCAGCAAGGGCAAGTGAAAACGCAGCCGACAATCAATGCGCAGCAGGTGAAACTGCTCTCGCGCCCTCCGCAACAAGCCGCAGCCGGTGCGACACCTGCCCGTCCGACTGGGGCTGCAACGCCTAATCAACAGCGTCCGGCATCACCACCGGTGGCAGCACCAACCAAACAGGACTGGGACAACTTGTTTGATTCTGATGCAGAAATCCCTTTCTAAATGTCAATAAGACATAACCAACCTTCTCAGACGGTGACTTTATGAGTCAAAGAACAATAGTTTGGTTCTCCTGTGGTGTCGCCAGTGCGGTGACAGCTAAGCTCGCCGTGCAGCAACTTGAGAATGTCGAGGTTGTTAACTGCGATATGTCGAGAGACGAGCATCCAGATAATCTTCGTTTCTTGACAGAGGTTGAACGCTGGATCGGGCAACCGATCATCCGACTCAAAGGGAAATACGATTCGGTCATGGATGTGTTTCGCAAAGAACGCTACATGAGCGGCATCGGCGGCGCTAAATGCACCGTCGAGATGAAGAAGAAACTACGTTTTGCATATCAGCGCCCTGGTGATATTCACTTGTTTGGCTTCACCGCCGATGAAGGCGGACGCATTGAGGAATTTGAGGCAAACAATCACGACTTAAACCTTCGTTGGTTGCTTCAAGAGCACGGCATTACCAAGGAGGAGTGCAAGGGTATCATCAAGTTTGCAGGCATCAAACCATCTGTGATGTATGACCTCGGCTTTAAGAACGCTAACTGCATAGGTTGCGTGAAAGCCACCAGCCCGAAATATTGGGCGCTTGTTCGCCTGGTAGATCCTGTTAGGTTTGCTGAACTTGCGAAACTATCGCGGGAACTGGGTTGCACTTTGGTCGTATTGAAAGGCAAGCGCATTTTCTTGGATGAACTGCCCCCAGGCGAACCAAAAGACTTCAAACGTTATCGGCAAGAAGACATTTCGTGTGGTCCCGAATGCGGGATCGCCCGCTAAGCAGCGACAGGAGGGATAGCAGTGAGCGAGTGGGCACCAAAAGAGAAGAACAACAACGTTCACATTCTGGTGCCAAAAGGTTTCCAGAATCGCGAACTACTTCAAGCGGAGCAGGGTTTAAATCACGACCCAAGCGATAGACCCGCTGAGGGTAAATGCATGAAGTGCAAAGGCACTGGTGCTATTGTCCTTGGTATTTCGCTGCTCGACCCAGAAGTGGTGGAAGGGCGCATCATCAATTGCAAACCGAGTTTTTCTCTCGTAAAATGCAAATGCTACCTCGGTGCATTCTGGATAAAGTTCAATCACCTCAATGTCCAGGCGCGCATCGTGCCGCATTGGGCAAAAGAGATACGCGAGATGCTTGAAAGAGAGAAGGCGCGTATCATTCGTGAATCTGGCGGCAACTACAATCCGCATCAGGATTCGTTTCTCAATGATTGTAATTACAAAGCGCCGAAGAATAACCAAATGCTTTCGCTTGAGGAAATTCTTCGGCAATCACTAGCAAAGAAGGGAGATTTCATAATATGAGTATAGTTCTAGAAGAAAGAGAAGAGATGGCGGCATTGTCCGGCGTGCCATCAAGCATGGTGCCCACGGTGCCACCAACAGATAATTTCTGGATGGTATGGAACAGCATCGGACATCTGCCGAGCCGCCAATTGAGTGGACGAATATCGCTAGCGCCTATAGCACCGAAAGAGAAGAGGGGTAATCATCATGCCAGCCGTTATGCTTGAGGGTCCGTATGCCGGAATGACGGAGCAAGACTATGAAGAAGTCCGAGCAAAAGATGTGCGGATTGCTCAAGCTCTCGGCTGGCAACCGATTGGTGATGCTTTGCGGGATGACGAGGGCGGCGTGCCGTTCTATCACAAAGATTTGAACAGCGCATGGGAAGTGGTTGTCTTCGTTTGCACTCGCTATCGCTACAGCGCTCAGCAGGTTTTTTGGGCGCATTTACAAGAGTTGGCTTCAGAGCAGGATAGTAAGGTTGGATATCCCGATGTCTTTCGCGCTCTAGTCAACCAGATGCCAGACAAATTGTGTGAAGCTTTCCTGAATGCATGGACGGAATTGGCGCGTATTGGATTGTGTCCATTTCCGACCAAGAATATGCCAACAGAAGAGGAAGAATTCACCAAGGAAGATGGCACTACGGGGAGGCGCACGCGGTATAATCCTCCTAGTGGGACACCGCCATGGGTTCATCAAAGCGAGGAACAATCATGAGCAAAGCAGCAAGTACAATCGTGTTGACCACATTCATCGGTGTGCACGACAAAGAAGATATGGCAACATTGGGCAGTTTTCTCACTGCGCTGTCGGAAGCAGATTTAGAAAAATTGGGAGCACATGGCGATGGCAAAATCAAACCTCACGGCAGGGATTACGTGGCTGTATTCGGCAGTTGCATCCTTGGGCGTTTTAGCCCTGAGCATCCTATTCGCCGTCAGACCAAGTGCCCCTCTTGCGAATCGAAAACATGGAGCATGTCTGTGACTGCCGAGTATTGCAATGCGCAATGCTGGAATGAAATTCACGGAGATGTAGCGTAACTCAGTTGGTAGAGTGCCGAGCTGTTAACTCGGAAGTCCTTGGTTCAAACCCAAGCGCTACAGAGCGGGGCCACAAGGAGTGTGGTATCAGATAGCGGCTACAAAACGCGACAAGACCGGAGGTGTGTGCTTCCGGTCTTCTGGTATATACAAAAGCTACCTTGCGCGATTTGAAATTTGTGATACCATTTCATTCATGTTCCTCTGGTTCCTTCGATGCGAGTCGAAGGCAGGAATGCGAAGGGTAACCAGATATCCCTAGCCCGAAGCGTACACCGGCTTAAGGTTATGTCGCAGTAAAGCGGAAATCAGCAGTACGTGGTCATCAAATCCCCAGCTCAGGGCGAAAGCGAAGCTCCAGGTACGCCTGGGTAAGAAGCCGTAGGATAGTAGGTTGTGAAGGGGACCTTCGCGGTACGCCGTGAGAATCCTGACCCATCGCGGGTTAGCTCAGTCCGGCAGAGCAGGAGAGTCATAACCTTCAGGCCGACAGTTCAAATCTGTCACCCGCAACCAATATCACAGCGCAATGGCGCTAACGATAGAGTCGGCAGACCTAAAAATGCAGCAGACTGGCCGCCGAAAGGCGGTCTTTCTGTTTATGTATCTTTTAAGTCACAAAGTAATGTAAAGCAGATATAGTACACATGCTCGATGAATGCCAAAGCGATGTAACAACCGGTGTGCGCCGGATTCGGATATGGTAGCCGCATCGAGCACTTTTAGGACGGGGAAACAAAGAACGCCTCTGTGTGCGGCAGAGGCGTTCTTTCAGCGAGGTCTTAGGGATTATACCCTAAATCTATTTTGAGACAACTGACGCGCCTTTAATCGCGTTCTCGTTGGCTTCATCAATGGCTGCGTGGTGAATGTGAGTGCGAATGTGTTTGTTGACCCACACGATGCCTGCTACCGGCCAGTTTGCCAAGAAGCAAACCGTGTTGATGCCGTAGTAGATTGGCAAGTGAATTTGTTCAATCGTCTGCCATGTCGCAGCAGCATGAACCGGCTGGCTCAAAAATAACACACAGGTTACGGCCATGACGAGAGAAAGGTTCTTCATTGGTTGGTTTATCCTCCGATGGGTTGGAAATAAGGGTCGCGTTTTCGGCTGACTTCATCTCTGTAGTCAACGGTTTTGGTTCGCTCCGGGTTAGCGGGCACGATTTCATAAGAGAGGCAGAACGCGATATCAACCACCTCGCCTGTATCATCGTCTTGAATTGGCGCCACCACTGGCGGTAGCATGTGAACATAAAATCCCTCGCGAATTGCGGTATTGATTTCAGCACTACAATGTTGCAGGTGCAGGAACATTTCCTGCTGATTGGACATTGAGAATAGCTCCGGCAACTGATTCGCTGGAATGCTCTCCGCTGAAATCTTGTGGGAGTCCGATACCGCTGGTTTCGTTAAGCCAGACCGGTTTAGTGGTATCACGTTCTGGTTCTGGTTTTCTGAGTTGTTCATGCAATTGCTCCATAAAGATGAGGTGAGCGGACGTGCGGACACCAGACGGGAAACGACGCCATTGCTGTACGCGAGATTTGACATACATACTCAAACGCGAGTGATGCCAATTATCATGGCGCGCACGAGAGAGCAGGCGTTGCGTTTCCCAGCAGAAATCCACCGCCTTTTGGATTCGTTCGTCTGAATGCAATAGTTGTTCAGGCATTTCTCGCTGCCTCCTTGCGTGCTTTGTCGAGCAGGCGCAGTTGAAACTCAAGCAATTGAATTTTGTTGTTGGCTGTTTGCAGTTTCTTGCGCTCTTTGTCGAGCTGTTTTTTCATATCATGCTGCCATTGATAGAGCTGTTCCTGCCAGCCGCTATCAGATGGTGGCGCACAGTTAAGAGATTGCAGATTTTGTTGTGTCATGATTTACCTCGCGTGGAATGAATGGGATAGGAACTTGTTTCTCGACTGCATCGCGTAATTCTTGCGGGAGATGCGCCCATTGTTTTTCAAGAGTCTCCAATACCAGGTGCCTCCGCGCTGTCGTCGATGCATCCCGACAAGCTTGTTCGCGCCACCATCGCAGTTTGTTCCACAGAATTATTGTTCGTTCGAGTTGAGCTTGAGTTGCGGCCATAGAATTCAGGATTCTCCTTTACGGACGGGGAAACACGACGGTCGGCAAAACAGCAACAAGGGTCGCCACAGCACCAATGACATCTCATGGGCGCACCTCCGAAGGCGGCGGCCCTGATTGAAGACACGCTTCATAGCGAACATCAGCAGGTAAGTGATACCACTGTTGTTTAAGCACCTTTCGTGTTTGCCGATAGGCGCCACCTTTATGGACATTGTTGTAGCAAAAAATCAATCCGGCAAGAATGGATTTTGCTTTATCGAGTAGATTAGCCATGGATGCCTTGCTCCCATTCAGTAAGAATTACAACAAGCGCAAGGATTTGTCTCCTGCATTCTTTATCAACTGCTGCTACTCTTGCTGCTGCTGCTTCTCTTGCTGCTGCTACTACTACTCTTGCTGCTTCTGCTTCTGCTGCTGCTACTGCTGCTGCTACTCTTGCTGCTGCTTCTGCTGCTGCTACTCTTGCTGCTGCTTCTGCTGCTACTACTCTTGCTGCTGCTTCTGCTGCTACTACTCTTGCTGCTGCTACTCTTGCTGCTGCTTCTGCTGCTGCTTCTGCCCAATTTGCATAATAGAAATCCCAGCATTTGCGGTTTGCGACCCAGAGCTGTTCAGCGGTTGGTGATTTGTCGAATGCCCATTGTTCAGCTAAATCGATTGCGTTGAGAATGTCAGTGTTATCAACTTTAGCAAGGTCGCATGCTTCGCGAGCGCAACCAGCAGCGAAGATAACTATCAATTCGATGGGCATGCATTGAAGATGCATTGCGACCCAGATGCGGTCTTTAGCGGGGATGGCATCGTTTTCGAGAATGTGCAGAATGTTGCCGGACCAATCTTCAGGCAAGTAGCGATTCGGGTTGTAGCATGGACGCATTTCACGAATGGTGGCAATGGTCAAAGTGGGCAATTTATGTTTCATGAACCAAAATCCTCCGCTGGATTATTGATGTGAGTGATTATTTGAACAGCGTAAGTCGGATGAACACCGGCTTCTATGATGAAGCGAACGGAATCAAGCAAATCAGCTTGCGTGGTGGCACCAGCTTCCCGAGCAAGTTCTATTGCTCGAATGAATTTAGCAGTTTTGAATTGATGCTCCGCTTCCCATTTAGCAGTAAGCTTTTCGGGATAAATCTCCTTTTCTATTTCAGCCATTTGAATTACCTTCTAGGCGTAGGATACGCCTGGTGAGAGTCCACAGTAGATGCCATTCCTGTTGTTCAGAATTACTCAACGGTCGCTGTCCAGAAATGCGCCCAAGCTCGGCGTAGCGTGCCTTTAGGCGTTTTTTGTACGTCTCAGACATCTTCTCTACATTCGTCCAATATCGTTTACCGTGCCAAGGGTGCATCTTTTGAATATATAGCTCACGTAGTTACACCGGTTCCCCGGAATTTTACCTTCGACCTTGGGGAGAAGGTAAGCCTTCTCTTTAGGTTGCTTGCGCCTTACCACCCGCTGCCGAAGGCAAGCAGGGAGGCAGGCGCTTGTGGATTCGACTAGCTGTGAATGATAATCTGAGAATTTTTCGACCGCAAGGTATCACGGTAGATATTCAAATGGCACCAAGGGCAGTGGCAGAGGGTTCTAACGGCAGATTAAATGTCTGAAAAATTGAAATGCGCCATATATTTAGCTAAAAGAGGTAGTAGTAGATATATTCTACGCTTTGAAACCGCCCTATTAGAGCGCCCTTTGCTTCGCAGGGCGCCTTTAGGGCTTCAACGGCAGCAATGAGCAGCCGAAACGTACCTTTATAGGTGAATGCGTCAAAAATGGTGGAGACACATTTAAGGTAGAATGTGCAAAAATCTCTGTATAGGCTCTAGCGCATTAAATCGAGATGAGTTATTCTAGGTGCATAACTTTCGGAGGTACGGCAAATGCGAACGGTATTTAGCAATAGTGAATTGGCGCACAAATGGTTCCACGCCAACATGGAGCATGGACGCACAGGCAACGGTAATTTTTATTTTCAGAATGATGTTATCTATAGCTATGGCGACCATTACCCGATAGCTCGAAAGTTCACAGTCGAGAATTACAATGTGACCCTGCATCACAATTGGTCTACGCGTGGAAGCGGTATCGAAGAGAGAGATTATCTTGGATATCAGGCTGTATTGTTCAATTGTGAGAGTAGCTCACCAACAACAGAAGGTAAGCATAAAAAGGAAGTACGTCGAGCTATACCCAGCCCTGTGCCAGTGTTTACTGTGCCTGTGATTAGCAGGTATCAAGCTGTTAGGCTTACAGAAGCAGATGGCACGCTCAAGATTGGCACCAGAGCGCAGAATGAGATTAGTCAAAAGCAGTCGGACAAACCCATGCATGATGCAAATATCAAATGGTATGAGGAGCAATGCATTGAATTATGGCAGCGACCAACAAGAGAGCGCAAAGGGTTAGCAGCTCGCAGACTGCGCCGCTATATCTGTCAATTAAGCGAGATGATTGCATATCTGCAAATCTTCAAAGGTACATCATGGGCAGGACATTTGCACAGGATACCAGCAAGCCTACAGATGGCATTGAATGAACTAGATGCAGCATTACCAGCAGAGCAAGCACACAATGAAGCCTGTGCAGCAAAGCGTAATGAGCGTAGACGCAATGGTGGCATGAGCACAGCTTCGCTAGAAGAGAGGATTGCAGCCTTTCGAGATGGCAAACCGCTACGTGGCACGTTCTTGGTCGAGGGTAACGCATTGCTCAGACTGAAAGGTGATACTGTGCAGACATCACAAGGCGTATTGTTTCCACGCAAGCATGCACAATTAGCAATTGGCTTCCTACAAAAGCTCATGTATGAAAAACCGGCTTGCAAGCACGTTGATATTGACGGGTTTGATTGCATCCATGTTAATGGACTATGCACTATCTGGCAGAAGAACGGACACTCTATTCATCTCGGCAGCTATCAAATAGACCGTGTAATGTGCGATGGCACAATCCATGCAGGTTGCCACAATGTTAAATGGGAAGAGATAGAACGGCTCAATATTGAATTGGTTGCCGTGCTAACTGAAGAGGTATCAAACAATGGCTAAGATGGAATATCGTTTCGTGAGAGCAGAGCTGTGGGGCAACGCTAAAGATGGGTTCGACACAAACAATTGGTTTACAGTGAAGACATTGACTGCATACAAGCCCTATTCAGAGCGATGGCTGCTCAAGGTAGCTAGAGATGTGTTTACCGGATTCATGTTCGCATGGTCAGAGAACACCAGGAGACCAATGTGCCGCAAAGGGATAACGATTGAATGGTCTGGTGAGCATGATTACAATGTCATGTACCGAGGGCATTATGTAGGCGAGATACAGTGCTCTACAAAGCTCAGAGATTCGTTTAAGGTCCAATCTATCCAGACCTTACCAGAACACGTCTAGAATCGGCTGCAATCGATCCCAAATGACCTGTTATCCACGTGATGACAGGTCATTTTGTTGGATGACATTCATAAGGTATTGCTTGACAAGACAGTATCATTTTGGATACTTACCCTCAAAAATGGGGGTTTTGCTTAGGCGCTCACTTCCGGCCGACAGAATCGTTTATATGTAGCGGAATAGGGGTATGTAGCTGACATCACCAATGTAGGTTATGCACTATGAATAACATTCAACTGCGCTTCTATCTTAGCGTGCTGCATGCGCTGCGAGCACAGGTTATGTTCGGCGAATAACAGCAGGGAGGTATGTCGGCTACATAACTTTGACCCCCACCGGCACCCCCACCGTGGGTGGCAGGGAGAGCGCCATCCTTCGCCCCCATTTTTGCAGGGGGTATAGACCTTCATTAAAAAATATTACAATACCTCAATCCCGAATAGCGTAGGTGTTATTATTCAGGGGTTACATAAGGGACAGTTATGCAATATAGATACGCCTGGGACCAAATTCAAAACTGGGTCAACGAACAAATCGCCTTTCATCTTGATAACGAACGATATCGATACAATCTAAAACCCAAGAAGCTGCCCCGTTTGAATGAGATGGGTGAATCCTTTTGGCGATGGCAAATCTCTCGTTATTTCGCCGCTATAACGCCTCAGCAGCGGCTTGTGACACTTCATCGGCTATCTTCTGCCGAACGTCAGTTGCTCTTAAAACCCAAACAGCGCTCACTGTTCAAAGAAGCCGAACGCTTGTACGACAATCAGCAACGGGCTGCGCGGTATTACAAAGCGCTGCCGCCACAACGCAAAGCGGCTAAAATCGAGCGCCAACGACAGCTTCATCCGCCGAAAGGGCGTACTCTTTTGGACCCCGACGTTAAGCTCGAACGCGAACGTGCCCGCAACCGCAAAGAATCCCGCAAGCATTACCAATGTCTCAAGGCGGACCCTAACCGGTATGCGGCGTATCGCGAACGGAAGAACGCTGCCAAACGTGCTGCTAAATACCCAACCGTCGAACGAACACCAGAAGAAATTCAAACCTCAATAGACGCAGCTTTGGCTGCCCGGCAGGAGCGAATCGAGAAGCAGCGGGAACGCTGGCGAAAGAAAAATGCCAACCGCTCGCCGGAATATCGCGCCCGCAGAAACGAGCGCCGCCGACAGAAGCACTTGACATCTTTACCCCCAATCTGTTGAGCTGCTGAATTCGTACACGGCAATCACCTTCTTCAGCAAATAGCTGTGATAGCGTGTTTTCGGCAAAGACAACGGCGGCTGCGGTTCCCATGTCTCTGCCAATTGGTTATTCTGCAATTCGATAAACTCCAATCGCCGCTGCGCTTCGCGCAGCTCACCGCGCCTGCCGTCGCACGGACCACCTATCAATCGCATCTCAACTGCCATATCTCACCCCGCAGCGCTTGCACTGCCAGTACCACTTGAAAACCCTTTCCATCTCATTTATCGCGCCGGGCTTAAACGACATGCGCCTCGGTTGCCGCAAATCGTTGTAATGGTGCCCCTCCCAAACGTGTCGGTTATGTTTGCTACATACTTTCGCGCCGCGCTCGAACTTCTTGCGCTGCTTCTCTATCGCTTTGCCGACGTTCGCCCACATGCGGGTGTCCTGGCGCCGCGATGCCGGAAACAGCGACCGTTCCATCGCTTTTATGAACTCTTCTCGGCTGATAAACCCGCCGAATTTACGTCTCGCCACCACTTCACCTCCGTTATTTCTTGCGACTTCTTGACAAGCTCTGCGAATTTATTGTCGGAACCGGCTGGCGTTGACACGATTATCCTGCACTTCGGGGTCCGGTTCGCGAACTCCTCCCATAAAGCATCCTGGTTGTCAAGAGCATACCTTCTCTCGGCATCCTCGATATTCGCTAACCATAACCAACCTGGCATACCGTTGACTGTCCATCTCGTGCCGCGTTCACTGTTCATGAACTTTGAACCGCCTGACGCACTCCGCCTTAGCGTTCAACATCTTAATGAAACTCCGTGTTGTCTTTCGCCAGCTCGTAATCCTCGTTAATCAACTTGAGCACCTTCCGCCCGATGTAGCAGTTCTCCTCTGCGGCCGCTTTGATAACGATACCCTCGCGCACCGGCTGGTTGCCGATTGCGCTTGGTCCTTTCGCCGTCGCACGCACGAATTGCTCGTTGTATTCGCAAATGCTAATGAATGGCACGCGTTCAATACCGCGAGAATCACACCATTCCATGAACTCTTGCGCAGGTAACCACCGCCCATCGATATTCACGTCGTAAGCATAGAAACGATGCTCGCCTTCTGCACATCCATAGGTGTAACCTTTCTGAATTCCACTACCAACAATCTCACCAAACAGCGCTTCGCCTGGCTGCAACACTTCGTCTAGGCGCAATTGCTTCGCAATTTTGGCGTAAACGTTCTCGTCGTAGTAGAATTTCTTCTTGCCTGGACCCTGAAGCTGCACATTTCTGCTGCCGTAGCAGAATTCGTACTTCGGTAAGAGTCCAAAAAATTTGAGCACCTTCTTCCACCAGCGATTTGTCATCGTCTCAAGCATTGCATAGCGCGCGCTAGTGCCATGCAGCTTCTCTGTGATGTAAACCATCTCGCCGTCTTCAAATAGGCGGTTGTGATTCTTGAAATTCTCGATATCGGTGTACTTGCGGAAGTTTGGATTCTTCAAATGCTGTGCATTTTTCGCCTGCATGTGCTGCGGCACGTCTTCAACAGGCGGCTCGTACTTAATGATGCCCAATTCCTCCGTCAAATCGTCGCCAACTTTGGCTAAACTGATACCAGGGTATAGTGCTTCTAGCCCCTCTAAATCAGTAATCATTCCCTGCGACACGGCGCCGCGCAGTTTGATTGTTTTTATCCTGCTTTTGCTCAATTTGATTTTGCCATCAGGCGGAAACAACAACGTTTCAAGCGGTTCTGGCAACACCGAATCAATCGGTATGTACAAACACTTGTCACCCTGCTTGTAACGCGGTGTGCTTGGGTCATCTCTGCCTGCCACCACATTCCAACCTTTAACGATTACGCAATCGAGCCGGTCTGCATTCGGATGTTTCTTTACGCGGTCAATTGTGACCACTTCCGCTTTGAGAGTTGACACTTTATAATCCCCCTTCGTGCTTCTCGAATACCCAAACGAGTACATCCCACCATTCGATTACAAACGTTTTGACCTTTTGCCAGAAGGTTTGCTTTTCTCTGCCTTCTTCCCGAAATTTTTCTTCCATTCGACATACTCCTTTGCGTCGTTATCCATGTATGGTACTGTCACCTCAATGAAATCTTTCCACAATGCCACCACATCTGGTGACACCTTCTTGAGCGCCTTCATTATCTGCCTCAAAAATGCATTGCTCGTGCCGTCTACCACTGTCTGCCGGTACAATGTGCTCACCGATAAGAACCGGCAATCCTCAATGTACTCCCCAAGCAACGAATCACTGATTATTGCTGGCATTTTTTCTTTCTCCGCTAAAATGTTCTCTGCTACCAACGTGCCAGAATCCACACAATCTACATTTGTACGGTTCTGCCGTCATGTGTTTGCCGCGCATCTTGCGTGCCAGAATTCTGGCGTCCGCTCGCGCATGCTCCCACGTCAAATAACGTTTCTTCCCATCGCATTGCCATGGCTGGGTACTCTTTGTTCTCCACTTATGCATTTGCCTTTACGGATAGGAACGGTTTCGGTGCTAATGCGCGCTCCCATTTTTTCTTCTCGTCTATGCGCTCGGAATAACAAAGCTGGCATAAACGCATTCCGTTATAGATGACTTCGTGGACAACGCGGCGATGATATCGGCGTTTCAATTGCCGCCACAGCTGCGTGTCATCGCCGTAATTCGTATCCAGATTGCCAAACATTGTCTGACAGTTGCCACAGATTTCCTTGCCTGCCAATTGAACCGGAGGGTCTTTAACCTCGAATTCATCGGCTTCTTCGGACTGTATATCGATTAGAGATATTGACACTTTTGCTATTTATGCCTCAAGATTGCGCCGTTCGACCCACCAATCATCGCGGAGAATAACCGAAGTGTCAATTGCGCTAGAAGATATTCAACTTACATACAAAGGGCAACCGATTCGCATGGATGCCACGCATAGAGCGTCGGCCGGTGCTCTCGCAGCTTCTGCATTGCGCGAAGCGCGCGCTACCGGTATTCAACAAGCGCAGCAAAATTTTGCGCCGGATTCTAAACATCCTCGCCTTAGAATGACAAATTGGGACCAGGTATTGAATACTGAAATCGGTGGTGGCAAACCGGTTGAATGGGATGACTATACACCGCAGGCGGTGCGCGCCCATCGTGTCACGAAGAACTATCTAGTTGATGGGCAACACGAAGTCAACATAGGGGATTATATCGTCCAGATGACAGACCCTAGAACTGGCGATGTTAAATATCCTGTTTTCAGCAAAGAAATCTTCGAGCAGCAATTTAGCCAGCCGAATGCTGCGGTCAATCATTTGGTAGAAACAACCAACGACATCCTCTTGAAAGAAAACGCAGAACTGAGAGACAAGCTCGGTAAGTTTCAGTACCTGCTGAACCGCGTTATCGATTGCAATCGTCAGCTCACCGATTGGTTCCTGAACAAAGCGGCAGAATTTGCCAACCTCGCGGAGAGGTCCAACGAAGGCTCAAAAGAACTGATTGATGTACTACAACGGTAACTATCATGAACACCATGAGAAGTCGCCATTTGAGAAGGCGCGGGACTTGCTTCTGCAACTGAATCTTGAACAACAGAAAGGTGAAAAGAAAAACTTGGATATTATCACCAATCTCAAATGGCGACTTCTGGATATTCCTTTTAAAGACGTAGAAAACGCGTTCAACAACATCGTTGATACGCAAGGATGGAGAAGCGAATAGTGGGACGCGTCGAAGAAGACAAAATCGCAGAACTGCGCCAAGAGAAAGAGCGCTTAGAAGCGGAAATCCGCATTCTAAAGCAAGCGCTCGCCGAAGCTGGCGAATTTGCAATGAAGCGTTTGCCGCACGACGCCAGGGAAACAAACGCAACGAGCGAATACTTCCAGGTGATGTTCATGGAGAACGCGAGAGAAAAACTTTACCCACGAGGAGCGGGATAGATGTCACCACTCGTCAAATTCTTTCTTAAACTGCTGACGCAACCGCTCTGGCAAACCTATGAAGATTTCGAGCATCTCAGACTTGATGCTTGGAATTGGGAAATAGAATGCCAGAAGTGGAAGCTCGCGGCAATCGAGTACAAAGAGCGCTACCTAGAAAACATGCCGCTTTTGACTCGCATCGATAAACTCAAACAGGTTATCAATGAATATCGGAAGGTAGCCACCACTGGTATCAGTTTTAGATTTATGTGTGACTATTGCGGCTATGACGTGCATGAACCGAAAGCGCCCGAGCTGCGATTCGAGAATGGCATCGGCAGACAAGTCTGTGGTTTATGTCTCGCGCATGTAGACGAGCCGGTTCATTCGGTATCGCAAGTCCGTCCTCTTCGTCAAGCTATTGCTTAAGGAGCAAAATGAACGTTTTCTTTCACGCCCTTCTGTACTACATCTATTCTGGCGTAGCTCTTGCTGGGCTTGTTGCCAATGATGCCTTTTGTTTGGTAGCCCAAGCTGACGAGAATCCCGATGACAAAGCGTTGCGTACTCTACGCCGCGAGCGGGTCGCTCTGGCTGCACAAGAGATTGGTGATTTGATGGCGAATGCGACCACGATGTCTCTCACCGGTTCGTACAATAACAACATCATAGCGCAGTACGAGGCAGCGGTCAAGCGCAAAGCTGAAATCGAAGCGACAAGTAACGTGGTGGCACTCAATGGCCGAGCCTAACAAAAAAATCGTTACGACCGCCGAGCAACAGCAGCGAGACGCGCTCAATGTAAAAGTGATGGGTCGTGAATTGCGATTCAGAATCAAAAGTCGTCCGGCAGGCAACGTCCTCGAACTTGTCTGTGCTGCGTGTGCGCAAGAATTCAATATGCGTTGCGTCAAAGAGAACTACTTCTTCACCTGCCCGCGCTGCCGGACTATCGGCAATATGCCCGGTGTGCTCGCGGCAGAAGTTGACCGGGAATGCTCCGCGCCGGGGCAAGAAGAAGAGAAGAAACAGCGATTGTTGGTGATTCGCGAGAAATTCCCTCACCCGCAAGCAGTTGTTGCGCGGGTTCCACAGGCAAGAAAAGGATGAGCGGAAGAAGCAGCCGCACTCTTGCATGTCGTGGTCATGGTGGACGTTGGGAAGACGGCATGATGCCGGGCAAGCCCCAAAGCTCATTGGGGCACAAACTCATCCCCGAGAATGAGAACCCGGTCAAAATGGACCCGTCCGAGCGGCTTGCCTGGCGTCAACTTGTGGAAACGATTGTCGATTGTTATGCAATCGGCATAGGTCGATGGCAGCATTTCAAATCGTCTGATTGGCATGCCACCACCGATAGGGTGCGGATATTTGAATCTGCCTGGCAGAACATTCTCGACTGGGTGAATAGCGAGAGATTCACCTTCTACCTGTACCACTTTGGCTATCAATCGATTGCGCGCGCTCGCATTATGTTATGCGATTTGCTTAACGGTGAGCGCCGCGAAGAGGTTGAAGCGTTACTTGAAGAGTCTGACAAAGCCGCGCGACCAACCGGAAACGCTGGTTGCGAAGCATTAATTGCATACAACAAAAGGATAAGCAATGGATAGCGAATTAAATACGACACCAGAGGAAGCCACCACTGTTGCTGAAAAGCAGGAGAAAGAGTTGGACAACCTCTACCCAAAATCGGAAGGCGGGGCCTCTTCTGGCGCAAAAGCGGTAGAAGCACCGCCTTCTCATGGCGCCGTCTGCGAGCAAGAGCCAAAGCTGAGCGAACTGCTCTCAACCTTGCGAGACAAATTGCACATTCGCGTGCAAAAGCTTAACAAGGAAACTACCAAGGATGGCTCTAAAGCTGGCGTCGGCAACCATGGCACTCGCCTGGTGAATGCGCACAAGATTCTCGATACCGAAATCGAGCGCTTTCAAAACTTTCTGAAGAAAGAAGGGCATGAATAATGCCGCGCGTTAATCGAGTCCAGCGAACGCCCGAATCTGGTTACAAGTTTGTTTGCCAGAGTTGCGAAGATGAGGTAGTGCAAGTACCGCCTCCCGAGTTGGTGTTTGCCTTCGAGCGCGTGCGTGGCACCACTCAGACACAGGCAATGCAATGCTGCATCGATTGTGCCGAGGAAATCAAGAAAACGAACGAGAAGTATGGGAAGAAATATCCGCAGTCCGTTCGTCAGGTGCGCGAGCTTAGACCAGAATCCGAATTGCCACCCGATGTCCAAGCTCTTAAGGCCGAACAGCGGAAGGCAGCTTCGGCAGACGGCAAAATTGATAAGCTGTGCGATACCGTCGATAAGCTTGCAACGCTTATGACGCAATTCCTGACGTATCAAATACAGAAGGAAGCACCGCCGGTGATGGCGCCAGTTCAGTTGCCATTGGAGTCTGGTGTTGAAATAATGCCAGGAATGTTACATGCCAAGAGCACCAGCCCGAAACCAAAAACAAAGCGAGCAGCAAAAGCTCAAACCAAGCGAAAGTCTAGTTGAGTACAACAATGAAGCTAAAGCACTTGTTAAAGCGGAGCAAACAGGTGTTTCGCTGGTTGATGCAAATAAAGCTCTACGAACTGATGCTGCGCATCGTCTGCGCGGCCGACGCCATGACCTTACCACGAATAAAGGTGTCGTCAGTTTTCTTAATGAGGCTATTAATTCCTTTGTTTTAGGTCCGACCGAAGATGGCGACGGAGTTGGACGCAACGAACTAAATACCCTCGGGTATGTTTGTGGCATACAACTCCGCGCCATTGAGGCGGTTCAGAAAGAGGAGAAGCCTGCTGACGATGTGGCGCAGTTGCTTGGTGGCATCGGTACGCAAATCTCTATCACGATGACTCGCGAAGAGAGAATGCTGCTGTTGACCGGTGGCTCTGTAAACAATATGGCAAAGGTGCTTTCAGAGGTAAACAAAGATGGACGAATCATTCACCTCGAAAAACAGCAAGATGGTTCCTATGCCACCGATGGAACCCAGTTGGAAGAACCACCTCGACGCGATGCAAAAATACCGCATGGCGATATTGCAGATGCTATGCGTGCCGAAGGAATTGATACGGACAAAGGAGAACTTAAAGCCATCCTCGGCCCAAGCCTTGGAACCCCTGCGTCGGCAGATGGAGACGAGGAACAGGATTTTGGGTTTGACGTTTTGTACGATGTTACAGCTAAGACTGTTCCTGCACTTGCCCACGAATTCAGAACGGTATCCTTTCCGAATCCTGGCTCTGAAGGAACGGTTATTAGAGTGTCTCAATGCACTAAATGCGGTATCACCACAAAGAATACCAAGGACTTAGAAAACGAGTTGTGTGGAAGTGACCATGATAGACCAGCAGTACCGCTCCCCAATAAGATATAGCGGAATACGCATCAATCTTATGCCACCAGGCGAACGCCAGGCAGCATGGGAGCAGCGTTTCTCAAACATCGAATATTTGCTGCCTCATTTGCAAAATGCGCTCGCGGAGCCATACTTTGCAGACGACAGCATTGTAGACATGAACTTCACGGAGATTGTACGTCATGCATTGTCCAACGGCGAATTATTTGGCTGCCTCTACGGTGATAGTGTGGTTGGGTTTGTTTTGCTACGCGACGTTCGACCAGGCAGAGATGCATTCCTTGAGGCATACACTGCTCCTGAATTTCGCGGCAAGTATCCTACCGGTAAGCAAATACGAGAAATCCTCGACTACGCCTTTGCTCCATGGAACCCCGAGCAAACCAACAGTCAGAAGCTTTCCCAAAAAGGTCTTGGATTAGTCAAGATAAAAGCCTGCATCTCGAATCGGAACCAACCGGCATGCCGTGCTTTATTGCGTTTGGGATTCAGTACCGCAGGCGTCTTTCGGATGGATGCCTTGTTCAAACGAGTTGTCACGGATACTATTCTCTTTGAGAAGTTCGCTCCGAGGATAGTCAATGTTTGGCAACAGCACCCCGTCCAAGCCAACTGCACCGCCATATCAACCGGCAGCGCCGTACCAGAGCGCGCCAGCATTCAACCCGATAAACTTCGGACCCGGAAGCATCTACGACGTTCCGGTGCAGGGAGCGGACCAGCTAACGTCGAGCGCGCTGGGGATATCGAATACAGGCAGCGCGGCGGGGAACCTCTCGGCATACGCACCCTGGACGAACTTGCAGAACAATCCAACCGACCAGGCGAACGTAGCGCAAGCAGAGAATTACTACAATCAGACGCAGGTGAATCCGCAACTAGCGGCAAACGCGTCAGCTCTAAACGCAAACGGACAGGGCGGAAGCAGCTACGCGGGCGCGTATCTGGGACAAGAGCAAGCGATGGGCAACCTAAACGCCTTCGAGGCGGGGTTGAGCCAGCAAGAGCAGGATTACCAGAATCAACTTAGCGCTATCAATTCGCTGTATTCCGGCCCGATTGGATTAGCACAGCAACAGAATCAACTTGGTGTCAACCAAGGGCTTGCGCTAGGCGCTCTAGCGGACTCTCAGAACATCGCTCAGAACAGCTACAACCTGGCGAACACGCAAGGTCAAAACAACTACAACCTTGGCGTCAATCAAATCGCCAACAACTACAGCCAAGGCATCTACGGTGCCAGAAGCGGTCAATACAACGCACAGCTTGGTGCGCAGGCGCAACGTTTTGGTAGCGGCATAGCCCAAGGCGGTCTTGCTGGTGGCATGATAGGAGCACTCATCTAATGTCGGACTGGGTAGAAGACAACTCGGTAAATTATCTGCCCCCGCCTAACGGATTGCCTTCGCAGCCATCGCAAGGAATTCCGCAGATGGGTGCACAAAGCAATAGTCTTTGGGGTGCCGATGGACAGCCGCAGCAGGCGCCAAATTTCGCAATGCAGGCAGAAGCAGACGTTCAGCGCGAGCAGAACGCAGCGAAGCGAGCCGACTTGCTCGGCAAATTTCAAACAAACGATAAGAAGCTCGCAGACCAGCAACAGAAATTGCTCGATAATCTGAATACTTTTGACCCCAACACCACTGGCGGTGGCAAGCCTAGCGAGGGAATAAAAGCAGGATTAGCCAGCCTCTTCTTCGGTCATAACGTAGGCTCGCAGATGCTGTCATTCTATCAACAGAATAGATTAGCACGCCAGACGGCAGCTACGCAGCGTCAGAATAATATCAAAGACCAGCTTACGCTCTTGAATCAGATGCGCAAGGATGGTGGAGATAACTACCTGAAAGCAGCCACTGAGTATGGTAAAGCATTCGGTGATTACCTTGGTGATAGGAAAGACCTCGAAGCACAGTGGGATAAACAGCAAGTCGAAGAACGACGCCAACACAGCGCCCATCTGATGGACGCCAATCGAGTCGCACAAACTCAATTAGCTAATATACGCGCACAATTTGCGCGAGAAACAATGCCTCAGAGAAAGGCACTGTTGGCGCAGCAGGCAAACAACCTCGCCTCGCAGATTGATTATCGCAACAAGATGCTCAGCGTAATGATGCCGGAAATACAGGCGCGAACCGGATTGGCAAACATGCAAGCATCTCAGATGCCAGCGCGCACCATGGCTGGATACGAAGGTGCTACCGGTAATGCCATCCCTGAATTCGACGAGCAAATGCAGGGCATGGGAATGCCTAGCCAGCTCTCTTTTGTGAAACCGCCGCCTCCTGTCGAAGCCGGACAACCAGCTAGCAGCAAGCCGCAGGCTGTGGCACCTCCGGCAACGCTTGGTAATGCAGGCGGTGTTTCGGCCCATACAAACGCGAACACCGAAACGGGAACCAAGAATACAGCACCGCATTTAACACCAAAAGCGCAGGCAGCAGCCGATGCGATAAAAGGTTCGACAGCGATGCATCAGGCTCAGGCCGCCAAGACGAACGAAGAAACGCAAGGATTGCATATGAAGAACGTTCGCAAAATGAACGCGGTTCTAGGCGCCGCTGGTGTTCCCGAGGCACCACCTGAAGGTTGGACGCCGGAGAATACTATGGCGCAGTTTCACGCAGGCAAGATTACCGCCGAGCAAAAGAATACCATTGCCAAATACATGAGAGCGCAAGAGGCTAAACAATGAGCGGCTGGGATGACGTTCTAAATGACGCCGGAGATGGTGGCAGCCCAAAACCGCAATCGAAATGGGATGACGTTCTCAATTCAACTGCGATTCACGACAACGCGACCTCATCGCCCTCGAAGAACTCCAAACAGCTATCCGGTAGGATTGAACAGGATAACTGGGGCACTGGTATCCAGAAAGCTGCTGATTCAATCGTAAAGACAACTCGTGATGCAGCAGCCCATGTTGTGCATGGCGCTGCTCAAGGCTTCCAAGATTTAGATAACGCGGCTATGAATATCAGTCGCGGGATTTCCGACCAAGGCACACCTGAAGAAAACAAAACACCGAGCGATTTTACCTCTGCGGTGAATGATGCTTATCAACAGCCACTGCAAGAGGGTGCAAAAGAACATCCTTTGCTTAGCCAGCTTTCGGAGAGTGCTGGGCAATCTCTCCCGCAGACTCCTGCTATGGAAGTTGGCGCTGGTGCTGCAATGCCAGCGGCAAAAGCGCTCGGCGCCGTAGGTGCAAGGGCGACACAGCAAGCGTTGAGCTTCTTGCCAAAAGCTACGGGTCCAGCAGGTGCTGCCATTCTTCAGGGCTTGCAGAAGATGGGTCCGCAGATGATGCAATCCATTACGCAGCTCACCACCCATGGTGCCGGTGGCGTACTTGGCGCTAATCTGCAAAGCGCTCTGACGAATCAAATGAAAGCTGGCAATCAGCGCAAACCCGATATTGGCAAAGTTATCGGCGATGCTCTTTCGGAAACGGCAGAAATGATGCCTGCGGTTATCGCCACCGGGGGTGCCGCTTCTACCCTTGCTTTCGCTCCCAAACTACTCAAATCCATGGCTGGCGACATCAAGCCTTTCCAGATGTCCAAGGCGAAGATGGAACAGAAAGCTATTGAGCAGCAACACAAAATGCGGCTCGAAGAACAAAAAATGCTGCACGACCAGCATCTAGATAAAGCCGAAGCTGATTGGGACGCCAGCATGGCGCAGAATCAGCAAGAGCAAGAATTTATGAAGTCGCGTATCAAAGCGCAAAATTCAGAGCTGACAAAGCCGTATAAGAATCCTGTCCTTAATGTGCGCGCGCAGCGCCTGATGCAGAACGTACAAGAGGGCATGCCGCTTGATGACGCTCATGAAGAAGCGCTTCGTATGCGTCTACAAGACGAGAATCTTGCGGAACAACAGGCTGCATTGAAACGGCAGCAGCAAGCGCAACAGAAACAACAAACCGCTGCTCGCGGCGAAGAATCCCGTGCCGCAGAACGAACCAATGCCGCGCAGCAAAGCAGTGCATTGCTCAATAAAGAGCACTATGCTAAGGCGCAGCAGTACGCCGATGAGATGGCGAATCAGCAGCCGCAAGGAAGTGTTGCTAACGCACGCGAAGAATCCCGTGCCGCAGAACAACCAAAGAAAGAGCCGCTGCGTCTCGGACCTTACAAAAGCGACATCCAGGCAGAGCTGATACAAGCTGAACCTGTAAAAAAAAACCAAAGAGATTTAGTGCCGCAGTTCTCCGTTAAGGGCGGTAGGCATAAGAGTCCAGAAGGCGGTATTACTCGTGAGAGCCAAAGACCTCCTTCTGCTGAAAGTTTCGCGCCCGAAGAAGACGAGGGCGGCTACTCGTCTATTGATACAGAATCTGCACCACAAGGTGAAGGCAATGCATTTCTGCCGCTTGAAGCCGAAAAGGCTCGTGACGATATCGCCAAATATCTCACCATGCAGGGTATGAATGGTGCGGGCGCTATCGCATGGGCAGGCGATATGGTGAAGAATCCAGAGGTACGCGGCGCTGCATATGATACCATCATGCACGCCGCTGGCGTGCAGTGGGATAGCGATATCTTCAGACAGTATGCACCAGAGCTAAAGGGCGCCCTGGACAAAGTTGGTTCAAGTCTGAGCAGGCTCGCTGATGCAAGCGAGAGCCTGAAGAAGACGGCAGGCAAATTGCGCTTCGCTCAAATGGGTACCGCTAAAACTGATAGCGATATTTTGATGAAAGGTATTCGCGGACAGCTTACGCCAAAGGAATTAAGTGAACTTCCAGAGAATGCGCGTCGAGCCGTCAATGAATCACGCAAAGCGATAGATGACTATGCTGCGGAAGTTAAACCGGTTTACGATTGGCTCAAGGAACACATCGGCAACGATGTTAGCACTCAGAGCGGTCTGGGTCGCCTGAAGGCAACTCTCGAAGGGCATCTTGAAAGCATCGGCAAGCTGCCGCGTAGTAAAACATCCAACTTCGAGAAGGGCGCCAAAACATTTGGCAGTGGTTTGATGAAGTATGGCTTTGGGGCGCGGGCACCACTGGCGGTGATTCACGCCGTAGAGAAAGGCGTTTTAATGACCGCCAAAGAAGGCATTGGTGTTCTCGGCGGTATCAAAGGCGCTTATACACCGGGTCCGGTACGCGACTTTGTACAGAATTTTCTCGGCAATCCTTCGGGTCCGCTCAGCGAAGCGTTTGAAGAGGTTGGCGGCAAGGTTAAAGGCAAGCTCGGGCGCACCATCTCGGGGCAATATATTGAGGCGGCACCAAATGAGGTAGCAACCGTTATCGGATTAGATAAGGCCGCTAGAGAGCTTGACTATCCCGATGGCAAAGCTCTTGCGAAAGACTTGATTGACGCTCGCCAAGGTAAAGGTCCGCTTGCTTACAATAGCGACAAGATTACAAAAGCGATGGCATCCATTCAGGATTACGTGCATAACCTCACGGGCACCAATGTTACTGGGTTGCGTGACAGAAACTTGTATCAGCGCGGCGGGGCTATCGCTCAACTCGGCAATCTATTCTTGACGATGCCAACCGTCCAGGCGCGCAACCTGCACTTGATGGCAAAAGCTATTGCTAAGAATCCAGGCAGCGTTAAAGCATGGGCAACAATGGGCACCGCCCTTGGTGGCTTGTACATTGCCGCAGGCGATAAGGGTCCAATTCCGAAAGACGCAGAGCCATTCATTCGTGGCGCCGCTGGCGACCCGGCATATTACCACTTCATGGATGCAGTAAATGCAGGGCGTGCGGCTACGCATATAAACGAGCTGCCAACTATTCCGCACCTTCAACCGTCCATTTCGCCCCTCGTATCGGCTAGCGGTTCGTCCGTCCTTGATGTCGGTCGCGAAGTTGCACGACAAGCATCGACTGGCAAATTTGACGAGAAACAAATCAAAGCACTCGTTAAAGGTGCTGCCATCGCTGCTGGTGGCGCGTTCGCCGGGATGGGTGTTGGCACTGCCGAGAAATATGTCGAAGGTGTCCAGAACGCGCAGAAGGGTTTTAAAACGCTGCGTGTTTATCAGCACGAAACATTCGGTGGCGAAAAGCATGTAGCTGACATTCCGATGTCTACGGACATGGTGAAATCGCTCTCTGAAGCCTATTTTGGAATAGAGGGCAAACAAGAGCAAGAGCTGACCTACAATGCGCAGAAGACAATGGATTTGCGCAACTGGGTGATGAAAAATGGTGATGATGAATTCAAGAAAGAATCCCTCGAAGACGAGAAGGATTTAGATGCACTTACGCAGTTGCACGACTTGAATCAAGAGCGCGACGAAGCTATTGCTGACGCAAAAGAAATGGGCCTCGACTCGCAAAAAATCCACGACAAGTACACAGCGCTCTCGGCAAAAGGTGATTTGCAACAACGCTTCTGGCGTCAGCGTGCTACCTATTGGCAGCAGAGAGCCGATGCCTTGCAGAACATGCTCAAGCAAAAGAAAGCAGTACCAGAGCAGAAAGAAGCGAAGGTAGTCACCTAGTTACCTTGTTCGATTAAGACCTCCTGATTACGCTAAGTGTATTCGCTGAATCAGGAGAATTTGCCATGAAAATCGGCAAGGGATTGAAAACAACTGCCAACGCCAGGCGCCCGGTTTCCGGCAAGCCTGCATCCGTAAAGGTGCCAGGGCTACCGGGACTCAAGGGAGCGCATGAAGCCAGTGGTATTCCAAAAGGGCGCGGTGTCCGTGTCAAAGGCGGAAGTATCAATGGCAAGAAAGGTATGAAGGGAGCAGAGTCAAGCTGTGGCTAATAAAGAGGCGGTTGCGGAAGTCGCCGAAAAGAAGCCCGCAGACGAAATTGCAGAACTGAAAGAACGCGTAGCAAAGCTCGAAGGTCTTATATTCGAGCACATGAGCCGATGGGGCACATTCTACGATAGCCAAGGCTATTCAGCGCCGTTCTTCGCTCACGAATTCATCACCTCTGGTGTCAATGGACTCGTCCTTAGTGCTCGCCAGGGCGCATTCCAGATGATGGGTGTGCCACTCAAATTGCCGCTCACGGCAGCAGAGAAGAAAACCGGCAAGCGTATAGAGGGTCCGTGTTGGGTGCCTGATTACATTCCACCGGCTGAACCCGAGAAGAACGAAGAGGAATTCGGCGAGGATGGAGCTGATAATAAAGCCGTCGCCCAAGCCTGACCTCGATTACTGGCTTGATAAGCGCGAAAAAACATTGCTTCGGATTCTACAAGACCCGAAGGCTTTGCGCGCCTTTATCGAAGAATGCCATGAAGACCCTATCTACTGGCTGAAGATGACGGCGTGGGCGTTCGACCCGCGCAAAGAAGCTCGTAGCATCGAAGAACCTTTTATTCCTTGGGAGTTTCAAGAGGAGTTTATCACCTATCTGGTGGGCATCCTCAAGCGCGCGCAAACTGATGACCTATTCCGAGAGAATGATGTCGCAGACAAATCTCGCGACATGGGCGCATCGTTTTGCGTGCTCTACACCTTTGAGTGGTTTTGGCAATTCCATGGCGCCTCATTCATCATCGGCTCTCGTAAGGAAGAAGAAGTTGACAAAATTGGTGACATGGATACGCCGTTTGAAAAACTGCGTTTCAACATTATTCGGCAGCCGCAATTTCTATTGCCTCCGGGTTTTGATATCAACTCGAAGAAGTTCAGCAAAGAAAGACTTTTATCTACGAAGCCGCCCGGTGAGGGCGGTGCACAAATTGTTGGTGAGTCAGCCAATGAAAACTTTGGTCGAGGCGGCCGTGCGCTTGCAGCCTTCTGCGATGAATTCCAAAAGTGGGAATTCGATGAAGAATCCTGGCGTTCTCTATCGGGTACGGTCAAGGTACGTATTGCCGTCGGCACACCTGATGGACCCTTCAATAAGTTTGCCAAGCTGGTAAATCCAGAATTCTGCACCGTCGGCGAGAAGCCGGAGCGCGTTAAACATTGGCGCTTCCATTGGTGGCGTCATCCTGACCGGCAGAAAGGGCTTGAGATTCGCAACGGCGAACCGTGGTCGCCTTGGCTTCAGATGATGAAGACCGAGAATGATGCCGAGACGATGGCGAAAGAATACCTGCTCGATTACAACGTCTCTCAGAAGGGTCGCCTATTCGAGAACTTCAACGAAGATATTCACTGTGACCCACAGTTAGAAATCGAGCCGGACCTACCGGTTCTTCGTATCTGCGATCCCGGCAAAACTTTTGCATGGCTCTGGGTGCAGCCTGACATGGAGAATAGGCGCATCCTGATTCATCACGAGCTGGTTATGGACGAAGCATATCTTGACCAGGTGATGGAGAACGAGGAGAACATTTCCAACACTCGCTTCGAGGATTGCGAATTCGAGCAACCTATCGGCGACCCTCAAGGCGCAATCCGCCTGGTGGCATCGCAGACTGATGCCGATTACGTACTGATGCAGCGGCAGTGGGGTCTTACTATAAATAGTCGTTGGTTGTCGGAAATGAAATCGACCCAGCGCGAACCGGCTCGCATCACAGTTTTAAATCAGTTGCTCAATGCACGCGACAGTTTCAACCGTCCGTGTCTCGTCATCAACAACACCTATTGCCCTCGTCTTGTAGAGGCGTTTAAAGGCGGTTATCGCCGCAAGGTGGATAAGAACGGGCAGGTACTTGATGCAATTGACCGTCGCCACCCGTGGGCAGACGTAATGGACTGTGCCGGTATGGCAGCGGTCTACAAATTCATGATTAGCGGTGGCAAGGTGCGCAATCTCACGATTAAGCGCATGGAGAAGAAGTGGAAGGCTGGGAGGTCCGCTACATGGGCAGGCTAATATTTGAACCGAGCGAAATTCCACCGCTCAATTCGGACCATATGTACCGCCTTGCGCGGCACTTCGTTCAGCTCAAGGAATACTATCACGATTGTCGTCGCCCGATGGAAGTGAAGTGGAGGTTGTGCGATGAAGCATATTTATGTTATCGCTGGCTGCCAGATACAGGAGCAATTGATTTCCTCGATGATAACGAATTTGGAGAAACAGACGTATACGACAACGTTAATACGATTGTCATCCGTATGTTGCAAACAATTCTCCCGCCTGGGATGCCGTACCTTAACCCTGCGGCTTCTGACCCCTCAGAACCACAAGATACGACTGACGCAATTAGAGACTTCCTTATCTTCAAACATCGCGAAGCCGGAACAAGACGGCAGTTAGCGAAGTGGATAAAGATGCTCACCGTCCGTGGTGACGCTGCCTTTTACTGGGAGCATGTCGAAGAAATCGAACGCCGTCCGGTTGTTGGACCCAAGGCACAGCGCGCTGTCGCTGATGCATTGCAAACCGGAGGGCTTGCGCCGGAACACGCGAACAAGATGGTGCGCGTGATGGAAGAGGTCTGCAAGTTCAATGGTCCTTCTATTCGTGTCATAGATACGCACGACTATTTCCTCAATCCGGTAAGCGACCTAACCAACAAGCGTCGAGAGCCGTTCATCGTTCAGACGTATCGCTACGTCGAAGAGTTGGTTGCAGAAGTTGACCAGAACAACAAACCGGTTTACCAAAACCTCAAAGGTCTTGAAGGCTACTACGCTTATGACCTCTGGGGCAGAATGAATGATGGTGCGGCACGTATTCGCTCGCTGCAAATTATGGGACTTCAGCCCGAGGCAGACCGTGGCTTTATCAAGCTCGTGCCGGTCTACATCATCTATGTGCCTTATCTGAAATTTGAAGACATGGAATACTACGATATGTATTTCCATGTCGCCGTCAATGCAGGTGGTGCGTCTCGTGGCGTTCCGACCGGAATGCATGCTGGCGCTCGGATGATTCGAGTCGAATCAAATCCCACTGGACAGAGACAATTCCTTTTCGACACCTACAATGAATTCTTCACCAATTCTCCTTATGGTATCAGCGCAGTCGAGAAATCGCTGACAGCATGGCGCCAGAAGAACGTCCTCGGCGGCTTGATGTTCAACGCGGCGGTGGCATCGCAATTCCCCGCTATGAATGCACAATCTAACGCCTTCAAGGATGGGGAAATTTCATTCATGCCTGGCGCCGTCAATGAGATTGATGGCATGACGGACCCGTCAAAAGTGATGGCACCGGTGCCGACACCGGATAAAGGTCTTCAGCTTGCCTGGGGCGACATGAAGTTCTGGGGCGATGAACTTCGAGCGAAGATGAACATCGACGGCTTACAGGTGGATAACGCAACGCGCTCCACCGGTAGCAAGAAGACGGCAACGGAAATCAATCGCGATACCAGCTCCGGCAACATCTTTCTTGATGAAATGGCAGCGAAATATAGCGATACTCTCACCAGCTTCTTCCAGGGTTCTTTCGACGTGATGCAAGAGCGCATCAAGCCCGACGAGAATGGCTATCTCAAGTATCAGCGCAATCTTGCCGGACGAGTGGCGCAAGACTTTCTATCCGCTCGCGACTTCCAAAAGCCGCGCTCGATTACAATCGGCTACCTGCAAGGCATCTTTGATAAAGGTCAACGCTTGCAGTCGATTACAGCGATGCTCGATATGGTATCGCGCGCAGCACCATTTATGCCGCAGGCGCCAGGTATCATCAACGACCTCGTTATGGAAGCGGCGCGACTGAATAATGTACCTATCAAACCGCAGAATATGATGTCACCAGAGCAGCTTGCGGCACAGAATCCGCAAGTCCAGGTGATGGCAATTCAAAACGCCTTGCAGCAAATTGGCGTCTCGCAACAAGCCGGGGCGATGATACCACCGCAAGGCAGCAATGCAAACGGAGGCATTGTAGATGCAAGCCAAGTTCATAGATAAACTCACAGCGCAACGCGATGCCCATCTTGAAGATAGGCGCGCGCTCATGCGCGATTTCGACCGAGAGCTTACTTCCCTTGTTCAAACCAAGGGGTACATATACGCTCAACTTATAGCCAACGAGATTCAACAAGAATTTTGTTGCACACCGAAAGACGACCCGCACGGCTGGCTCGTGTACACCACTATCCAGTATGCGTTAAATCAACTTTTCGGACGTATCAAACAGAGAGTCCAAAAGTTCGAGAACGTATCAGTGATGGGTCGAAGCATAACAGCGGAGATTAAGGATAGCTATGGCAATAGAAGCAGGAGAGCAGCAGGGAGCGACGGCGACAGCCTCAGCTCCGGCAGCGACACCGCCAGCGGTGGTAGACGCCAACGAATTCGCAAAGTCAATAGTAAGCGAAGTGGCGAAGATAAACATGCAGCAGGCGCCGATGACGCCAGCGCAAGAAAAGCAAGTCGATTACCTGAAGGAAGAAGCGGAAGCGCTCCTCAAGGAAGGACTCGTAGACCAAAGCGTAGCACCAGCTCTTGAGCGGCTCATTCGAGCGGCGCAAAAGAATGTCGAAATAAATGCAAGCAAGGCGCAATCACAACGTGACCGCGATGCAGCGAGCCGACAGGTGCATGCTGAACTCGGCAGAATGGTTGAGCGCTTTGCGCAGACCAGCAAGAATCCCGAACTTATTCGGGAATTGAAAGAAAAGATTGCTTCTCGTGCAATCGATGATTACAACTCGAATCCGGCACTCGTCCGACGCTTTATGCAGAATGGCGATGTTGATTGGAGTGAACTCGAAAAGTCTGTAGTCAAACAAGTCAGCAAATGGGGCAAGGAAGCTCCGGCTGAAGAGAAGCCGAGTGGAGGCCCACCGATGAAAAATAGCGCACCGTCTGGCGCGGCAGACGTAAAAACTGAAATATCGCGCGATTCCCTGTCTGAAAGACAGCTCGAAATTTTTAATTCCCAAACCGATTTCGGTTTGAAACACATGGGTTTGAAGCGTGATGATGCGGAAAAGCGCGCCCTCAACCTAATCAGCAACGCTGAATCCAAAGCAAAGAAAAAATAGGAGTGTAGACAATGGCTGGTAACGGCTTTTATCTCGTAGATAAAGTGTACGAAATGCAGGAACGCCTTGAATGGTTGCAGGGCGCTGCGAGCACACTTTATGTCAAGGGCGCGCTGTACAAAATGTCAGCGGGTTTGCCCGTTGTTCTTTCGGGACAGACCGACCAACCTTTTGGTCTGTGTCAAGAAATGGACCCTCAGCCGCCTAACAGTGCCTCTATGGGCAATGTAAACGGTTTCTATTCGTCTCCGTTGCGACCTGCAACTGATATGATGACTACAACCGCTGGTGAAAAGATTGGCTTTGTGCCAATTGCGGCAGCCCTTCTCTTGCAGAATGACATCACGCCGTTGCTCAACCGTGTCGCTGCTGGTTCAAACAGCACGGCCAGCCAAGCAATCTGCGCGTATGGCGGTTCTACTGGTGACTTCACTGGCGGTATCGTCTATCTGCCCGAGCAAGACTGGCAGGGTGTTATCACCTCGTCTGCCGTATCTGGCGGAAACGTGACTCTCGTATTCGCTCCGGCTGCGCCTCGCGCATGCACCACTGGCGATACTGTAAGCGCTGTACCGTTAGCAGTTGGCAGCTTAATCAAATTTGCAAGTTCAAGCCCGCAGCTTGGATTGTCCAACGCGGTAGCGGACGTTGGCGCGGGCAATGCGTTGGTGCGCAAGATTCAGGGTAATTTCGGTTCACCGAAAGGTTCTCTGTTCCGCATCACAGTCCAAATGAAGTCCCCCATATAGTAGCTAACTAGGAGAAAACCGCACAATGGCTGCTTCAGTAAATAGAGAAGAATTCATTGAGTACATGGAGGAAACGCTCCGTGAAGTTTTCACCGTCACATTTGAAGGTGGGACTTCGTGGGAAGAAGTTTTCGACGTTAAAGATTCCGTGAAGAGACGTGAAGAAGTCTCAGAATACACCGGCCCGGATGTCGTAATCCAGACCGATGAAGGAAGTCCGTACCAGCGCGTGCAAGTCCTCAAGGCTTACACAAGCGCTACCGTCCATCTCACATTCACGGGTGAAGTAAAAATCACCCACGAGATGATGAGGGATAATCTCTACGATGAGATTAACCAAAGAGTCTGGGGTCTTGCCGATGCAATGCAGAGGAAGATTTACAAAGACGCGATGCAGTTGTTCTACAACGGCTTCACCTCCGTCATTACGCCGGATGGCTTGTCTTTGTACAACACAGCTCACACGCTCAAGTTCGCGCCTTCCGGCACGACTTGTCCGAATCGCAACGACGTGCCGCTCAACTCCGATACCCTGTTCAACGCTATCGCCGACATGCTCGAAACACGAGATGAAAACGGCAGCGTAAGCCAGGGCTTCGGCGAAGGCACCATTCAGCTCATCGTTGGCCCTCGGCTCAAGAAATACGCCGAAGAACTCGTTGGCTCTGACAAGATTGCCGACAGCAACAACAACGCCATCAACGTCTACAAGAAAGTCTTCAAGATTGAAGTCGTCACCTTGCCGTTGCTGGCTGAAGCTCCGACCATCGCAGCTACCCAGTGGTATCTGCGTGACAAGCAACGCGCTCGCAACATCTTCTTCTACAGAGAGCGTCCGCGCACTTGGATGGTCAAAGACCAAAACAGCCCGTCCGTGCTTTATCAAGCTCTCTGCGCATACTCATTCCTGCAACCAACATGGCGCGGGCAATGGGGCAGCAGAGGACAGTAAGGGGGTATTCAACCAATGAAGCGCATTCTTGCGTCTTTGATGGTTCTGGCTTGCATAGCGGTAGGTTCGCCTGCCGCTATGGCTCAGAACACTAGCGGCAATACCGCACCGGGCGAGGCTTCCAATTCGGGGCAATCGACCCAATCCAGTTATCCCGGCACCATACCGGAAACAAGAGTGAAAGGAAACTTCCGTTTCCCTAACCAGGCAATCTTTGGCGGCAATCAAACTGTCCAAGACCCTGCCAATTGGTCCGGGTTGGCAAGCCCAATTGCTATTTGGTCAAACATCCCGTCCATCGTCTTGCGTCCTTACGGAAAGAAGCCGACGGACAATCTTGACACATATATCAATTGGACGACTCCTAGCGGTACAGGGACGCCTTACGCGCGGCTTTACACCATTCCTGACGCCGGGGCCAACGCCAATTTCCTGCTTGACCACGGCAATCCCACAATCGCAGGCACCTGGATTTTCAGCAACGCCATCACGGCGCCTTCGCTGATTCTGACAGGCACCAGCTTTAATGGCACGCTCTCAGTCATCAGCTCGCTTGGACAAGCCACTGCATTCCAGTTGCCGGACCCCGGTGCAGCCTCTGATAATATCGTAGACACTGGTGCGGCTCAGTCTGTATCCGGTATCAAGACATTCGCCAAGGGCGCTGTACTCTCGACAATGGGCAGCACGGCTACCTATAATCCATCCGGTAGATTGTTCAGCCTTTCGGCTACCTCCTCGTCTTCGACAGGCGGTGCAGTAAATACAACCTACTCGCTTCCGGCCAGCACGTTAACCACGACTGGGCAAGGGCTTCGAGTAAAGATTCACGGCACGACTGCCGCCAACGGTAACACCAAGGCTTGCAACTTTAAATGGGGCGCCACACCGGTCACAATTACCCTGCCGCTCTCAACCGGCTCCGGTAAAGATTTCTGGGCTGATATCCTGATTTATCGCACGGGTGCCAGTGCTCAACAAATCAGCGTAGCTGCTTATGCAAACGCTGCTTTAGCAAACAGCTTGAGCACGACTGCCGCAGAAACGGAAACCAACGCGTTGAATATGCAACTAAACTTGCCTACTTCAACTGGCGCTGCTGACGTAGTGGTTGATGAATTCACCATCACTGCTGAGCAGTAATCCAATTCTCTGACGACAGCCCGCGCCCGGATTCTCCGCTATTCAGGAATGCGGGCTGTCCGATGAGATACGAGGCGTGTCATGAATAGCACCTGGGTTGCACTCACAAACAATGTTCTCCGGCAGAGCGGACTGCCGGAGATTCCTATTGATAATCCGGACGTGCAGCCCGGTAGCGAGGAGAGCATGAGCACTGCGTTTGATAGCCCTGGACAGGGGCTGATGACGCGGTATCAGATTTGCGCCAAAGAATTTGTGCGCTTAATACACGCAAAGATTACCGTCAATATGCCGGTAGAATTTGCGAAGCGCGAAATCATTCTTTTCATCAACAACATCACCGGCCCGATTTATCCTCTCGACCCCGGCATCTCTGTCGAGAGCGTTACCTTCAACAGCTTTCGGAATCTGTCTGTGCAGCCTGCCGGACCTGGTTCGCTGCGCAATTGGACGTATGAATATTTCACCGAGCGCTTCCCCGACCTGACGCAGATTAGCAGCGGGGCGCCCACAAATTACATCTTCCTACCGGTTCAACGAACCGCGACATCGCCTCTTTACCAAGTCCGGTTCTATCCGAACCCCGACCAGCAATACAAAATTTCCTACATCGCTCAGCTTAATCCATACGAGATTGAGCTATCGAGCGATATCGTTATCTGGCCTCCCGAGTATGAGCATGTCATCACCGACTTCGCTCGCTTTAACCTCGAAGACTTACTCGGTGAGGGCAAAGCTGGTTCGCTCGGCATGCAGGCAGAGAGGGCCTTCTTGCAAGCGCGCCAGAAAGCGTCACGACCGCAAGCAGAACGCAAGGGCGTGCGCATGAAGAAACTCTTTCAACGTCGTGGCGTTTATGGCTACTACGATAGCCCGCCCGATTCAGATGCGCCCTACATAACACCGGACTCGATTAGATAATGAGCACCTCGCAACAAGCAATGTTGGCGGGTCCGGCAGCATACAGCCCGCTGGCGACAGATGGCAAGTCGCTTCAGACACGACAGGTGAGCGCTTCATCTGGTGTGATGAGCAACATTGATGAATATCTTCGCCCGACGAATACCGCTTCCGTGATGACGAACTTTCACCAGTTCACTCCCGGTGTCTTTAGCTCGGGTGGTGGCGGGTGGAAACGCGATAACGTCAGTGGCTTAAACAGCAATGCAGCCATTCTGGATTTTGGCATCTATCTTGATGCCCTGAGCAATCAGTACCTGATGGTGCAAGCTGGCAGCATACTCTACAATTACGTGCCAAATACCTCTGGCGGCGGTGGTGGCACCGGGACATCGCTTGCAACCGGTTTGAATTCTACGGCGCTTCCTTGTATGCGCCTGAACTCGCCGACTTCTTACACGAGCAATCCATTTACAATCTATTGCAATGGCAAACAAGAGCCGCTGAAGATTTACAATGCCACCGCTGGTAGTGCTCCAAACGTTACCACGACCTTGGGCTTCAACAACGGCTTTTCTACCGAGATAGCTTATGTTACCGGAACCCTGATACCCGGACAATCGTTAAATATCATCGTCTCGGGCAGTGGTGTTACCAGCAGCAATCCGCTAACGATTAGCTATACCATTCAAGCCGGAGATACCTATAACACTGCTGCTGCTGCTCTTGCTGCTGCCGTGAACAATAGCGTAGCGGCTGCGGCTGCCGGAATGACGGCGACAAGCTCTGGTGGTTCAATAGCAATCAAGTATCCATCAGCGTTGACATCGCTTGTGTGGTCTGCAAATCTTAAGTACGAGACTGCCACCATCGGCGGTTCACTTACGATAGGCGACCAGCTCAAGATTACCGCCAGTTTGCCCAATAGCACAGAGACGGCAACGGTTGGCGGCTCGATAGCCGCTGGGAATGTTTTCACAATTACAATCACTTCGGCAAATCTGCCGAATGGCTCTCTGACAATTAGTTATACTGCTATCGCGGGCGACACCACTACCACTGTAGCGGCTGCTCTGGTAGGACAAATCAACGCGAACGCTATCCTGTCACAGAATAGTTATAGCGCTAGCAATGTAAGCGCCGTTGTCACTATTCAATTCCCGACAACACCAGCGCCGGG
>Ga0335069_10000834_pt1 | contig 49521 bp, 29 predicted proteins | sample Lox_Sample_11_FD_206714 | JGI IMG/M metagenome (GOLD analysis project Ga0335069, IMG submission 206714) | Soil microbial communities from Loxahatchee National Wildlife Refuge, Florida, United States - Lox_Sample_1.1 | ecosystem: Environmental > Terrestrial > Soil > Wetlands | place: USA... | reverse complement strand
CAGCCTCCCCAGAACGCGCATTATGATATGGGTGCGCCGCGCCTAACGGATGGTAGAACACTCCCATTGGACGGCTCCTTGATCGCGCGGCAATGAGAAATCGCTGGTTTCAAATATGCGTGTTCGCGGCGGCGGCACTCTGCTTCGAACCCGGACTCCGAGCCAAGGAGTTGGTTTACCTCGACGATAAAGGGGTTGTTTGTTGGAGTTCCAACCACAACGAAGTTGCTTTATTCGGCGCGAATTATTCTTTGCCGTCGGGCTGCGACTACCGCGCGGCAGGCTATGTCCATTCAGACCGGAAACAACTGGTGGAAAAAGATATGGAACATTTTGCACGTATGGGCTGGGATGGTATGAGGTTGTGCTTCTGGGGTGATTGGGAGAATTGCGATACGAATGGGAATCTGATCGAGAATGATCACCTCAATGTGCTGGATTACGCAATTTACGAAGCAAAGCAGCGGGGCATCTACATTCTGTTCACCCCGATCACAACCTATGCCTCCTGGTGGCCGGACGGGCGCGTCAGCGATTTCAATCCAGGGTTTTCGGCAATTTATCCGCGCGATCAGTTGGGCGTGAATACCAACGCAATCATCGCGGAGGGTAACTATCTCCGGCAAATTCTCAACCACGTCAACCCTTATACCCACGTCCCCCTCAAAGACGAGCCCAATATTCTGTTCATCGAACCCATCAACGAACCATGGCATCGGCCGGATGATTTGGCTCAGTCCATTGCCTATATCGATGCCCTTGCAGGGGCCATTCGCAGCATCGGTTGCCAGAAACTTATTTTTTACAACGTCAGCCAGGATTTTGACATTATTCCGGCGATCAAATCGTCGAAAGCTCAAGGCGTGAGCTTCGCTTGGTATCCGACCGGATTGAATTCAGGACACATGATTACGGAAAACTATCTCCGTTCCGTGGACGACTTTACGCCCATGTATCGGCCGGATTTGCTGCATCTGCCGAAGCTGGTTTACGAATTTGACACCGCTGATATGTACTCGGGTTTCATGTATCCGGCCATGGTGCGCGCTTTTCGCGGAGCCGGCGCTCAATTCATCGCCATGTTTTCGTACGACATGCTGGATACCGCCGCCTACAATCTTGGCTGGCAGACCCATTTCTTGAATCTGGTATACGCCCCCAAGAAGGCCATGAGCGCGGTCATTGCAGCGGAAGCGGCGCGATCGATCCCGCGCAACTCGCACTACGGAGATTACCCGAACAATACGCGCTTTGGGCCGTTTCGCGTCAGTTATGAGGAAGACTCCAGCGAGATGGTCACGGACGAAAAATTTCTGTACTCGAACGACACACAAACCCAGCCTCCACATCCCGGGGAGCTCAAAAAAATTGCCGGTTTTGGGAGTTCGCCGGTGATCAATTACGAAGGACACGGCTGCTATTTCATGGATAAACTCACGAACGGCCTTTGGCGGTTGGAAGTATTCCCCGACGCCATCCTGGTGCAGGATCCGTTCGCACAACACCTGAATTTCCAAACCGTGTCATCGCGGCTGGTGGCTAGGCGTTGGCCGATGACCGTGCGTTTGCAGGACTTGGGTGATTCATTCAAAGTCACGGCCCTGAATTCGGGAAATCATTTCTCCGCAACTGCACACGATGGGAAGTTCGAAATCAAACCCGGTGTCTATCTGCTCTCCCAAAAGGATCCGCCTGATTTGCATCAATTGCCCGAGCGCGTAGGTGAAATAGGTTTGACGGAATTTGTCTGTCCACAGCCACCCAAGCTGCCTGTCCAACTATTGCCCATCCTCCACGCTGAATACACCTCCGACGAACCGGTCGCCATCGCAGCGGATGTGGTCGACGAGGAACAGCCGCAGTCGGTTCTGCTCTATGTCCGCGTGGCTGGCGAAAAACAATTCCGTGAGTTTCCGATGCGATCCCAAAGCGGCTACCGCTTTGGAACGCAAATTCCAGCGGGCACGTTCCCCGGCGGCAAGTTGGATTGTTACTTCCTTGTTAGAACCAATGGCGCCTCTGCACGATTCCCGGTAGAGGATGGAAAGTTCTTCAGCGTAAACGTGGTGGCACCGACAGCGGCATTGACATTGTTTGACGCAGATCGCGACACCGGCAAGCTTGCCGCAACGCGCATTGGAGATAACGTCCGTTATGGCATCTTCAAGAAAATCTCTGCGGCCTCGAACGGTCCCGTCGCTTTGAGATTGTTCTTTCCGTTGAGCTATGACCGCTCGTTGGACGATTACACCGCGTCGCTTGCGGTTGGAGGCAGGATCACTGATCGCGGCGCTAACATCGGAAAGGCAAAATCGTTGGGCATCAAGGCGCGCGGGATGAGTGATGACCAACATATCTACATTACCCTGGTCGAATCGGATGGGACATCCTGGGGGAGTAAATTGAATTTATCAACCAACTGGCAGGACATCATCATTCCGATTGAGCAACTTCGAATTCTGCGTGGCGTACAATTGCCACTTGGCTTTCCGGGGCGATGGGACTATTGGCTCACACCGGCATCGGGTCGCGGTGGCCCCGATGACCATCCGCGATTGGAAAAGGTGGAGCACTTGCAGATTTCATTCCGTCCGCCATCGCGACAATCAGATTCAGATATTTGGGCTGAGATCGCTTCGGTCACCTTGAAATTTGATTAGAACAAGGGCGGCGTCACGCCTTCACTATTGGTTAATAGCTCCTTTGCCTTTTTGGCGGTAGGGGTGGGATAACCAAGGCGAAAAAGTCAGCGGCTTCGCGGCTGGAAAATCACGCCAACGATGTGCGGCTTTCCACCGTTTCACGGGTGGCGAGGGCCCTGGGCAAAGCGGTCCGGATTGAAATGGTGGAGACCAACTGATGCCTCGGATCGCGATCACGGCACATGGTGGGTTGGTGACCGCAAGCGTGCGGGCGAATTCGTCCGTGTTCCAAATCCAGCCGTGGGAATGCACGACTATGTTCCAGAACCGGCGACGCAATCGTCGGTAATGCCCATGAAAATCCCGCAGTCAATACGGTTATTTCATAATCGGTTGCTGCCCCGTACAAATGACTGCACCATTCTTGCGGACACCAAAACGGACACCAAAACAATAGTTTCGGATAGTGGCGGAAGGGTAACAGAAGGATGAAAGAATTTTGGAAGAAGAGTTGAAATTCCTTCGGGCAGGTATATTCTTTCCAACAAATGCGCGCACTTTGGCGTAAGTGTTTAAGTCGGTAAAGTTACCGAGTGGTGAGCAGGGCACAAAAAGCCACCCAACTTTTTGGTCGATTCCGCCCCCAGCCACCACTCCTAACTGTGAGTGCAGCACGAGTTGCGGCCGGCGGAAGAGCCCCGGTCAGCAAAATGGCGTTGAGGTCACGTCTCAACGAGACTGGACAAACCCGCACGGAAACTCCCGTAAGTGACCGGCGCGCGTCCTCAGCGGGATTTCAGAGTGGCGGCACAACGGAATCCGATGGTGCCGCAGCGATCCAATCCCGGCCACATCAACAGGAATTTGGCGGCAAAATTCGCGGGTCGCGGGCCGCCGTCGGCGTACCAGTTTGACCCATTGGCCGTGAAGAATGCGCCGCCCCGGATGATGCAGAACCGGGTGTGGCCATCGCTGCAACGGCTTTCCGTCCAGTGCCAGACATTTCCGCACATGTCGTAGCATCCAAACGGCGATCGTCCCGCGGGAAAGGCCTTCACCGGCGTGGTTCCGCCGGATTCACCCCCGTTGCACCGGCCGGGTTCGAGCTGTTCGCCCCAAGGATAGGTCCGGCCGTCGGTTCCCTGCGCCGCATACTGCCACTCCTCCTCGGTAGGGAGCCGCTTGCCCGCCCAGCTGGCATAGGTGCGGGCGTCGTCGAGATCTACATACACGACCGGATGATCTTCACGGCCGGCCGGAGGTCGTCCGTCCCTCCAATGTTTCAGGAAGTTTTCCTGGTGGCGTGGCCGGTAACCGGCGGCCTGGAGAAAGCGGGCATACTGGGCGTTGGTCACCGGGGTCTCGTCCAGGGCAAACCTCGGGAACGTCACCCGCCGGGAGAAGCGCTGAACCTGAAAGTTGTAGGAATCAGCGAAATGATGACCGGCAGGCGGGGCGGACGCGTAAAAGCCGCATTCGCGCACGCGCATCTCGATGCTCAGCTGAACCGTGGCCGCGGGAATTTCCAGCATGCCGTCGGGGACCTGTGAGTGCGGCGCGCCCGGCGATGCGGGTATCGGTCGGGTCTCGATCTGCGGCCGGCGCGTGTCAAAGACGGCCCGGACATTCAAGCGGGCTTGGCGTTGCATGAAGTCATGGAAGTCTTCCCCTAACTCCTTGTCCGCACCGGCCAGAAAACAGCCAATGCCGCGCGGCGGGATTGTCCCGGACAGCAGCACGGCATCGCTGTCGGATTTCCAGGCGGCCTCAGTTCCGGTCCGCAGGTCGAAATAGTGTTGATTCGGTGAGGGCGACACTCTCAACAGCGGCCCCTCAAGGCGATGCTCGCTTCGGTTGATGAGCGTCCACAATCGCAGGCCGGCGCCTTCCCAGAGCGAGGCGAACAGGCCGGGTTGTTCGGTCGGCACCAGCGGTGTCCAACTGTCACCGTTGAACAGTCCGGTGAACCGTCGTTGCACGGGCAGCATGGTGCGCAGAATCGAGCGGTCGCGTTGATTCCACGGCAGCCACGAGCCGAATACATTTTCCCAGATCATCATGCCGCTGCCATTCATCCAGGCGCTGTGTAGTTCGCCCGAGTGATCTTCATCCCAGCGCCGGATCTGGTGCTGCTGGTGCCGCCGCTCGAACCATTTGTTCCGGAGCACCCCCGGCGCGGTGCTGTCGTCGAACCATTGCGCCCACGAAGCGTGATGATCGGGCACGTTCTCCAGCGGCAGCGGCAGTTCCCCTTCAAGAATCACCCCGGGCCGTGCGGCATCAAGCCGGTCGCGGAACGCCGCAGCGCCCTGACTCAAGGTATCCAGGAAGATGCCATCCGCCTCCAGTGCGCGCACCATCGCGACGAGGGTTTCCAGGTCCGAAGCGCTCTCCCAGGGGTTGTAGTTGATATAGACCTTGACGCCGAGGCGGTGAAAGCGGTGCACGACCGATCGCAAACCAGGCAGTCCGCCGGGCATGTCGCGGTAGAAATCAAACTGGTTGCGATCATCCACGCCAATTCGCGGATACGCGTGCCAGAGCACCACGCTGTCGTAGCCGCCGAATTCGAGTTCGCCCCGATCGACCAGCGTCTCGACCGTGTAACGTCTGGTGCGATGGTCGTAAAAGGTTTCGTCGTACATCATGACAAAGCCGCACGCGTAATTGGCGGCCGCCCAGGCGAACTCCTTTCGTCGATAGAGGGCATCGCTGTAGCCCAGCCGGGCTCTGGTCTCGGCGCGCCAGGCGGCCAGCGCCGCACGATAGGCCGGCCACTGCGCCGGATCGTCGGGCGCTGGAATGATGTTCCGGGAAGAATCGAGTTTGAAGGGTGCCGGGCCGGCGGCGGCTCGCAACGGCCACCGGTGCAGCAGCGCCAGCACTGCCGCCATCGACTGAAGGAATCGCCGCCGGTTGGTTTTCATCTCTGGCGATTGGGTTCACGCCCCGCGCGAGTCCAAAAAGTGCTGTATGCGGGCACGGGTGGGGGCGGAAGGTTGCGCGCCAAGGCGCGTCACCGAAAGGGCGGCAGCCGCGTTGCCAAACCGCACGGCGTCGTCCAGTTTCCGCCCTTCTGCGATGGCCACGGCCAGGGCGCCGTTGAAGATGTCCCCCGCGGCGGTGGTGTCCACTGCTCTCACTTCGAATCCCGGCACCCGCCGGCTGCCGTCGGTGTCACTTACGAACGCCCCGCGCCGGCCGAGGGTGATGACGACGGCGGCTGCGCCCCGCGCGCGGAGTTTGTCGGCGGCCCGCGCGGCGGCCACGTCGTTCGTCACCTTGATACCGGTCAGCAGTTCAGCCTCGGTTTCATTCGGGGTGAGGATGGAAATGCGGCGGAGCAGGGTATCCGGCAGCGGCCGGGCGGGCGCCGGATTCAGAATCACCGGCAGTCGATGTTGCACCGCGAGCGCGGCGGCGGCCAGAGCGGTTTCCAGCGGCGTTTCGAGCTGGATCAGCAGCAGTTGCGCGGCGGCGAAAGCGCGCCCGGCCCATTTCACATCCGCCGGAGAAAGATGCCCGTTGGCGCCCGGGGCGACCGCGATGCTGTTTTGGCCGGAGGCCCCCACGACGATCAGCGCCACCCCGGACGGATGCCGCCGGTCGCGGATGACAAAGTCCGTCCGGATGCGGTCCCGGGCGAACCCGGCGACAGCCTGTTCCCCGAAGGCATCGTCGCCCACCCGCGCGACGAATGTCACGTCGCCGCCCGCCCGCGCTGCGCCGACGGCCTGGTTCGCACCTTTTCCGCCCGCGGCGGTGACGAATTCCCCGCCGAGAACCGTTTCGCCCGGGTGCGGGAGGCGGAGCACCCTGACAATCATATCAGTGTTGGAACTGCCAACGACGAGAATCTTGGCTTTCATCGGGTGCTCCTTTCGCCCAGGCGCCGCCGGTAATAATCCACAATGACGGCCGTGACGATGACCGCGCCGGTGACAAGCCGCTTGATTTCGTCCCGGGCGCCCACGGTGGCGAGGCCGGTGTTCAACACCGCGATGATGAGCACGCCGAAGAGGGTGCGCACAACCGACCCGCGTCCGCCCATGAGGCTCGTCCCGCCGATCACCACGGCGGCAATGGCCTGCAGTTCGAACCCGGAGCCGGCGTTGGGATTCGCGGACTGAAACCGCGAGGTATCGATGATGGCGGCGACGCCAACGAGCAGGCCGCTGATAAGGAAAACGAGCGTCTTGATGGCGCCCGGATCGATGCCGCTGAACCGCGCTGCCTCGGCGTTGGCGCCCACGGCGACGAGGTGCCGGCCGAACACCGCCCGGGACAAAACGGTTTGCGCCGCAACCACCACCAGCACGGCGAGCAGGAACGGCAGGGAGAGACCACCTACCGTCGTGCCGGCGATGCCTTCGATGGCCGGGCCGATGTACTCCGTTTGCGAGCGGGTGAGGGCATGCGCGCCACCGCGCGCCATTTCCATCATGCCCAGGGTGACGATGAACGACGGGAGCCGCCAGCGGACGGAGACGAGTCCGTTGAACGCGCCGCACAAGCCGCCCGCCCCGAGTGCGCCACCCAGCGCCGCCCATAATGGCCAGTGCCACCGCGTCAACGCCACGCCGGCCACGGCGCCGCACAAACCCAGCACGGATCCGACGGAAAGATCGATCTCGGCGATCATGAGCACGTACGTCATGCCGGTGGCGATGAGCATGGCGGCGGGAATCTGGTTGGCGAGGGTGCGGAAGGTTTCGGCGCTGAAAAAGTACCGGGTCGAAAGACTGAACGCGAGGATCAACAACCCCAAGGCGATGACAAGGCCGAGGTAATCGGCCACAACGCCGCGCCATTCGGACCGGGGTCGGGCCGGGTGGTTCATTTGCCGGAGAGCGTTTCCGCCGTCACCAGGTCCACCGGCGTTTCGCGGTCAGCGGGCGTGGTTTTGTTACGGAGCATGTCGAGAGCGTACTCGATACCGAACACGGCCAGTTGATCGGCGTGCTGGTCGGCTGTGGCCAGCACCTTGCCGTCTTTGAGCAACTGCTGCACGGCGGCGATGTTGTCGTAGCCGACCACCTGCACCTGGTCGAGTCTGCCCGCGCCGCGCAGGGCGGCCACGGCGCCCAACGCCATGCTGTCGTTGGCGCACAGCACGGCTTTCAGATCAGGATGCTCCGTGATCAGCGCGGCGACGACTTGGCTGGCCTTCTCTGTTTCCCAATAACCTGATTGCGCGCTGACAACTGTCAGGCCCGCCGCTTTCGCGGCGTCCTCGAAACCGAGCTGCCGCTGAATGCCGTTGAACGCATTGGGCGCGCCCCCGACGATCACGACCGGGTCACCGGGCTTGAGCTTTCGCGCGAGGAAATCGCCGACGGCCCTGGCGCCCTTGCGATTGTCCGGGCCGACGAATGGGAATTTCACGCCGCTCGACGCGAGCACGGCATCGTCGAATTTGTTGTCGATATTCACGATGATAATGCCGTTCTGCCGCGCCTTTTTGCATACGGGAATGAGTGCTTTGGAATCGGCGGGCGCGATGACGATGGCGTCCGCTTTTTGCGCGATCATCTGCTCGACCAGGTCAATCTGTCGGCTAACGTCGATTTCGTCCTTGATGCCGTTGACGAGCAGGTCGTAATCGTTGGCATGGGCCTGCTGATGGGCTTTCGCCCCGTTTTCCATGGTGAGGAAGAACTCATTCGCCAGCGATTTCATGACCAACGCCACGCGGGGTTTGGCGGGGGCCGGGGGTTTGCTTTCGCCGGCGGGTTTGCAGCCCGGCAGCAGGCCATTGGCCAGCAGGCACAGGGTGATACTTGCCGCCAGCCGTGTCGGAAGATGGCTTCGGTTCATAAATGGCTTCAGTTGAAAAGTCCGTGTTCCACGGCAGAGTGCCACCCGCCGGGCTGGTTTTCAAAAGGAAACGGAGCAGGCGAAACCACAACTATTTGGGGGTTGAACGTCCCGGCGTCCGCGTTACTTTCCAGACCATGACTGCTCTTTTTTCTCCGCCCGTCCCGCGGGCCGGGCTTCTGCTCCTGCTGGCGTGCGCTGGGTGTTGGATTTCTGATGCCGGCACATGGGTGACCGCAGCCGAGAAACCCGCACCACCGCCGGGCTACTTGCTTCCGGTCGAGACGTGCCTGGATATTTTGATGCGGGATGGGACTGATCATTACGGCGCGGTGCGGGCGCCGATTTTGGTGAGCATTCTGGACGTGGACACGTACCAGTGCCCGAGCAATCCCGCGGCGTTGGACCAGGCTTGGCGCGTGCTCCGGCGCGAACGGCGCAATCCCGCCGGCGCGAACCTGCTCACCGACGTGCCGACGTTGCGAACGATGAATTGGCTGTCGCAGGCCACGGACGATCCGAAATACGCGAGGTTTGCGGACGAATACATTCGCTGGTACACCGAACATCTGGTGGATGAGCGCGGGTTCTTCTGGTGGGGTTGGCACCGGCATTACGACGTGTTCGCCGACAAGATGACTGGGCATCTGGGCAACCCGCATGAATTCCATGCCATCCACGAAATCCCGTGGGCCCAACTCTGGGCGGCGAACTCGAACGCCGTGCGGCGCGAGATCGAAGCGGTCTGGCAATGGCATGTCATTGACAAGCAGACCGGCGAGGTCAATCGCCACGGTGACGGCCTGCGGGGCTGCGATTTCGCGATGGCTGCCGGCGGCTATGCCTGCGCGTTCGCGTTCATGTACCGGCAGACCGGCGAGCGCGTGTGGCTGGATCGCGCCCGGTTGCTGGCGGATTATTTCTGGGATCGGCGCAACCCGAAGACGGACCTGATCGCGGACCGGCCCAATGCCGGCCCGAACCGATTCGACGGATCGCATTTCGACACGAGCATCACCGGCTTTTATTGCCCGGCCCTGTTGAAATGTTTTGAACTCACCGGCGACCCGCGGTTCAGGGATCAGGCGGTCAGCTACCTCAAGGCCTACGGCCGTTATGGTTATGACGTGAAAGCGGGCAAGTTTTGGGGTTCGCTGAAAATGGATGGCACCCCGGTGCCGGGGCCGCGCCTGATGATGACCAACTCGACGGACAAATACGCCACGTCGTCGGAAACGGAGTACTGGATTTACGAGCCGCGGGGATATCTGGATCTTTGGCAACCGTACGTTGCCGGCTACGAGCATCCGATCGCCACGGCCCAGGCGTATGCCTACGCGGCGCTGACGACGGGGGACCCCGACCTGCGCGCCACGGCGGGACAATTTGCGCGGTGGATCCGGCAGGAATTTCCGCCACGCCAGTGCCTGACCAACGCTTGGTATTTCGGCTACGCCGAGCTCTATGCGCCGCAGGGCACTTATGCCGGGTTCTACGGCCAGACCGTCTCCTTCTTCCTGCAGATGTACCTGGTGACCGGGGACCCGGCCCAATTGCAGAACGCGCGCGACGTGGCGGATGAGGCCGTGGCCCGGCTTTATTACCACGGCCTGTTCCGCGGCCACCCGGCAAAGCCGTATTACGAGGCGATGGACGGGGTGGGGCAGCTGCTCTACGCGTTGCTGGAGTTGGACCGGGTGCTGGCGGATCCCCCACAGGCACTGGTACGAAAGGCGATTCCGTTGCATGGCCCAATCCAGGCAGCCAACCTGCCGGTGGGTAATTGGTGAAGCGAAAGCCGGACCCGGGCGCGGTTTACGGAATGCTCTGATGATCCGTGCTGCGAATGCGGTACCAGCACATCAATTCCTTGGCGGACGGAATGGCCGGGCCCTGGCCGTCGGGTTTGTCGAGATAGAGCAACGCGACGGACGAGAAGCAGAACGGCTTGAGGCGGTCCGGCGACCAAGGGTTCACGAAGGCGAACTTCAGCCGCTCCTGGAAGTGGATCGCGTCGGTTTCGTGGACGCGATACATCGCGACGCAGGCATTGAACGTGTCCTTGACGGGCACGCCGTGATATGGCCCGGCGAGCGTGCCCTCGCGAAAATACCATCCGCCGAGAAAATAATCCTCCAGGCCCGTGCCCACGATGCGCGGCGTTTCCCAGTCGTTATCAATGTAAACGTATTCGGGCGCCTCGAGGAAGCTGAGGTAGTTGCGTTCCTCGCCCTGCATATAGAGCAGGCAGCCGGCGTAGTGGCCGCGCCCGCGCACATCCGCGATTTCGACCGGCTCCGGGCCCTTGTTAAATTTGGTGTTGAAGACGGCGTGGAAATAACCGAGGCCCTCCGGCAGCGGCGCGAGTTGATAGAGGACGTTGCAGAAGACATCGGTGTCGATCTCCGCGTCCAGGTTTTCAATCTCGACCCGGAAACCCTTGCGAAAGGGCATGGGCCATTTGCAGAAGAACCCGCCGCTGGAGGTACCGAAATAGCGAGAGGCGAAGCTGGCCACCTCACACAAACCGGCGCCGAAGAAATCGCCCACCGGCGCGGCGACCGCCGGCTGCGGGGTATCGTCCCAGTAAATCCGCAGGATGAGCGTCTTGAGGATGGACTGGTTGATGGGGGCTTTGGTGTTCCAGTGTTGCCAAAACCAGCCGGGGAACGTGAGCCAGAACTGCGCGATGTAGCCCTCGCCCTTGACTTCGCCGATTGTCACCCGTTTCCCGCGCGCGACTGGGACGGTCTTGCCCTTGCGCTTGAGGTTGAACGTGGTGAGCTGGCGCGTGGTTTCGTCGCGCAACGCGGCCAGGCGCAGGGCATCAGCGGCGTCAGTGGTTTTACCGGCGGGCGGATTGGCTTCGGCGGCACCGGCAGGCAGGGCTGCACTGGCGCCCAGCGCGGCGGCGGCTATGACAAATTTGCGACGGTCCATGATCGAGCGAGCATCAGGCGACGGCGGTTCCGGCGTCAAGGATTTCATTACTTCGGGTTCGTGATGGATGGATTGAAAGCCGCGGTCACTTTTGACCGGGGGCAATGTTGCTGGGCGCGTCGTCGAGGCCGTCGTGCCACCGTAGCGGCGCCAGGCGCAGCGGGCCGCCGGTCCAACCCGCATGACTGATGTACCATTGACCGTCCACGTCGCGGGTGATCTCCGACGCGTGAGACAGGATGCGGGTCGCCTTCTGTGCGAACTCCCAATGAAACGGATCGTGCGACAGATAGACATCCGTCCACTCGTTGTCGCAGACGAACAGATAATAGTTGTCCCCGCGCCGGACCACGAAAGGCGATTCGGTCGGTCCGCCGAAGCTCCCCGCACGCGGGTGAATAAATACGACTTTGCGATCAGCCCAGTGCACGAGGTCCTTGCTGGTGACACACGCGACGATGTGGTTGCCGCCTTCGGGGGTGGTGTTGGCGGCGTAGTAGAGCACCCACTGATCACCCACCTGCATCACCATGGGATCCCGCGCGTCGAACCCGTCCACCAGAACCGGATTGGCCGGGCTGCGCGTCCACGTCTTGAGATCGGGAGACGTGAGCAGGTGGATGCGATACCGGTGCGTGTCCTTGTCGCCAACACACACGTACATGTAAAACGTCCCCTCGTGGCGCAGGACGTAGGGCGCCCACAGCAGATACTCCCGGTACTTCTCCCAATCGCGCGTCACGGCCGGCGGTTGGGCCTCCCAGGGCGCCTGCAACAGCGTTTTGGCGGTGGCATGCGCCAGCTGGTGCCCGGGATCCTTGTCCCACACGAGCGGCTTCGGATGGGTGATGCCGAACAGGTGCCAGGTCTTGTCCGGTCCCTGAACAAATGTGTGGTCGTTGACGCACCAGGGTTCTTCAGCAGCAAAAAAAGTTTTGAACTCGCCGGCATCCACCAAGTCCGGTTTGACCGGCTCGGGCGGCTTAACGGTTTGAGCCGGCTTGACCTCCAACTTGTCCGGCGAGCACTTGGTCAGGGTGTCGTCCGCGCGCGTTTCGCCCTGGCGGCTTTCGACGCGCAGGAGCCGATACGTCCCGGGCCGGTCAGCCGGAACTGGAACCGTCCAGGCGTCCTTGCCGGTGTAAATGGCAAAGGCCCACAGGCGATTGCCATCGGGGCGCTCGATTTCGGCCCAGTGCTCGGCGCCGGGGTAATCGAACTTGACGCCGGCGAGTTGAACATTGAAGGCGGGCTGCGGTGCTTCGGCAGCGACGGCCGCTGCCATGGTGATGGTCAGCATGGCCAGACAGCAGGTGTATCGAATGAGCAATCCCATGGGACGTGAATCAAGATGTTTCCCGCGGAGTTTCCTCAGGGCGACCCGCTTTCGTCAATGGCCTGATTTGGTGGTAGCCGATGGGTGGCGCAAACGCCTTTGCTATAAACGACCCGTTGTGACGCGGGCACTCGACGTCCAGCTTGCGGGCAGAACCTGGGCGCCGGCAATCGTCCGGTGCAGGCTGTCCAAGATGCGTCCAAGTATACCGCGAAGGGGTCAAGAATCCGGAACGGGGAGATGCGCTTCCAGCTTGCTCCTTTTAAAGAAAACGTCCCAGATCAAGACGGCAGCAACCATCTAGAATCCAATCTCCAAAGCCCAGGCGTATGAGACCCATCCGCCTTGGCGTTTGTGGAAGAGCAAGTCCACTGCCCAATGCAACGCCGTTGGGCCAAGGACCTGCCAGTTATTCCAGTGATGCCAGTAGTGGTAAAGCGGACTCCACATCGGAGCTTTTCCCCGGTGATATTCAATCCAAGGAATGATGTCGTTGATTCCCCCGAGAGCAAACCCATAAACCCCCGCCAAGTTAATAATCGGTTTGGGAGCATTCAAGACTCTTGCCACTGAAGCACAGACTCCAGCAGCCAACATCATGTGACCAGGCGTATCCATATGAGAATACTGTTGCTATGCACCGATTGATATCTTCCCACTTCCTTTGCCGGCGCGACAAAAAATTTTTCCACAGCCGTCGGGACGCGGTTCGCTTCTACAGCCCGGGAGTTACAATTCCTGGCTGTCGCTGGGGCAAGTGAACGGATACTCATGCCAAAACAAATTTTCTTTGAGATATCCAGGCTGGACAACCGAGTCAAGATTTGGCGGGCTCACGATCAACGAATGCGAACGGTGGCGGATTGGACCAACCTGGTTGGGAAGAGGTTGATGACCGGGAGTGTCTTGACCGATCCCAGCGTCAATTGGGGCCGGAAAACCGGAGGGCAGGGGGCTTCACACCCGATCGAGGCGTTTCCTGGCCTTACGGGTTTGCCGTACATTCCCCCGCAGACTCCGTTTGGGATTTAGGTGGACGCGAGTCCCCTGGGTCGTGTTTAATACCCAGGTGTCCAAGCAGCGTCCAAGTGATCGGGTGACGGTTCCCAGGCCGCAACCGGTTTTGCTGAGCGACGGCAATGCGGTGCGGCCTTGGCTGCGGCGTGTCTTTCATAACAGCTACACGCGCGGGGGCCGGCGCATCGTCCTGCGCGGTTGGTCGGTGAAAATTCAGTTTGAAGGTCAGCGCCGCACTTTCTCGCTGGCCGCGTCAACCCGGACCGCCGCGGCCGCCGAGGCGCGGGCCATTTACGACGCCGTTGCGTCCGAAGGTTGGGAGGCCGTGGTCCGGCAACACAGCGGGCGGCAGGGGCACACTTTCCCGAAAACGGACGTCCGCTACTGGAGAGAGCGCCTATTGCTCCGCCCTCATCCCGTGCCCAGGGATATTGGAATTCACCGTGAATTTTCCATTCGTATCGACCATTCCGGTACCCGTTACTACTTCGCCTTGGGCGCGAACGAGCCCGCGACGGCTGCCGCGCAAGCCCTGACGATCTACCGCACCGCCACCGAGAAAGGCTGGGATGCTGTCCTGCGCATCTTTCCTCGTGAGGTGACGCTCTCATTTCATTGGGCGCGCGACCCGCTTCTGTGGACGTACACAACCTTCCATACGCTTGTCGGCCAGCGGCTTGTCCCGCCCACACGACACACTCCAGAACCTGGACAAGCGCACCGCGTCCTGCTGATTGAAGCGGATCCGGGCATCCGCAATGCCTTGGAGCAGTGCATCAACGAGCAGGAACACTGTTGTTGTGTACCTTGCCCCGATCTGAACACGGCCCGCCGCCAAAGGGCAGTCGAGGGAGCAGATCTGTGCCTCGTCAATCACGACCTCTCTGCCAAGGCGGGCCTCCCCAATTCCCTGCAGATTGCGACGCTTGCGGAGGGTGTCCCGGCCCTCAGTTACGGGGTCCATTTGGACAGCGAGGAATTGTTTGCCCTCACGCCGGGCGGCATGTCGGGCTACGTCCTCAGACGCGTGCCGCCCCAGCAGATCCTGGAGCCGATCCTTGCCATTCTGGACAGGAGTCCGGTGCCGACGAAACAGCTTCTGCATGGCGCACACTCCTATTTCCAGCTACTTCTCGAAAGCGACCCCACTGGCGAGGTCTCCAACACGGTGGCAGAATTGACCCGCCGCGAGCAGGACGTCTTGGGTCTGCTCAGCAAAGGCTATGTGGATAAGGAAATCGCTCCCGCCCTCGGCATCAGCGCGTGGACGGTGCATGAGCATGTGAAGCGTATTTTCGAGAAGCTCCACGTTCACTCCCGCACCGAGGCGGTGCTGGCTTACCTCCAGAAGTAAGGCCTGGCTCTCGTGCCGGTCCTTCCCGCCGTGTCACGGGCAAGCCCCCTGTTTGGGGTATTTGACCGCAGTCTCGCCGTTGGTACAGTTGCTGCAATATCGTATCACCGTAACAAGACTAATTAACGCAGCGTCGCATCGGACATATGCCGAGGGCTTGCCTCTGGCTCAACGAAGCCGGAGGATAAGCGTGCCATTTCCCTGGAAGAATATGAAAGTACATGTCGTCACTCGAATCCATCAAACAACCGGGTGTCTCTTCCCGGAAAGGGTGTTTCGCCTTGGCGCCTTCGCGGGCGTGGCTCTCGCCTTGCTGGGCTCGGCGCCGGCCCGGGCCTCGCTCGCCGACTATGAATCTGCGGTTACGAACGAACCTAGCCTGATTTCGTATTACACCTTTGACCAGAGCAACGCCACAGACGCGCACGGGACGAACAATGGCACGCTCATGGGCACGACCGCATTCGCGGCGGGGGTGGGGGGCGGCAACGCCTTGTCTTTGAGTGGCGCCGGCCGGGTGAACCTCGGCGTGGTGCAGGACTTCACCTTTGCTGATATAACCGGATCCGTTGAGGCTTGGGTGAAGCCCGGAGCTCTCAGCGGAGCCGCCTGCATCTTTGCAAACCGGGATGGCTATTCCCGGTGGGACGTCCACATGCAGCAGAACAAGCTTGGGATCGGCAACTGGAATGGATCCAGCTATTTGACGGTTGGAATTCCTAATGCCTCAACGAACTGGCACCATCTGGTGGTTGTTTACGAAGACGCCTATTTCACGGTGTATTGGGACGGCGCGGCAGTTGGCACCGTTTCACAACCATTGGGCTACACCGACTTTGACAAATCCACGCAAATCGGGTCCACCTCCCCTTACTTCAACAACTCAGAAAACTGGGTGGGGATGCTGGATGAAGTGGCGATCTACGCCGATGCCCTGACCCCCGAGGCTGTGCAAGCGCATTACCAGGCATTATTCATCGGCAATCCGCCGGTGATCACCAAGCAGCCCAAGGGCGGGACCTACGTGCCGGGCGCGGCGCCGACGCTCAGTGTCGCGGCCACGGGGCCGTACCTGTCCTACCAATGGTACAAAGGCGCCACCCTCCTGACTGGAAGAACCAACAACACGCTCACTTTTCCCAGTCTGGCGGCAGGTGACGCCGGTACCTATTCGGTTACCGTAAGCAATACGACCGCCGTCGTGACCAGCAGTAATGCCACCATCGTGCTGGCCCCGTTGCCCACGCCTTTGGTTCATTATCAAACTGCGGTTTCAAATGAGGCGAGTCTGATCTCTTACTACACATTTGACCACTTGCTGCCAGAGGATGTCATCGGATCGAACGAGGGTACGATGGTGGGGACTGCCGGCTGGGACGTGGGCATCGGTGGCGGTTCAGATCAAGGCTTGCTGCTGGATGGGGCGGGGCAAGTCAACCTGGGCTCGGTCCCCAGCTTCGATTTCGCCTCGGGGGTCGGCACGGTTGAGGGCTGGTTCCGTGCGGATTGGACCAGCGTCGGGTATAATCCTTGCATGTACGCAGACCGAAATGGCGGTCCTACCGTCTGGAGTTTGCATTTGAGTAACGGCAAGGGGACGCCTATTTTTTACAATGGCTCGGGCAGTTCCTTGTTCGTGCTTCCCGGTGGCGCGGGCACAAATTGGCACCATGTCGCCACGGTTTTTACCAACGGGACAGCCAGTTTCTACGTGGACGGCAGTTTGATCCAGTACTCCCCAATGGCGCGCGCGCTGGGCGCGGGGCCGGGGACAGTTCAGCTGGGGTCGTCTGCGTCCGGTTCGACATCTGAAGGTTGGATCGGGATGCTGGATGAAATCGCCTTCTATTCCACCGCGCTCCCGGCTGCCTCGATCCAGGCGCACTACAATGCCTTCGTTGCGGGCGATCCGCCCGTGATTACCAGCCAGCCGACCGGCGGCGATTACCTCGTTGGTCAATTGGGTCAGTTGTCGGTCGCGGCCAGCGGCGCGCTATTGACTTATCAATGGTACAAGGACGGAAGTCCCGTCCCGGGAATGACGAACGCCATCATCGGCCCGGTGAACCTCACCGCGGCCTTCTCGGGCGAGTATTATGTCAGGGTCACCAACCCCGCCGGCGGCACAAACAGCGTTACCGTCATCGTGCAGGTCGGCAACAACATGGCCCGGTACCAGGCGACGGTGCTGGCGGAGGGCAGCCTGATCTCCTACTACACGTTTGATGCTGGCGACGCTCAGGATGCCCGGAACGCGCATCCGGGTACGGTCGCGGGTACGGTGGCCTTCAGCGCCGGCCCCGGCGGCGTGACAAACCTGTCCCTCACTTTGGATGGTAACGGTCATATTGACCTCGGCCAGGTGGCCGACTTCGATTTCGTCTCGGGCAGCGGCACGGTCGAGGGCTGGGTCCGGCCGAATTGGAGCAATCCCGCCAGCTACGATCCGTGCCTTTTTGCCGACCGTGACGGAGACGGCAGTGTCTGGAGCGTTCACATGGACAGGTGGAAGACTTGGATTGGGGATTTCAGTTCCGGTCTGCAGATGCTCCCGATCAGCAGCGACAACGGCTGGCACCACTACGCGATTGTTTTCGACGCGGGCAGCGTGTCAATGTACTGGGATGGCAAACCCCGGGGAACCTTCTACCAAACCATCAACTCGTTCCTTACTAAAACGACCCAGATCGGCTCTTCCTCTCCCACGACGACCGAGGGATGGATGGGCGACCTCGATGAGGTGGCGTTTTACAGCACGGCGCTCGGGCCGGACACCATCTGGAATCACTTCCTGGCCATGGTCGGCCCGCCCTCGCTGAATTTCTCGCTTGCCGGCACGCAACTCACACTCTCCTGGCCGGCAGATGTGACCGGATATATCCTGGAGTCCGCTCCGATTCTGACCGCCACCTCGTGGACGCCGGTGCCCGGCGTGGTCAACAACCAGGTCACAGTGGACGCGTCCGTTGGCGTGCAGTTCTTTAGGCTTAGAAAATGAAATCCTCAGCCAGTGCGATTGCCAGGTTTTCCCGCCGGGGCGAAAGAGCCCGCCTGGGTTTCACACTCATCGAATTGCTGGTGGTCATCGCGATCATTGCCGTTCTCGCGGCGTTGCTGCTGCCTGCTCTGGCCGCAGCCAAGGAGAGGACGTACCGCATCGCGTGCCTGAACAACCTGAGACAGATCGGACTGTTCCTGCAATTTTACACCGATGAAAACCAGGATGTCTTTCCGGCCCACCGAAATCAAAACGAAGGAAATAACCACGCCACAGCCCTGACCAACTGGTGGGGGACGGCCATCATCAGCTACGCGCGCAACCAATCCAACTTGTTCTGTTGCCCCGCCATCAAAGGCAGTCGCGTTGACAACGGGGTCGCCTGGACTTGGAACTTCGACTGCGACAATGTGGGGTACGGGATCAACTCCTTCTTTGATTGCCTTTGGCCTTACCCGGCGAGCAGCCTCACGCTCGGCGGCATCACGTTCCTGACGAAGCCCTGGTTCAAACGCACTGCGGTGGTGAGCCCGTCGGACAACCTGATCATCGGGGATGGCATACCCAAAAGCGACGGCACGTACAGTTCGAGCTTGTATTGGCCCAATGCCTGCATGAACAGGAAGAAAAGTGCCAGCCAGGGTTTCGAGGGCATCGACAATTTCCGGCATCGCAACAGCGGGATGGTTGTTTTTGTCGATTGCCACGCTGAGGGCCGCAAAGACGCGGAGATCAACCCGCCCGTTGACCCAAGCTCCGGAGATCCGCAAGGTCTCATCAATTCCAGGTACTGGGATCCGCTGAAGCGGGCCGGCGACCGTTGATCCTTCCTCGCGGGGCACCCCGTCGCAACCCATACCCTCCCCCATACCGTGTTGGCCGCCGAACAGATCCAGTACTCTGCCAAGCGTCCAAGCAGTGTCCAAGCGGATGTGGATGATATTGCGGAGGCCTCCCAGCCGTGAGCCCGCCTGGCGCGCGCTGGACACAGGTTCGGGGGTCGGTGTGCGCAAGTGTGAGTCGGGTCGTACCCCCAATTTAGGGTATTGGCCGGCCATGGGGTTTCTGTCAAACTGACGTATATTCAGGCGGTCAGAAAACCATAACCAACGAAAGACTTATCGAATTATGAAAAGGATCGTTCTAGGGCTCGCACTTCTTGTGGCGGTCGGTATCGCGAATGCGCAAAATGTCCCGTCAGGGCTCACCGGACTTTGGCGGTTCGAAAACAGCGGGAACCCGCTGGCGGCGACGATTGGCAATGACATTGTGGCGGTCGACGAGACCGTCACGCCGTTCGTTGGTCCTTGGACGGTCATCAATCCTGGACTTAGTGACAATGGTGTCGTTCAGGAGCAAAGTTGGGGTTACCTTCAGGTCAATCCAAACTTCACTGCCAACGGCGGCGGGGATTATGTCAACCAATACACCATTGCCATAGATTACGTGCAAACCCAGGCCGGCTGGAACAGCCTGTTCCAAACTGCATATGATGGTCATAGCAATGACGGCGATCTGTGGATAGCTCCTGATGGCACGATCGGTGTTGGCGATGTCGGGTATTCAACACTGACCTTTGATTCGAGCACCTGGCACCGAATCGTATGGTCCGTTGATAACAGCAGCTTCTTCAGAGTCTATGTTGACGGCACCCTGTTCCTCGATGGCGCCGGCCAGGGGGTTGATGGCAGGTTCTCTCTGTATCCCGATCGATTCAATCTTTTCGCAGACAACGATTGGGAAGACATGTGGGGTCTGGTCGGCACGGTCGCGACATGGGATCGCGCCTTGACGACCGATGAGGTTGCGGCAATGGGCGGTTGGATCGGCGGCGCCGCGGAACCGACCCCGCTGACAGTTCCGGAACCGGCAACCGTGTCGCTGGTGGCCCTTGCCGGCCTGGTGTTGCTGAGGAAAATCCGAAAGTAGCCTTTTGTTGGACCTTGAGTTTTTTACAAAGGAAAGGAGTATGGCTCCTTTCCTTTTTTTATTAAACCTCGGGTGACGGTTTCTTGGGCCGGGCATTCCAGAGAAACACCATGAATGTGGCGGGCATGAGGGACAAGGCGGCCAGCGCCCAGAAAACCGGCGCCCAATTGCCATGCGCGAGATCTTTGAGATAGCCGACACCCGCGCCGGACAGGATGGCGCCGAGGCCGCCCAGACACATGGTGAAGCCCGTGGCGATTGAGGCCGCCTTTGGATGGCTGAGATCAACGGTGGCGGCGCCTGCCATGAGCACGTCGCAACCGTATATCATGAATCCTGCCACGCCGAGCAGGATGGTGGCGGCCTGCCAGCCTCCTTGCGGCAAGCAAGCCATTCCGGCGCAGATTACTGCCAGTCCGACCATCATGAAGAAACACACCGGGGCGCGGCGTCGGCCAAAGAACACGTCTGAAACCCAGCCGGCCGACAGAGCTCCCGCCGAGCCGGCCAGAGGGATGACGATGGCGGTCAAGACGCTGTTCTCCAGGCTGCGTCCGTGGAAATCCGCCATGTACTGCACGCTCCAGTTCATGAAGCTGTAACGCACCGCATTCATCATGAAAAAACCGATGGCCAGAATCCACAGTACCGGGCTGCTCAGCGTCAGCCGCAGGACCGGCCAGAGCGACCCCCAACTGGAACCGCTGGCCGGCAAAGGCGCCGCTGCTGGTGGCGGGTTCGACTGGAGTCCGGCATCGTCCCGGACAGGCCGGAAACCGGCTTCAACGGGTGTATCGCGCAGGAAAAGGAAAAACACCAGCGCGACCGGCAGAACAAAGAGGCCGGGCACCACAAACGCCACTCGCCAGCCGATGGTTTCACACAGTATTCCCGCCAGCAGCCATGAAAGCACGTGGCCGATCTGGTAGCTGGTGGAGAGCCAGCCGAGCAGAGTGCCCCGGCGGGCTGATGTGGTCCACTCGGAGTGAGTCTGCACCATCAGGGACCAACCGGCGGACTGCCCCCAGCCATTGAGCGCCCACAAGGCCTGCATCGCGCTGAGCGAACTGGTGAAGGCCAGCAGCAGATTGCTGGCGGACGCAATCAGCAAAGCTGCGGTCATCATGCGCCGCGCGCCGTAGCGCTGTCCCAGGGCGCCGTTGACCATTTGTCCGACCGCGTAGGCCAAGGCGAAGGCCGAGGGAATGGTTCCGATTTGCGCGCTGGTCCAGGACGGGAACTCTTTGAGGATTGCCGGCTGAGCCACGGCAAAGTTGACGCGGCACAGGTAATACGAGGCGTAAGCCCCCCAAAGCAGGCCAAAGACCCGGAGTTGCCAGCCGCGGAGCCGCTGTTCAGATGCGGCCGGTTCCAGCATGACTGCTTTCGGAGTTGAATTGCACGGGCCTCCACATGCCGATTTCAGCAAACCGGGTCAAGCAAATCCCCCCAATGCAGGTGGATGTCCGGCGCAGAACCGGGTCAACGCCCGAGCGGAAAGGCGACGGCTGGCGTCAGGGCGCACGCAGGCGATAGAAGCTGGCTGGACCGCTGTTGGCAGGCAGCAGCACGGTGTAGGTTCGATTGGAAAACGACGAAGGATTGGTGACGAGGGTCCAGGTCTCCGGGGCAACGAGGTTCGTTGTTTGATACAGCGCGAACGGAGCCGAACGGAGCGGCCAGGAAAGATTGAACCCGGCCGTTACGGAGGCGATGCTCAACTTGGGCAGGGTCGCATCATTGACCGCGTAGCCGACCAGCCAGGCAAAAGCGGAATTCCAATACACACCCGGCTCGGTCATGTCGGCATCCTGCGTATTGATGAAACGCTTCCAGGGGTTTTCGACCACCGGGACGGCGGATCCCGTCACGTCGATGCTGCCGCCGAGATAGCCGGGCGGCTGTTGCAGAAGGTTCGTCCAGAATTGTGAATAGAAATCCGAGCTATGCTGATAATCGCCATATCCGCTGACCAGGACGCGGTTGACTGGGTTGCGCCCGCAGATGAAGTGGAGGGCCTGAAGAGCGGCTTCGTGGTAGTTGGTGTTGCCCGTCCATTCGAAGGCACGAGCCAGCACGATTGCCGAGGGGGCCAGCACGCCACCGCTCGAACCCCAATACAGATGGCCCGGATAGAGCATCGGGATCCGGTATCCCGACAAAGCGGTATAGTTGGTGAGAACGTCCGCCTGGTGGAGAAATGCGCTCTTCAGGGTAGCCTGCGTGGTCGCGTCCACCGCGCGGGTGCTTCGGGCGTAATCGATAAACGCGAAGTTCAAGGCATGATTGAGATAAGTCAGAACGTTGTCACTGCCATAGCCGGTCTGGTTCGCGCCGAACACGGTGCCATTGATCGGCGACGCGCCATTCTGGTTGAATTGGTTGACAAAGAACGTGCTGAACGACGCCTGGCCGGTCGCCTCGAACAATTCGACTGCCGCAAACGCTCGGCAGCGATGATCGTAGTATGCATCGCCCCAGGACGTGTCATCGGCTCCGGGATCAACGCCGTTCTGGAGCGGGAGCCGGGGCTGGACCATATTCGGGTTCGCCTGGAGCCAGGACCACGATAACTGGGCGCGAGCGAGCAAATCCGCGCTCTGGCCGGGGGCGAGCGTGCTGCCCAGCACGACGTAGGCCTTGGCGAAAACGGCGGCCGCGCAAGCGGTGGCAAAAGAGCTGATGTCGGATACCTGCTGCGGCAGGGAGGCGCCGCCGGGATTGGCGATAACATAATGGTGCACGCTCCCATCGGCATTCTGCATTCGCTTCAACCAATCGAGCCCCCAGGAGATCAAGGGCACGAGGTCGCTCTGCTGGGGATCGGATTCTGGCAGGTTCAGCCCGTAAGCCGGCACATGACAGCCAAAGTCGCGAAAGGTTTCCAGCAGGAACCAGCAGGCCGTGGCGGTATTGGGGACGTCCACGTGCGTGTCGCCCGCGTCAAACCAGCAGCCATGAACGTCGCGATTAGTGCTGGCACCGAAATTGAAATGCCCACGGTTCGCGGCGTAGTTGTAGGTGGCGTTGGTGTTGTTGGCGTAGAGCGCGACGCGGGTGCAGCCTTCGGCAAACGGAGCCGCGATGGGCACGCCGGAACGCGAATAATAAAAGAACCGAAGCGCGTCGCGAAAGAGGCTCTGATAGGCGTTTGTGGCGATGACGAAATCGGCTGAACGAGCCCCCAGCTCCGGCACTTCCAGCCGATAGGTGCCGGGCGTGCGCAGCGCGCCGAAGTTCGCCTGATAGTTCGTGTCCCCATCCAGGGTCCAGCCGGGCGCCTGCCAGATGGCCGGCGCCACGAACCGGGTCAGCGCGCCGGTGAGCACGACCTGGCTGTTGGCATTGTTAACGATCTGAAATGCGGCGGGCGGAGTGGCGAGCGTGCCGGGTTCCCAGCTCACGACGCCGAGCTTGCCCGTCATGAGCGGCGTGTACCCCACCTGGTTGACCTTCACGAACTCCGTGAACGCGAGTTGAGTCGCTGAAGGAACGAGATCCAGCGCGGCGATGTTGAGCACACAATGGTCGCGGTAATTGCCCGCGGCCGACAAACCAATGAGCCAGACATGGGTCAGGTCTACTGTCGGCTTGGCGGCGATGAAATCTGAAGCCGGGATGTAGATGTCCTGCCAGACAGACGTTGAAGCCGTGAGATAAGCATTCAAAGGACGCTGGGCGCCCTCGACCGAAACATTCATGTTCCAGGCGTTGTTGGTGGGGATCGCACTCCATTTCAGGCGCAGGTGCACAGCCGGATTGGTGCCGGTGCGCAGGAAATTGAGGGAATTGCCGCTGACTTTAAAAAGCACATTCCAGTAAGCGCCGGGCGGGTTGGTGGAATCGAGTACCAACGCTTTCAAGCCGCCGACGTTGTCCACGGGCACGGTGCCATTGACATTCCGCACGGCGGCACCTCCACCCCAGTATATCGCCGAACCCCACCCACCCCAGTTGGTCGGGTTTTGATAAGGATTGAAGTACTTGACGGACGCCAAGGGGAGTTGCGCGGCAATGGCGGAGAAGGTCAGCAGCATCGCAGAGCATGTGCTGAGCAACCGAAAGCCGGACTTCAGAATCGGGTTTGGCATGCGGCAAAATGTAATCGTGCCCTTCGAGGCAATAACTGAACCGCCAGCAAGCTTAAAGCTGCTTGCGACGGTGAAACAATACCCCGTTTGGGGGGTGGCGAACCGTTTGCCAAGTCTGACCGGCACTCTATACTTTGGACATGCGCTGCGGCTCCTCGATAACATTGGCGATTTTGATGGCCGGGCTGGGTGGTCGGGCATCAGGGGGCGAACGATTGATGTGGCACGAAGTCCGGTTGGATGGAGACGTCCGGCTGCTCAGTTGGGTGGACGCCGGCGCGCCCTACGGGCGCATCATTCGAAACGCATGGGAGGCATTCGAGAACATTCCGGTGCAGGCGGATGGTTACCGGACTTACTTTACGTATCCGACATTTTATGGGCCGAACGATCCGGCGCACGCGGCGTTCTCCGGCCGCCCGTGGGTCCATCATCCGGCCGGCCTGTTCGCGATGCTGGCCGACTCGGCCATTCTGTACCACGCGTATAGCGGCGACCGGGTGGTCCTCGAGCGCACCCGCGAGATGCTGGACCACATGATCGCGCACGGAACGACGGAGGCCACGGACGCCTGGGCGTCGGTGCCATATGCCTGCGCCAACGCGGGGCAGCTCGTTTATCGCGGGGCGGATGATACCGTTTATTGCGACCAGGAGAACCATACCCCCTGCGGCCGTGGCGACGGCCCGGGTTTTCTGGAGCCCGACAAGGTCGGGGAACTGGGTTATGCCTACCTGCGGTTTTACGAAGTTACTCTCGAAAAAAAGTACCTGCAGGCGGCGCTTGATTGCGCGGACGCACTGGCGAAGCACGTGCGCCCGGGGGACCAAAGCCACTCGCCGTGGCCGTTTCGGGTGGATGCAAAAACGGGCCGGAACGTTCGCGAAGAATACACCGCCAACACCATCGGACCGATCCGGCTGTTCGACGAATTGCTGCGGTTGGACCTGGGAAAGACGCGGGAATATCGCCGGGCGCGCCGGCTGGCCTGGGACTGGCTGATGACCTATCCGGTGCGGAATCATGTCTGGACACAGTATTTCGAGGACGTGCTGATTTACCCCGATTACCGGACCAACCTGAACCAGTACTCCGCGCTCGAGACGGCGCGCTACCTGCTGGAGCATCCTGAGTTGGACCGGGCGTCGCAGACCTTGGCGCAGGACATCTTGGATTGGGTGGTTGGGGTATTTGCGGCCGACTCGGTGACGATGGGGGGCGTTCCAGAGAAAGGACGGCAATGGGGCGCCGAAGTGCTCTCCGAGCAGGTGAACGACATGGACAAGATGTCAAGCCACACGGCCCGGTATGCGTCCGTGCAAGCCTTGTGGTATGAAGTCACGGGCGACCCCGACGCCAGGGAACGCGCTTTTCGCTCCTTCAATTGGGCCACGTATTCGTCCCGCGAGAATGGGCTGGTCAAGACCAGCTTGGATGAAGGGACAGGATACTGGTTCTCGGACGGGTACGGCGACTACATGCGGCATTTTCAGCGGGGCATGGCCTCGGTCCCGGAATGGGCGCCGCCGGACGAAGATCACCTGCTGGGCTCAACGTCCGTGGTCCGCTCCATCCGCTACGGCGAACAGGAGATCACATACGTCACGTTTGACAATCGCTCGCGAGAGGTGCTGCGGCTGCGGCGCCAGCCGGTGAAGGTTCTTGCCGGGACAGTTCCGCTGGCGCGGGCAAAAGTACTCGGCCGCGGCCAGGAGGGATTCAGCGTTGAACCGGTGTTGCAAGGAGGGTTCGTCGTCCGGATTGAGCATCATCGATCGGCCAAGCTCACGATCCAGCAATAGATCAGAAATCACTTGTCATGGGAAGCAACTCGATGGCCTGGATCATGGCTTCGTGGCCCGGCGCAGACGTGAACCGGAGTTCGACGATGCCGTTTTGGGGGCGGATGCCAGGGAACTCGCGGATATAGGCCTTGAAGGTGCCGACCTCCTTCCGAACGTCCAGGTTTTCGATGACCGTCCGGCCGTTGATAGCCACGGTCGTCGGCCGGGAGACGGGGTCCCATTTGCCTTCGCGCTCAACCCAGGGTGTCTCGGGCGTATCCGCCCAGTGGAGACGAACGAGGTACTGACCGGGGGCGGCCGTGAGGTTCACCCGGAATTCAGGGGCATGCACGCCGTACCGATAGATTTCCTCATCGGTGGCACCGCCGATGTACATGCTGCGGCGTCGCTGCCACCAGGTCCGGGCGACCGTGTCCGCACCGAATCCGAGCCGCGTCACGAATTCCGTACCCGGCCGCCAGGCGTTGCCTTTTGAATCAATGTAATCGTGCCGGGCGGTACAACCGAAGATGAAACGCTGCGGTTCGGTTGGGCCGCCGCCGGAACCGAACCCCGCGTCGCCTGTGGCGGCAGAGCATTGCGCGGAATCCACCCGGACCTGCGCGCCGCGGGCCAAGGGATTCTTCTGACCGCGCACGACAATTTTCAATTCATGCGGGCCGTTGGTGAGACCCTTCTTTACGAAGAGCAATTGCCGGTGCCGCGCTGAGGGGTTCCAACACTCGACGAGCGTGGGTTGCCTGGCCCCGTCAACGAAGGCATCCGCCCAGCCGCCATCCGGGCCGACCACGCCCATGAGGGAAACCCGGTTGCCGTTAAATTTGAAGGTCATGGCGGCGCCGGCTTCGCTTGCGGTCTGATAAGAACCTTCGTGGGCCGCGGGGTCCGTCACTGCCGACCACGCCCCGGTGCGGTCGAACGAGGAGTCGTCGGCCACCTGTTGCGGATCGGGGCCCTCCACGACAATGCGGGTCTGGCCATCATGGCGAATCACAACAATGCAGTCGCCGTTGGACAGGGGCGTCACCGCATAACCCTTGGCGTCGGGAACGGGACGCTCGTTCAACTGCGCGCCATCGGCCCGTACTGAGTTCGGGCGAAAGGCCAGCCGCAAAACTTCCTGCACGCGGTCGGGAGCGTCGAACGTTGTGTAGCTGATACGACCCGGTTCGTATAGAACCTCGCGCACGACTGAGGTGGAGCGTACGATGTGGTTCTCGCGGTTGGGAGCGAAGTACTGCGGGAGCCAGGCGATGGCTTCGAGGGCCTGGCATAACGGCCAGGGATGAGCTAGGTTCGACCATTCGTGGGTGGCCACGGAATCGCCCAGCAGTCCGTCCTTCACCACGCCATTAGGCAGGCTGTCGTACGTTGCCATGAGCATCATCCGCCGGCCAATCTCCCGCGCCCATTCGCTGTCGGCCAGAACGCCATACCGGATGAGGGTTGGCCCGGCGGTGTACTGATTGTAGGAAAGAGACGTGCCGCAACAGACCGAGGACTCGGGAAAGGCCCAGGCGCCACTGTACACGTCGCCGCGCGAGGCCGGGTCGGCACCGTTGCGATTCCAGACCAGCGACAGCATGTTTCTGATGTCGGTTTTCCAGTTGGGGTAGGCTTGGGGATATTTCATGAGGTGATCTGCGCACATGGACACCATTCCGCACATCATCGGATTGTCCCAGTCCCAGTACGTCCTGCCCCAGGTGTCGTTCACCCACCACGCCGGCAGCATCTGGTCGTTGAGAAAGCGCCGCCCGGCATCCCGGGCTTTGACAATGCGATCATCTTTGCCCGGGTAGCCGAGTTGAACGAGGTCATCGAGAAAATCGACGATAATGGAGGTAGTGCCGGTCAGCACGTCAGACCAGCCGACCACGGACGGGTCAACATACCGGTTCCAGGGGGAGAGTTCGGGGTTCGCCAGCTGGCACTTGGCGGCGAAGACATCGCCCCAGTGTTTGGCCATATCCAGGTAACGGGGTGTTCCGGTGAGTTTGTAGGCGCGCAGCACCTCGATGCCGGTAATGGCGCAAAGGTCGAGTTGGCTGCGGCCGGTGGGATCACACTTGCCGTAGGCCTTGCCGCGGGTTGGAGTGCTGATGGGAAAGAGCGGCCAGTCCGCGTTTGTGGCCGTCAGGCCGTAATCGAGGATATAATCCACCGTGAGCGGAATGTACACGAATGCCATTGGGTCGCCGCTGTACTGGTAATAAGCCGTCAACCCTTTGATGATGCTCCAGGCGCGGGCGCACAAATCGCCGCACATCCAATCCGTGGTTGGCGGGATGACGATCGTGCCGTCGGGCTGGATGCTCCAGTGCGAGTTGTAAACGAAGTCGGGAGCGGCCATGACGGCCTTCGGTGGAGCCACCCACGGATACCGTTTGTAAACATTGACGGCAATGTTGACGCGTTCATCCAACTGCCCATTCAACCCTTGGTACCACGGGGCAATCACACCATGCTCGTCGTTGACGGCGTCATGCGCGTAATAAGAGGGGAGGGTCGCGGCCGACAAAACACCCGCCAGAACGGCGCTGGCCGCAACAAACAGGCGTCCCACCAGCGGGGCCGAGGGGCGAAGCGTTCTCCGTGCGCTAGAAATGAATTTCATGAATCCAGACCCTCTGGATGCGGGACCGCCTGCGGCCGCACCCTCATCAGGAACCACTCAGAGTCCCCCTCATGGCTGGGCGGGGCTATCGTTATTGAGCCAGGCGGTAGAAACTGGCCGCGCTGCCCGCGATGACGGACACGGCGTTGTTGGTGATGCCGGCCACGGGTTTCCATTGGGGCGGCGTCAGACTGTCGGCCTGTTCCAGCGCGTATCCGACATAATTGGTCGGCCACGATACCGTGGCACCGCTGGTGTCGGCGCGGATGGACAACCTGGGTTTCGGGGTAAAGCTGGGCACGAGGATCCCATTTGCGCTGGGACCGCCAAGCCCCGCGAGTTCGTTTGCACTGAGAACACGATCAACGAATGCGACGCTGCTGAGGTACAATTCGTGAGTGTAAATGCCCGATGGATCACCTTCATTAAAGAGCAGCAGATCGGGCCCGTCATCCTGGTTCGAATAGAGGGCCCATCGCCCACCCAATCCGTCCGCCGCGCCCGACTTGACTTTGGTTCCGTTGACGTAGTAGGTGAGGGTGTTGGCCTTCAGGTCGGCTACGAAAGCCACTCGATACCAGGCATTGGATTTCATTACCCCGGGCGCAGAATAACCTGCGTAGCCAATGCCAATAGATCCATCACCGTAAAGATAGAAGTCTGCGTCGTCCAGGTTGTAGGGGTCGGCATTGAAGAACGGCACGATCCAGGTCACCGCCCATGGGCTTGGAACCATCACGTCCAACAAAAGCGTGTAACGGTTGATGTAGGGTTCTGCACCGACGTTGGGTGCGCTATCATTGAATTGCAGCAGGTAACCGTCTGTATCCAGTGTGAACGCGGGAACGTGCATGTACTTCGCCGGGGTACCGTTGATATGCGGCACAGTGCTCCCGTCCGTAGTCCCGAAGGACGTAATCCCCGGGGTGTTGTACGGGTCGGCATAGGTCATGTCCCCATTTCCCAGCGCCGCGCCGAGGTCACCACTCGTGAAGCGCCATTCGTAGCTCGTGTAGTTTTGGACTTTGAAGGTGACTTCATTGGTGGAATAGACGCCGCTCGCGGCAGCCACCAGCGAGTACTTGTGCGTCGATCCGCTCTGGAGCAGACCACCGGCGGAAAACTTGATGACCTTCTGGGCCAACGTGGACGTGATGACGGGCATCATCGGGGCCCCGTCAAGCAGCAATTGGATGGAATTGGTATCGATGAGTCCATCCAGATCCAGGATAGTGGCCTGATACGCGAAGCCAGGAAGCACGTTGGTCTCACCATCTGCGGGCGACACAGACATGAGTGTGGGGGATGCGTCGCTGAAAAGGAGCGGGGTCGGCGTGGCATCGGTGCCGATCCAGCCGCCCAACCCGGCAATTTCCGCGGTCGTCAAAGCTCGATTCCAAGTCATGACCGTGCCGACCATGCCCCATTGGTCTTTCCAGCTGTCGTCGGCGAAAAGATTAAACCGATCCGGATACAGGGAGAACCGGCCATCCACCGGCTGGCCTGCGCCATCCAGGAAAAGTGTGCCGTCAACATAAACCCTGAAGAAATTGCCGTTGTCAACCGACCATACGATCCGGTGCCATTTGGACTGATCAAACGTCGCTGTTGAAAACCCAACGTCATCAACCCCAATGTGGCCAGTGCCATCAATCCACAGATCGCCGTCACTGCCATTGCCATCATAGGAGGTCTGGAATAGGCTGTTCGAGTCGGTGAGCCCGCTCGTTTGTACATAATCAATGGCAATGGTGTACTGGTTGACATAGCTGCCGCCGCCGTTGTTGGTGAAGCCAGGATTGACCGCCATGTAATTCCAGCTCGACTCCTGGAAGATGGTGCCATCACTGAACTTCGTGTGCCATGAGTCGATTCCAATATCCGTCCATGGCCCCAAATACTGAACGCCGTAGGGAGCGTTTAAAAACGTAATGTCACTGCCAATCGTCGCTGCGCCAAGATTCGTGCTGATTTGAAACCGCCACAGCCCAGTGAGCCCTGCGGGGACATTTGCCGCGCCTGCAATGCCTGCCGTCATCAGAACCAACGAGATTAGAAGGGCCTGCTTCGTTCTTTTCTTCGGTTCAGCCTCCGCAAGTTGATGGTTTGCGCCATCTGCCAGGCAAAGGGCGTTGCGGGCGATCGTTAAACGTTTTGTGATCTTCATAATTCTGGTTCGGTAGTTCGGTGAATCTTCAGTTCAAATGTCTCAGATTCCTGGCTGAAAGGCTATTTTTTCAATGTGCTGATTGCGGCTCTGTCTTTGTCGCTCCCCACGCGATCAAGTCCTTCTCGCGCGGTGAGACCATCGCGTTTTTCAGCGGCATCTGGCACACTTCACAAATCGCGGCGCCCTCCGGTCCGGAGACCCTGGGACGGATGGTCAGGTGATGATCTTTCCCGCACCTGTAACCCACGACATCCACCAGTGTTTCCTGCTGACATTTCGGGCACTTCGATTCGAGGAACACCTTGCGACTCGTGTAGAATTTCGCGCCGCAATGCTGGCAGAGATAGCCGTGGGCATCCGTCTCGATGGACGTCATGGGTGAATCCTTCGAGCAGCCTCCGACCAGGAAGCCAACGAGTGCCAGCTGCATCAGCGCCGCGAATAAATTCGAGACACCCTTCGTGGGGAGGAGGAACCTGCAACATCGGCCGGGCGGGACGGCTGCCTGGTCAGGGGTCTGCATCGGTAGCAAGATAAATCATTTCGATGTACTTGGATTCCGGGCGGGCGGACACAAATTCCGCATGGCCATCACAAAAGGAGACATTGCTGCCGTCGGCTCCATGATTGTCCACCGGATCGGGAATGTTCCCCCGCGTGCCGAGGTAGCCGGAGTCACCGTCCAGAAACAGGCAGGCGCAAGTGACGTTGGCCTTCATGCCTCTAAACCCGATACAGTTGGTGTACGCGGATTTGAATTGATAGGTCCACGACTGAACATTGGACTTGGTTTTCGGAGTCGGAACCGGGGGCTGCTGTCCCATGTCGCCCCACCAGGCGAACAGCTCATAGCTGGTCCCGGGAGTGTACGTTTTGTTCCCCGCGTACGCGAGGAGATCGCGCAAGACCTTTGGACCGGAGGGTGGCGGATTGGGCACCCAACTGTTCCGAATGAAATTCTCAGTGCTCGGGCACACGAATGTGTTCACGCTGCTGATGTAGGTGGGGTACAACCAGGTTTGGTCGTCATCCGAGGGGTCCTTCGTCGGAGCGAACTGTCCCTTGATGTCTTCATCGGAATATATCAAAGAACCCAATGTGAGTTGCTTCACATTGTTCAGACAGCCGATTCGTTTGGCTTTCTCCTTGGCCCGGGCCATGGCCGGTAACAAAATGCTTGCCAGGATCGCGATGATCGCGATGACCACCAGAAGCTCGATCAGCGTGAAAGCCCCCACCGCCCGATTTCTCTGAACCAGGCGATTGGTCAACAACTTCTCCGCCATCTTGTCTCTTTCCCGTTCCATGCGTGAAACACAGTTCGATGTAACAACCTTATATTCGCCCACCATGGCGCCCTCATTCAATAGCATTTTCTAGGGGGTCTCGACGCGGCTCAGTGCCGGCGCCCGCCGGTCCGCACACGAGCATGTAAGAGAGGTCTTCGACAAGCCGACGCCCGAAATAATTGGACCGAGGCCGCGGTGACGTTTTTGTATAAGTGATTCTGGCCATGATGTTTAGAAACTTGCACAAACACGGGCCGCCTGATGGTTGGGACGCGCCAGAGAACTGCGGGCTGTGCCGCAGTTCGCGCTCAGTCATCCTCATTGTTCCGGATGGCCCACTCAGGATAAGCCGCGTGCGAACCTTTCATCGCGTGCCACAGGATGCGGTTCAGCAGGTCCTCCGGACAACGATCGGCCTGATCCAGCCGCAACCGGGCCGATGCCTGAGCGTGTTGGCGCAGGAGCGGGTCGGAAATCTTCTTTGGCTCCGGGTTCATCTGGTCGAGCGGAATATTATTGGTCACCGCGGCAAATGGTGTGTAATCCGGTGTTTCCACAAAGCAGTCGGACATTGGGGTGGCCGTGGCATCGAACTGGTTCATGGGCGGCAGACCGAGCATCAGTTCGAGCGTGCGCAACAGGCTGGTTTGGTTGTACTGCGTGCCGACCACTGCCCGGCGCCGCGTGTAGGGGCTGGCGATATACGCCGTCGTGCGGTAGCCGCTCACATGGTCCCACCCGTCTTGGGGATCGTCTTCAATTGCAAAAATGCAGGTCTCCGGCCAAAACCGGCTGTGGCTGATGGCCTCGACGATCCGGCCAAACGCCAGGTCGTTGTCTGCCACCTGGGCGGCCGGTGTCGGTGATCCCGGTTTGGTTCCGCTGGTGTGGTCGTTGGGCAGGCAGATGATGGTCAGATTGGGGAACTCGCCCTTTTGCTCGAACCCCTTGAGATCCTCGACGAACTGTGCGGCCCGGAACACATCGGGAATGTTCAAATTCCAACCTGCGGTGTTTGTCGCCAGGTACGGACGCAGCGACTCGATGGCCGGGAGACTGTAAATGGCGATGGCCGCAGTTCCGGTGACGAAGTCGCGGTAACAATCCCAAAACCCCGGTTCCCCATTTTTCGCCGCGTCTTTCCAACGTACCCGGGTGAAGGCGAATTCGCCGTAGTCGCGCAACGTCCGGCCGTGGGCGATGGCGTTGTCCCAAAGAAAACCGGCCGGTGAGTAGGCCAAGGCGTCCACTTCCTCCTCGCTCATCCCGTCCGGATAGCTCCGGGGGAACCCGGCGAAGGATCGTTCTAGGTATTCGGTGACCAGAGCGCTGTCGGTCCACTGGTGACCGTCGGCGCTGAGAATGCCGGAGCAATAGGTGTTATCCAGCAGCACGAATTCGCCTGCCAACTTGTGTTGATTTGGGGTCACGCGCTCGCCAAACACGCACAGAGACGGGTCGCCATTGCCCGGTTTGAGATCGCCCAGGACCTGGTCGTAGGTGCGGTTTTCCTTGATGATATAGACGACGTGTTTGAACACACTTGGTTCGCCGACGCGCTCGGGCACGGGACGAGGCGGCTGGTCCGGGCGAGGCGGCAGCCCGGCTTGTCTCAGCAACGGGTAGCGTAGGTTCGCCAGCACGGCTCGAGTGCCGGCAGCCAGCTCTCCTCCCGACGGTACTTTCAACAGCGAGAGCGTGCCGTGATATTGACGGCTGTTAAATTCCGGTGGGCGGTTCAGCTGACGGGGACGGCCGGGACCCAGGCCCTTGAGGTTGGCAACATAGAGCGCCTTCTTGCGGCGATCGTGGACGATGGCCGCAGGGAACCAGCCAACCGGGACTAGGCCTAGCAACTCCGATTTGCCGGGGGCGAAGCGAAAGACGGCGACAGCGTTCTGTGTGCCGTTGCACACGAAAAGCTTCTTTCCGGACTGGTCGAACGCCAAAGCATTGGGTTGAGCACCGAACAGATCGCCGGGGTTTTGGCGCGCCCAAATCGTTTCCACCACCAAGTCTTTGCGTGTATCGATCACACTCAATGTGTCGCTGCCGGCGTTGGCGATCACCACCCAGCGACCATCGGGCGATGTAACCATGGCCGAAGCATGGAGTCCGGTCAGTATTTCGGACTTTTGTTTGAGGGTTTCTGACTCGCCGGTGATTCGATCAAGGTCGATGACCGACACCGAGCCCTCGCGAGCGATATGCCTCACCGGGTCAACCCGAACCAGGGTGCCGAGCCCGGCCGGGCCTGTGGTGCTGGTCGCGTCCGGTCGTCGACCGCCCCAATTGCTCACGTAGGCTTTGTGTGCCGCCAGCACGACATCGTAAGGCGCGACACCCACGTCCCACACGCGCAGCACCCTTCCATCCGCCGCGTCCAGTTCCGCCAAGCGATTTGAAAGGTTCAACACCACGTACAGTCGCCGGCCGTCCCGTGAGACAGCGATGCCGGCGGGAATTTCTTGCTTGTGTGAGAGGTTTTCAGTTTGCGGTAGTTTCAGGCCGCATAAACCGGCAACCGTGTGGTTTTCACCGACGGTGAAAACCTTGATGTCGCCCTCCACGTTTGCCAGATAAATTCGTGACCCGTCGGGAGAAAACACAAGCCCGGTGTAACTCAATTGACCTTCCTGGTCGGGTTCGAGGATCTGTTGAGACACGGGCGATGAAGCGGGACGCGGGGCGGGTTCCGATGGGAGCGGGACGCGTTGCAGGATTTTGCCCGAGCGCGGCTCAATGGTGACCAACTCCGGCGTTTTGCCGGCCGTTACCAGCAGCCGTCCGTCGGGGCTCAACGCCAGGGCCTGCGGCCGCAGGCCCGCCAACTCCACCTGCAAGCCCCAGGGCGTGAGCATCTGATTGGCCGGCGTGTAAAAAAGGTTGGTGCCAAGCCGGCCTACAGGCTCCCGGGTGGAGAACTCCGTTGCGCAAGCCGGACCGCTTTGACTCAGCAGCAGAGACAATGACATGAACAGCAGAATAATGCAGGCTCGGATTTTCATGGTTATTCTTCCGGCCCGGAGCGTCCCTTTCCCGGCCGATGACGATGATAATCGACCATGACGGCCAGCCGAGCCGCCCCAAGCACGCCGGAAATATGGTCGCATGTGTGTTTGTGTGTTGATGGTAGCCTCTCCAAAGCAGCCGGCTTCCGTCAATGCCCTGATTTGGCCGGCCACGCAACGGGCGGCATGGGCTGTCCAAGACATGTCCAAGTCAGGGAGCGCGACGCCACCCGAGTCCTGGTTGCCAGGCGCTTTTCCCGGATCTGGTCTTCCGCTCACCGATTTGTCCCTCGCGAAGGTAAGGCCAAGGCCACCGGGCACCCAGCAGGCCGCTATTTCTGCAGGAATTTGACCACGGCCTCTGTGCGTGTATGGACGTTTAGCTTCTCGAATATGTTTTTTGCATGACCATGCACGGTCCAGATGCTGATGCCGAGCGAGTCGGCAATCTCCTTCGCAAGATAGCCCTTGGCCAGCAGCGCGAGGAGTTCATGCTCGCGCGGAGTGAGCTTCGCCATTTCCAATACGGATGGGCCGGCGGGCATGGCCTCCACCAACCTTTGAAAGTATTGCCGGATTCGGGTGGCAATGAGTTCTCGCGTCAGGGCTGCGGTCGTTTCCGCGATCGGGTCAAAAATACGGAAGGCAGGCGTGCGCTTCAGCATGTAGCCAGCCGAGCCGCCAGGCGTGGATTTGAAAAGCAGGTCGCTGTCCTCAAAGACCGAATACAGCAGCCCGACCAGCCCATATTTGACCCGCTGCAATTCTTGAAGACAGACGGATCCAGGCTTGTTTGGCAGCGAGTAGTTCGCCAGGATAATATCCACCGGCTGCCGCGTTATTTCGCGCAGCGCTTCGGCGGTGCTCGCATAGACGGCGTGGCATTTGAAGCCATCCTGACTGTTGGCGCACGCAGCCAGGGCGAGACGGATTCCCGCATCCGGCTCGACGATGGCAACGCTGCGGCGGGCCGGCTTGGGATTCTGATTGGCCAGCGGCGGGATTGGGTCGCCGCTTTTCCAGGTGTGAATGGTGGTGTAGGTCCAGGCCAGGGGATCATCCAGCCAGCGGAACGCCAACGTGAGATCACGGGAATATTTCTGGTTGGCGACAGCCCAGCCTTGCCTCACGACGGTTTGATGAATACGCATGGCTTTAGCCACGGCCGCGGTTTCGTCGGATGTCCCCAGCGGAAAATAGCGGCTGGTGCCGGCATGCTCGATGCGCACGGATAATGCGCGGTCCGCGTCTGGACCCGTTTGCTGAGGGTACGGCCGATGGATGAGCCGGCTTTTCCAACGCTCCGGATCCGATTCAATCCCGTCGGCTGCGGCCGCGACGACTTTGTCGAAATGGGGATGAAAAGCCGCTCTCGCGCGGCGTTGACCGATTGCCTCCCATCCTTGCGTGCTGATCGTTTGGTAAAGGTAACAGGCTTCCGCAGCCGCCTTCATGCGATTACTTGAACTCAGCGAGAAGGTCTTTCGTTTGCCGAAGTGTTGAATTTTCACCGACCAGCCGCGCACCTTCACGCTCCTGCCTTTGTAGGTGAACGTGTTCCTGAACAGACGCCGCGGCCAATATTCCGGTTCCATTTTGGAGGGCGGGTTCGTTTGGGACGGCCGAGCGGAGCCCCATTGCCGACGTCTTGGACGTTTCTTGAACATGTACAATTAGTACGCCACAAAACGTCGGACGGCAAGCTTTCAAATCCGTCACGGAATGCAATCCGGCGTTCGGCGCCGTCCCGTTACCGCGTCGTGGCTTTTCTGGCAAATGCTGGATTGTGTCAGCCCCGGTAAGCATCGCCAGAACGGCCGGCTTGGAATCGACTGACGCGCGGCTTTGGTGCATACCCAAGGGGTGGAGCGGCCGGTTTGACGAGGCATTGCCTGGAGGATATACCTGAAAGGCTCCCTAGAATAGGCTATGGCTCATCATATCTGACGTCGTCACTCTCATTTTTTGATTGCTGCTGATCAAAACCATCATTACCAACTTTGCATGGACCAGAGAAAGTCACTGAATCTCCTGTTCGTCATCACCCTCGTCGTGTCCACCGCCGCCACATTTGCGCAGGATGTTCCGGGCAGCCCTTTGAACGGTCTGGAAAAGCTCAAAAACTTTGAGACCATGCGCGTTTCGTCGTCGGATGCCAACTGGAAGAACGGCAACTCCGACTCGCGTTCTATCAAACCCGGCGGTAAGCTCACCCTCGCCGAACTCGAAGGCCCCGGCCGGATCGTGCATTTCTGGTGCACGGTTGCTCAAAACGATCCCTTCTACCCCAGCAAGCTGACCCTGCGCATGTATTGGGACGGCGAGGAGCATCCGAGCGTGGAATGTCCCCTCGGGGATTTCTTCGGCGTCGGCCTCGGCGTGGACCGGCCATTCACCTCGATTCCGATCCGTGTCACTTCCGACGGGCGCGGGCGCAATTGTTACTGGCCGATGCCGTTCCGGAAAAAGGCGCGCATCACCGTCACCAACGAAAGCGACCAGCCCTGCAACAATTTCTACTTCTATGTTGACTGGCAGAAACAGGACTCGCTCCCCGAGGATGCCGCCTATTTCCACGCCATGTTCCGGCAGGAGTTTCCCTGTGTGATGGGCCGGAATTACCTGATCGCCGACATCGAAGGCCGCGGCCATTACGTCGGCACGATCCAGAGCGTCACCTTGGTTTCACCCGGCTGGTACGGCGAGGGCGACGATTTCTTCTTCATCGACGGCGAGACGAAGCCGCGCCTGCGCGGCACCGGCACGGAGGATTATTTCTGCGATGGGTGGGGATTCCGCGAGCAGTCGGGTCCGTTCTACGGCACGCCGCTCTTCGAGGGATACGACACGGGCGACCGGGTCAGCGCCTACCGCTTTCACGTTCCCGACCCCGTGGCGTTCCGGAAATCGCTGAGGGTCGAGATCGAACACAAGGGTTCACAAACATTTCCCGACGGAAAAGGCAGCGGCTTCATCGAGCGCGACGATCTCATGTCCAGCGTTGCCTTCTGGTACCAGATCGAGCCGCATAAACCCTGGCCCTCCTTGCCGCCCGGCGCCGAACGCCTGCCCTTTCGCGATCAGGTCATCCTCAAGGGTCACGATCGGGTTCCGACTGCGAAACACTCCGATCATCCGATCGAAATCCAATCGTTCAGCGGCGCGACCGACGGCAAACAACTCTGGTTCCGTCCCGCCGATGACAAGGGCTGGGTGGAGGTTTCCTTCGACATCACGAAGGAGCAGCCCGGCGAGTTGTTCGCCAAAATGATCCATTCCTGGGACTGCGGAAATTATCGCGTGCTGCTGGACGGCGTCGAGGTGGCGCAAATCGATCTCTACGATTCAATCGCCCGGCCTTCCGTGGACAACCTGGCCCGGCGCCAGCTTGCCGTCGGAACGCACACGCTCCGCTTCGAATGCACCGGCAAATCGCCAAAGTCAGCCGGATACTTTCTGGGCTTTGATGCGCTGGTCATTCGCACGCCGGTTTACAGCCGTCCCGCAAACGTTGACCTGCGCAGTCTGCAGAAATGAACGCGCCTTTCCGGATCCGGTTCCGACAACAACTGATCGCTTTCAGTTGTCTGGCCGTCATCGCGCCTGCCACCGCCCAGATGCCACTTGTGCCCGAGGTCGTGCGCTGTTCCGTCCCGGACCGGCAGGCCGCGCAATCGCCCGGCGCGGAGCATCTCGACGGTTTTCTCGGGGCGCGCATCGATGCCAACGCCTCCAATCGCCTCCTCAAAGTGGATGAAGACCGTATGCTTCAGGGCTTCCGTCATCGGCCCGGACCCCAGACTTGGGATGGCGAACATGTCGGGAAATGGCTCCACGCCGCCACGCTGGCCTGGGCTTACAACCAGGATCCCCGGCTCCGCGAGAAGCTGGATCGCGTGGTGGTCGAGTTGAGCAAATGCCAGCTCGACGACGGTTATCTGGGCACCTATCTGCCGGAGAAACGCTGGACGGAATGGGACGTTTGGGCGCACAAATACGACATGATCGGGCTCCTGACTTACTACCGATTTACCGGCAACACGAACGCGCTCGCCGTGAGCCGCCGTTGCGCCGACCTCTTGTGTCGCACCTTCGGCGACGGCCCCGGCCAGAGGGATATTCTCGACGCCGGCTGGCACATGGGCATGGCCCCCACCAGCGTGCTTGAGCCGATGGTGTTGCTCTACCGTCTGACCGGCGACCAGAAGTATCTCGATTTCTGCCACTACCTTCTCGCGCGATGGGAATCTCCAAAGGGGCCCCGGATCGTCTCCACCCTCCTGTCAACCCGGCGGGTAGACAAGGTCGGCAACGCCAAAGCCTACGAAATGCTCTCGTGCCTGAACGGGTTGCTCGAATTCTATCGCACGGTCGGAGACCCACAGTTGCTCGAAGCTGCGCTCAATGCCTGGCAGGACATCGTCGACAAACGCCTCTACCTCACCGGCACCGCCAGTTATAAGGAGTATTTCCATGACGATTACGATCTGCCCAACGGCAATGCGGAGGTCGCCGAAACCTGCGTCACCGTCACCTGGATCCAGTTCAACGCCCAGTTGCTCCGGCTAACCGGTGAAGCCCGGTTCGCCGAAGAGCTCGAACGTTCGGTTTACAATCAGTTGTTGGGAGCCCAGAAACCTGATGGCACTTGCTGGGGATATTATGTCCAGCTCGAGGGCAGGAAACCGTACTCCGCCACGCTCTCTGGAAACTGCTGCCTGTCCAGCGGCCCGCGCGGCGTGGCGCTCATCCCCACCTTCGCCTTCACCACCGACGCCGAGGGCATCGTGATCAACCTCCTGGCCGACGGCAGTTCGAAGCTCGTACTCCACGATGGCCGGGAAGTCCGGGTGGACCTGAGTTCGCGTTATCCCGCGGATGGCCGGATGCACGTCGTTCTCCACCCGCCGACCCCCAAATCCTTCGCCGTCAAACTGCGCGTCCCGGCCTGGTGCGCCTCGGCTCGTGTCGCGGTCAACGGCCAGCCGGCCCAAGCCGCATTCCGGTCCGGCGACTATGCGGTTCTCCGGCGTGGCTGGAGTGACGGCGACAGCATCACCCTCGAAATTCCCCTGCAGCCAAGGGTGATTGTGGGGGAGCACGGCAACCGCGGCAAAGCGGCCCTGGCGTTTGGCCCGCTCGTGCTGGCCGCCGATGACGCCCTCAACCCGGACTTTCCCATCGGCACCTTCATCCTCCCCTCCGTAAGTCTCGATAAACTCGATTTTAAGTCCCGACTCGCACCGGAGGACCACCGGACCTGGAGCGGCGATGAAACTTTTTCCATCCGCGCCGTCCTCACCACCAACACAGCCGGCCACGCCACCGGCGAGCCGGTTCGTTTGAATCTTGCGTCCTTCGCCGATGCCGGCTGCACGCTGGCCCCCTACCAGGTCTGGCTTCCGTGCCTTCCACCCGGGCCGACGCCACCTCCCTGAACCTTTCCCAATATCGTGGCCACTGAACCCCACACTCCTGAGACCGTGCCGCCAGTTTCGCCGCTGGTACGAATGACCGGGATCACCAAGCGCTTTGGCGAGGTGACGGTCCTGCGCGAGGTTTCCTTCGACGTCTGCCCTGGCGAGGTTCATGTGCTGGCCGGCGAAAACGGCGCCGGCAAAAGCACGCTCATCAAGATCCTCGCCGGCATCCACACCGAGTTCGCGGGAACCCTTGAATTCAACGGGCGCCCGGCCCGTCCGCGCTCGCCGCTGGAAGCCAACGCGCTCGGCGTTGCGGTTATCCACCAGGAACTGTCCCTCATCGGTCTGATGAGTGTGGCCGATAACATCTTCCTCGGCAGAACGCCCGTCCGGGCGGGTCTGGTGTGTGACGCACGGCAACGCGAAGAAGCCGCGCACTGGGTCCGGCAACTCGGCCTCGACCTGGATGTCCGCCGGCCCGTCGAGCAATTCCCGATCGCCGTCCAGCAGTTGATCGAGATCGCCAAAGCCCTCAGCCAGAATGCCCGCGTCATCGTCATGGATGAACCCACCAGCGCGCTCAATGCTCCCGATGTCGAAAAGCTCTTCGCACTCATCCAATCTCTCAAACAGCGGGGCTGCGGCATCGTCTATATCTCCCACAAAATGGAGGAGATCGAGCGCATCGCCGACCGCATCACCGTGCTGCGCGACGGCCGCTGGATCGGGACCACCCCGGCGAAAAATCTCCCCCGGGCAAAGTTCATCGAATGGATGGTGGGCCGCGACCTCGGCGAACAATTCCCCCGGCGCGCCCCGAACCCGGGCAGCGAACGGCTCCGGGTCGAGAACTTCAGTGTGTTCCCCGGCGGCTCCTCCGCAAAGGCTGCGATCCGGAATGCCTCGTTCTCCGTTCGTGCGGGGGAAATCCTCGGCATCGGCGGCCTGCAGGGCTCCGGCGGGAGCGAGCTGTTCTTCGGCCTGTTCGGCGCCTATGGTGGCAGAACGCAGGGGTCGGTGCGGCTCGACGGAAAGGAAATCCATTTCACCTCCCCCCGCCAGGCCATCGAATCGGGTGTTGCCATGTTGACCAATGACCGCAAGGCGACGGGACTGGTGCTGTCTCTTCCCATCGTCGCCAACGCCACGCTCGCAGCCCTGCGCGAGCTGTCCTCCGCCGGCTGGCGCCGCCCGGCGCGCGAACGCGCGGCGGCGGAACAAACCACGCAGTCGCTCCAACTGCGGGCGGCCTCGCTCGACGCCGAGGTCGGCACCCTCTCAGGCGGCAACCAGCAGAAGGTGGCCATCGCCAAATGGCTCCAAACCCGGCCCCGTCTCCTGTTGCTGGATGAGCCGACCCGCGGCATTGATGTCGCCGCGAAACGCGAAATATACCAGTTGATGGATCGCTGGACCGCCGAGGGAATCGCCATCCTGCTCATCTCTTCGGAAATGCCGGAGCTCCTGAGCCTGAGCGACCGGATCGCGGTTCTGCATCGCGGCCGGATTACCGCCGGGTTCACCCGTGCTCAGGCGACGCCCGAAGCGGTCCTCGCGGCCGCCATGGGCCAGGACCATTTCGCCGCCAACGCGGAGATTTCAAACCCATGAGCCAGGGACCGCAACCGCAACTGCCCAGCGGCCTGAAACGATTCGTCGCCAGCCCCGCTGGCCGCGCGTTCATCGCGTTGCTGCTGGTGCTGGTCGTCGGCGTCGTTTTCAATGCCGACCAGGCGTTTTTCAAGATCGGCACCCACCGTGACACGCTGCGGCAGGCGTCCGTTTACGGCATCTTGGCCTGCGGCATGACGTTGGTGATCATCTCCGGCGGCATTGACCTGGCTGTCGGCAGCGTGCTGGCACTGGTTGCTGTCTGCGGCGCAAAGATGGCGATCCATTGGGGGTGGTCCGGCTGGCTCGTCATCCCGGCCAGCCTGGTCGTGGGCGCCGCGGCCGGCGGCGTGTCCGGCGTAGTCACCGCCCGGCTGCGCGTGCAACCGTTCATCGCCACGCTCGCCATGATGGTGCTCGCGCGTGGCGCGGCCAAGTACGCATCCGGCGGAATGAAGGTTTCCACCGCCGTCCAGAACGCCGACGGCACCTACCGTTATGTGGATGTCCCGGCCCTTTTCCGCGCCATTGATACGCGCATCCTCGGCGGCAATCTCTCCATGGTGACCGTCATCTTCCTGTTTTGCGTGGCGATTGCTTGGATCGCGCTCTCGAAGCATTGCTGGGGCCGTTACCTCTACGCCATCGGCGGCAACGAGGAATCTTCGCGCCTGTCCGGCGTCCCCGTCCTGGCGGCGAAGACCTGCGCGTATGTCGCCTCGGGAATGTTCGCGGCGGTGGCCGGCTTGTGCCAGGCCGCGCAGGAGCAACAGGGCGATCCGGAAGCCGGCGCCGGCTACGAATTGATTGCCATTGCGATGGTGGTGATCGGCGGGACCAGCCTCATGGGCGGCCGCGGCGGCATCGGTTTGACCTTGCTTGGCGTACTGACCATCGGTTATCTCGACAAGATTCTGAGCATTAACGCCGTCCCGGAGGCCGGGCGCCTCATGCTCACGGGCATCATCATCGTCGCCGCGGTCCTGACTCAGCGGCGCAATCGGACCTGATTATGACTATGACATGCAACGACAGAAATTCCGTCATGAACCAGAAAACAATCCTCACGCTCGCAGCGCTCAGCCTGGCCGCGTCCCTGTTCAACGGGTGCGGCAAAACCGATTCCGCTCCACCCGGCGGCGATGCTAAGACCGAAGCCGGCGGGCGCGCCTACACCATCGGCATGTCGCAATGCAACCTCGGCGAACCGTGGCGCGTGCAGATGAACGCCGACATCCGTAATGCCGCGGAGAAGCATCCCGGGCTCAAAGTCGTTTTCAAGGACGCACAAAACGACACGCTCAAACAGCGTTCGCACATCGAGGAACTGGTCGGCTCCAAGGTGGACCTCATCATCATCAGCCCCAAAGAGGCGCAGCCTTTGACCGAGCCGGTCGCCAAGGCCATGGACGCGGGTATCCCGGTGATCGTGCTCGACCGGCGCCTGCTCGGCGACAAATACACCTGTTTCATCGGCGCCGACAACAAGAAGATCGGCAAGGCCGCCGGCGAATGGATTGTCAAATCGCTCGGCGGCAAGGGCAGGGTGGTCGAGTTGATGGGGCTGATGACCTCCACGCCCGGCCAGGACCGCCACAGCGGATTCCGTGAAGGCATCGCCGGCTCGGACATCGAAATCATTTTTGAAGCCGATATGAAATGGCTCGAACCGGATGCCCGCAAGGAAATGGAATCCGCACTGTCACGCTTCGACAAGATCGATCTCGTCTATGCCCATAACGACCCCGGTGCCCACGGCGCCTATCTCGCCGCCAAGGCGGCCGGCCGCGATGGCATCAAATTTGTTGGCATTGACGCGCTGCCGCAGGAAGGCGTGGCCTATGTGCAACAGGGAATTCTCGACGCCACCTTCCAGTATCCCACCGGCGGCGCGGAGGCGATTGAGCAGGCGCTGAAAATTCTCAAGGGCGAACCCGTTCCCAAGGAGACCGTTCTCGGCACGCGTCTGTTCGACAAGAGCAATGTGGCCCAGGGCGGACAGGAATTGAAGTAATTGAACCGAGGAATGGCCGGCGCGGCAAAAATCGCCGATGGACAAGTCGGCCGCTCTTTTTATGATCCGGCCGAAATGAGCGAGTCCACGAACCCATTTCCCCCGAACGGGGGAACCTTAAAACACCCCCGACTGCCGAGGTGGTTTTGGGCGATGGGTTGCATGCTCTGCTTCGCAACGGCGTTTGCGGACGGGACCGAAAAACCCCTCCAATCCCTGCCGGGGGCGCGCCGCCCGCTGATGCCTTCGGCGTTTATCGAATTGCCGTTGACCGCGGTCACGCCGGAAGGCTGGCTCAAGCGTCAGCTGAGCATTCAAGCCGACGGTCTGACCGGCCACCTGGATGAATTCTGGCCGGATGTCGGCCCTCAGAGCGGCTGGCTGGGTGGGCCCGGCGAATCCTGGGAACGCGGGCCGTATTTTCTCGACGGCCTTTTGCCTCTTGCCCATCTGCTTAACGACGAAAAGCTGCTCAAGAAAGCCAACGACCGCATCGAGTGGGCCATTCGAAGCCAGCAGACCAACGGTCAATTCGGACCGGTATCGAACGTCGATTGGTGGCCGCGCATGATCATGTGCAAGGCGCTCGCCATGCACTATGAGGCTACTGGGGACCCGCGCGTGCCGGCGATGATGTCCCGTTATTTCCGCTATCAACTGGCCGAGCTCCCCAAACGCCCTTTGAAGGAGTGGGCGGTTCCCCGTGGCGGCGATAACATCCTTATGGTTCAATGGCTATACAACCTGACCGGCGAAGAATTCCTGTTGGATTTGGCCAGGGCGCTCTTTCAGCAAACCGATCCCTGGTGGAAGGTGCAGGGCGCCTTTCCAGGACAGATCCCTCCCGGTTTCGCCCAAACTCCCCTCACCATGCTCACGCACGGGGTGAACAACGCCATGGGATTGAAAACAGCGGCCCTGATGTACGCCCAAACCGGTGAGGAGAATTTACAGAACGCCAGCCGTTGGGGATTGCAGAACCTGATGCAGTATCACGGACAGCCCCACGGCATGTTCGCCACGGACGAGCATCTCAACGGCACCGCCCCGACGGCCGGATGCGAACTCTGCGCGGTGTGCGAAATGATGTTCACGCTTGAGGAAGTGCTCCGGCTCCAAGGTGACTCCGCCTACGCCGACCGGCTCGAACGCATCGCTTACAACGCCCTTCCCGCTGCTTTCACCGAGGATATGTGGGCGCATCAGTACGACCAGCAGGTGAACCAGGTCCTGGTCTCCATCGCCAAACGGAAGTGGTCGAATAATTTCGACGATGCGAATCTATACGGGCTGGAGCCGAACTACGGTTGCTGCACCGCGAACCTGCATCAGGCCTGGCCGAAATTCATCAAGAGCTTGGTCATGGCGACCCCCGATGGCGGCCTGGCTCTCGTTGCTTATGGCCCTTGTTCAGCGCGCGCCCGTGTCGGCAAGGGAACTCGGCTCAATTTGCTGGAGGAAACCGACTACCCGTTCGATGGCAAGGTGCGGCTCAAGCTCCAGTTGGAGAAGACCACCCGATTTCCCCTGGTGCTGCACATCCCCCGGTGGGCCGACGGTACGGTGGTGCGAGTCAACGGTGCGGCCCAAGGGGCACCCCGTGCCGGATCTTTTTACACGATCGCCCGCAAGTGGTCCAACGGGGATGAGGTTCGCATTGAAATGCCCATGAAAGTGCGGCTCGAAGGTGGGCATGAAGGACTGGTATCGGTCTATCGCGGCCCGTTGCTTTATGGTCTTCATATCGGCGAAGAGCGCGTCATCATCCGGGGAGAAGCACCGCATTGTGATTACGAGATTCGCCCGATGACGCCTTGGAACTACGGTTTAGCGCTGGACCTGGAGAATCAGGCCGGTTCGTTTCGCGTGGAAACTGGCGCCGTGCCCCCCAGACCGTGGGACGGGTCCGCGCCGCCGGTCCGCCTCTTTGTGCCTGGGCGGCGTTTGCCCGGTTGGATGCTGGTCGATAATTCCGCGGGACCGATCACCGGCGCGCCGCAAGAGACCGACCAGCCTATCGAAAACATCGAGCTGGTGCCTTATGGCTCTACCCGGCTTCGCGTTGCCGCATTTCCGCTGGCCAAATCAAGCGGTGAGAAGTAACAAGTCGAAAGCCCCTCCATTGAGGCGGAACAGATGACCCTGTCATTCCCGCCTGTGATGTCAGGCACCTCTGGATGATTTCCAAACCAGGGATGAGGCTAAAGGTTCACGGCACGAAGATAGGATGTGAGGCGCCGCACGGCATGTCGGGGTCCAACTCTTTCTTCGGCGATTGTCGCCAAGGCTCGAACTTCGTCGAAGATGGATTTAACCGCAGTTTGGTTGTCTCGCAAATTCGATTCATAATCAACAAACACATAATGGCCTTCTGTCGCGGACACCCAAACGGACACCAAAGGAGTTAAAAAGGGCAGGGGAGAGTAACGGGGCTTTACGCGTGATTGGCCCGTTCCGTTTGAAAGCCTGTATATCGACTGCATATTTTCTTATGACATGCATGATGAAATCATCCCGTGTTAACTTGTCAAAATCTTATGGTCACCGCAAAAGCTGCCCGGGCCACCGTCGGGCGTTCGGCTTTTACATTGATTGAATTGCTGGTTGTCATCGCGATCATCGCCATTCTCGCGGCGATTTTGTTGCCGGCGTTGTACGCGGCCAAGGAGAAGGCCCAGCGCATCGCCTGCCTGTCCAACCTGAAACAACTGGGCGTCGCGTGCAACCTATATGCCACGGACAGTCAGGACTGCATGCCTTGGCCGAACTGGGACGGTGGCGGCAATCTGCCCGGAGAGCCGGCCGGCTGGTTGTATGGTCCGAAAGGGTGTAACAGCCCAACAAATCTTACCATTGGCACTTTGTCGACAATAACCGCCAAGTGGGAGCTGGGCCGGGTCGCCAACTTGGAATCGAGCGCTTATTGGCAATACCTGCCCCGAGCGGACGTGTTTATGTGTCCGGTTGACGCGGTGAAATCAGTCGGCACGGCAAAATGGTCTCAGCGGAATCAAAAGCTGTCCAGCTACACCATGAATGGAGCGTCCTGTTTCTTCCCGACCGGAGGTTCCTATAGCCAATACAATTATCGCACATGCAAAATGTCGGCGGTGTGGACGCCTCTGTGCATTCTCCAGTGGGAACCGGATCCCAATAATGCCGACGGGGGTGACTTCAACGATGGCAGCAATTATCCCACCGTTACCCAAGGCGTGAGCCGCCTGCATGTCAAAGGCGCGAATGTTTTGACCGTGGGCGGCAGTGCTAATTTCATGTCGTACGCCGACTTCCTCATCGAGTCGGCCAATCCAAAAAAAGGCGACAGCCGCCGGGGACTGTTGTGGTGGAATCCCAACCGGCCGGACGGGCACGGCACCGACTTCTGAGGGCGGCCAGACGAACGGCAGCGAACTAACGGCCGCCTGGTTGGCCAAGCGAAGGTCTTGCTAATCGTCACACTGCTTGCGGCAATCGTCGTCGGTCTGGTCGCGTTCGCGCTCCTGAGCCTGTCAGCGCTGCCGTTTGAGCGCGATCAGCACGACGTCGTTTTCACGGAGGTCGAATTGCTGCTCGAATTTTCCGTCGCGGCCAATCGTCACGGTGCGGACATCGACGGGCGCGCCGCTGTTTTCGGATTTAATTTTGGCGACCTGCGTTTTGGTGAGTTGTGCGGGCGCACCCAAATCCCGGTAAGTCGCGTAGGCGTCATTGACCCGGTAGCCGACCTTGTACGTTTCCATGAAGTAGCTGCCAGCGGGCAGGTGTGACAGGTTGAGCGTGACTTTGTTTTTGGGCTGAGACGGCAAATCGCGCCGGTAAAATTCCTGGTTGTGGACTTTCTTGCCGGGATGCGTGTTGGTGAAATCCCAAATCAAGGCCTGCACGCCGCCGTCCTTGTCGGCGCAGACCCACGAGGACGGATCGCTGTTCTTCAGTTCCGTCGGGCCGAGCCGGTTCAAGAATTGATAGGCGTAAAAGGCCGGCTTGTTGATGTCCTGGTAATTGAGCAGGCCGAAGCCGCCGTGAAAGGCCTCCCAGCGCGGACCGGACTCCTCGAAAATGTCGGTGAACGTCCAGTAGGACATGGATTGCGCGGCGCTGCCGCATTTCTTGAGCTTGTCGAGAATGTACGCCGCGCTGTGGTAGCTGTCGTGAAACGGATCGGCCGGCGTGTAGGACGCGCTCCATTCGGTGAAGTGCAGTTCCAGCCTGGGCCGGGCCGAGTTGGAAATCTGCTGCCGTATCCAATTCACCTCGCCGAAAATGGAGTTGGCGTTCGGTGAAAGCACCGTGCCGGCGTCGCCATGCTCATCCAGAAAACCGCTCTCCACGCCGTAGGTATGCGTGGCGATGAAATCCACGGGCGCGTGGTTGGTGTCGCAGAAATGAATGAACTCCGGCACCCAGCCGCAACCCGCCGTTGCCGGGCCGCCGACTTTGTAGTCCGGGGAAACACTTTTGATCGCACGGGCGGTAGCGGCATAGAGGTCGAAATACTGTTGTTGCGTGCCGGCCCAAAAGCCGTCGGTAAGATTCGGCTCGTTCCAGACCTCGAAGTACCAGGTGCGCACCTCGTCGTCGCCATAGCGCTCCTTCAAGTGTTCGACAAACACACGGATGAAATCGGTCCATTTCTTCATGTCCTTGGGTGGCGTCACGTTGCCTTTCCACCAAAAGATCGTTTTTGAACCGCTGGCCAGCGCGTTGGGCATGAAGCCCAGTTCCACAAACGGCTTCATGCCGATGCGGTGCAGAAAGTCGTAAAGCTCGTCAATGTATTGCCAGTTGTATTCCGGGTTGCCCTGCTTGTCTTCCCGGTAAACACCCATGTCGTCGCAGAACAAACCATGCATGCGGATGTATTCGAAGCCGCATTCGCGGTGAACGTAGGCCAGTTGCCGCTGCCAGTCGGCGCGCAAGCCCTCATTGGCGCGCCCGGCGCCCACGCAGAACTTAAACATGGTGTTCAGCGGGCCGCTGGTTTGTTGCAGGTCAGCCGAGACTAACCGGACAGTTTCGTTGGTGGCGGCACCGGACAACTTGAGGGCGGCGAATAAAGCCACAAGGTTGAGCAGATTGGCAATGGTAGTTCGTTTCAATGCGATCATATCGGCATAAATACGGATGTTGGAGCGGTTGTGGTGCTTAGTATCACCGGTGCGCGCCATTTCGTCTTGTCGTTAAAATATACGAATCGCCGGAAGCCCGGCCGGAGGCCCGAATTGGCTTGCGGCTTTTGCCGTGCCGAGAACAAAATGCGGTGATGTTCCCTTGCGTCGCCAGCAAAAGATTTCTTTGCCGGATCTCACTGATTCTAGTGGCGGCGGGCGGCGGATTTTTTTCCGCGCCGGCCGCGCCGGATTATTTCACGCGCACCTGGCAGGTCGAGCAGGGGCTGCCACAGAACAAGGTCACGGCCGTGGTGCAAACGCGCGACGGCTATTTGTGGGTGGGAAC
>Ga0335069_10000833_pt1 | contig 49582 bp, 43 predicted proteins | sample Lox_Sample_11_FD_206714 | JGI IMG/M metagenome (GOLD analysis project Ga0335069, IMG submission 206714) | Soil microbial communities from Loxahatchee National Wildlife Refuge, Florida, United States - Lox_Sample_1.1 | ecosystem: Environmental > Terrestrial > Soil > Wetlands | place: USA... | reverse complement strand
ACCGGCTGGAGAACCTGGCCGAGCTGCTGGCGGCCGCCGCCGACTACGAGGCGCGGGAGAGCGCGCCGTCGCTCGCCGGGTTCCTCGACCGCGCGGCCCTCGTCTCGGAGACCGATCGCCTGCGTGACGACGTCCCGGTGCTGCTGATGACGCTGCACTCGGCGAAGGGCCTCGAGTTCGAGTCCGTGTTCCTGGTCGGCCTGGAGGAGGGCCTCCTGCCTCACTCTCGCAGCCTCACCAGCGAGGAGGGCCTGGAAGAGGAGCGGCGGCTCTGCTACGTGGGGATGACCCGCGCCATGGAGCGACTCCATCTCTCCTGGGCCCGCAGCCGTGCCGTCTTCGGCCAGCGACGGCTCACCCAGCCCAGCCGCTTCCTCGAGGAGATCGAGGCGGAGGCGCTGGAGAGGAGCGGCGGGCTGTTCACGGGCGCACGCGCGCCCGCCGCCGGCGGGGCGGCCTCACGAACGCCGCCGGTGGCCGCGGGGACACGGAGCCCGTCGGCGGCCAGCGACGACTTTCGTCCCGGCCTCCGCGTCCGCCACCCCCTGTTCGGGGTGGGCACGGTGCTCCGGCGCGAAGGCGAGGGAGACGACCTGAAGCTGACGGTGTCCTTCCCCGGGGTGGGGGCCAAGAAGCTGGTGGCGCGCTTCGCGGGGCTCGAAGCCGTCTGAAACCGCTCGCGCCCGCGGCCCGGCTGCGGCGGCCGCGGACGCGAGCGCTCCGGCGGGTCGAGGCCGAAGCTCAGGCCTTGGGCGTCAGGTTCTGAACCACCCAGCGCGAGACCATCCGGCCGCCGGTGCTGCCGGTCATCTCGTACTTGCGCAGGGTCATCACGTAGGGCTTCTTCTGGCCGTTGATGGTGAGGTCGAGGTCGACGTCCTTGGTGATCATCTCGCCCTTCAGCGTGTCGAGATCCTCGACGTTGCCGACGGAGAGCGCCACGTTGCGCTTCTCGCGCTCCACCGCGTTCTTGGCGTCGGTCGCCTGCTTCTTGAGCTCGCGGTCCTTGTTGTTGTAGTTCGTCCACTTCTCGGCGATCGGCTGCAGCGCCGGCGGAACCTTGGCGCCCTTCTTCTCGGCCTCGCGGACCTTATCGAGCTTCTGGTAGACGCTGAGGTCGTTGCCCCAGGTGCGTGCCTCGCGCTGGTTCTGGGCGAGCGCCGCCTCGAGGTCCTTCTGCTTCTTGACGAGGTCGGGCAGCGGCGCAGGGACCTTCGTCTCGGGACTGACGGCGGTGATCTTCCAGTCCGTGACCGGCTGGTTGAACTGCACCATGGCGAAGCTGGTCAGGGTGTTGGTGTCGTTCGCCTGCAGCGCGGTGAAGTACTGGTTGATGACGTTCTTCTCAGCGCCCCCGCCGCACGCCGCCGCAAACAGCGCCAAGGCCAGGGCCACCGCGATCGCCGTTGCTCGCTCCCTCATGCATCCTCCTTGGACGGTGGGGGACCCCCGCCCGCCGGCGCGGGGCCCGCCAGGCTCTCGTCGTCGTCTTCGCGCTCCGCCAGCCGGGCGACGGAGACGAGATGGTCACCCTCTTCCAGCTGGATCATGCGAAAACCCTGTGTGTTCCGGCCGATCGTGGAGATCTCCGCCGTGTTCAGCCGGATGATCATACCCTTTTCGGTTATCAGCATCACCTGTCCTTCGCCGGCCAGGAAGTTGACGCCGACCACCGGCCCGTTCCGTTCGGACGTCTTGATGTTGATGAGTCCCTTGCCGCCGCGGCTCTGGAGGCGGTACTCGTCGAGCGAGGTGCGCTTGCCGTAGCCGTTGCGAGTGACCGTGAGTACGGTGCCGCCGGCGCGCACCACCTGGAGGCTGACGACGGCGTCCCCCTCCTCCAGCCCCACTCCCTTGACGCCGTAGGCCGTGCGACCCATGGGGCGCACGTCCCGCTCGGAGAAGTGGATGGCGATGCCGTGGGCAGTTCCGATCAGCAGCTCATCCTCGCCAGAGGTGAGCACGGCGTCGATCAGCTGGTCGCCCTCCTCGACCAGCAGGCCGATGATCCCGGACGGCCGCGGGTTGGCGAAGGCGGAGAGCTCCGTCTTCTTCACGATCCCGTTGCGGGTGGCGAGCAGCACGTAGCCGCCCTGGGCGAAGTCGCGCACCGCGCAGAAGGCGGCCAGCTTCTCGCCCGGCTGGAGCTGCACCAGGTTGACGATCGCCTTGCCCTTGCCCTGCGGCCCCACGTCGGGGACCTCGTGCACCTTCAGCCAGTAGATGCGACCGCGGTCGGTGAAGATGAGGATGTAGGAGTGGGTGGAGGCGATGAAGAGGTCGGAGACGAAGTCCTCGTCCTTGGTCTTCATCCCCATCTTGCCGCGGCCACCGCGCTTCTGGGCGCGGTAGGCGGTGATGTTCGTCCGCTTGATGTAGCCGCTGTGGGTGATGGAGATGGCCACGTCCTCGTCGACGATCAGGTCCTCGATGGCGATCTCGTCGGCGGCGGCCACGACCTCGGTGCGACGGGGGTCGCCGTGCGTCTCGCGGATCCTGCTCAGCTCCTCGCCGATGATGGCGTCGATGCGTCTGGGCGAGGCCAGGATGTCCCGCAGGTCGGCGATCCTCACCCGCAGCTCCGCCATCTCGTCGAGGATCTTCTGACGCTCGAGGGCCGTCAGCCGCTGCAGCTGCAGCTTGAGGATCTCGTCCGCCTGGACGTCGCTGAGGCCGAAGCGGGCGACCAGTCCCTGGTGCGCCACTTGTGGGCTGGCCGAGGCGCGGATGAGGGCGATCACCTCGTCGAGGTGGTCGAGGGCCACGATGTAGCCCTCGAGCACGTGGGCGCGCTCCTCGGCCTTGCGCAGCTCGAAGGCGGTGCGCCGGCGCACCACCTCGCGGCGGAACTCCAGGAACAGCTCGCAGGTCTCCAGCAGGTTCAGCACCCGCGGGCGCTGCTCGACGATCGCCAGCATGATGACGCCGAAGCTGTCCTGCAGCGGGGTGTGCTTGTAGAGGTTGTTGAGCACCACCTGCGCCGGCTCGCCGCGCTTGACGTCGACCACGATGCGCATGCCGCGCCGGTCGGACTCGTCGCGGACGTCCTGGATGCCGCGGATGCGCTCCTCGCGCGCCAGCTCGGCGATCTTCTCGATGAGGCGCGCCTTGTTGACCTGGTAGGGGATCTCGCTGATGACGATCGACTCGCGGTCGCCCTTGCGCTGCTCGATCTCGGAGCGCGCCCGCATCACCACGGTGCCGCGGCCGCTGCGGTAGGCGGACTCGATGCCGGCGCGGCCCATGATGAAGCCAGCGGTGGGGAAGTCGGGGCCGTGGATGCGGGCGATCAGCCCCTCCAGCCGCTCGTCGGGCGTCAGGTCCTGGTTGCCGAGCAGGAACTGCAGCCCCTCCACCACCTCCCCCAGGTTGTGGGGCGGGATGTTGGTGGCCATGCCCACGGCGATGCCGGCGGAGCCGTTGACCAGCAAGTTGGGCAGCACCGTCGGCAGCACGGTGGGCTCGAACGAGCTGTCGTCGTAGGTGGGCTGGAAGTCGACGGTCTCCTTGTCGATGTCCTCCATCATCGAGGCGCCCAGCCGTGTCAGCCGCGCCTCGGTGTAGCGCTGCGCCGCCGGCGGGTCGCCGTCCACCGAGCCGAAGTTGCCCTGCCCGTCGACCAGGGGCGCCCGCATGTTGAACGGCTGCGCCATGCGCACCAGGGTGTCGTAGATGGCGGCGTCGCCGTGGGGATGGTAGTTGCCCATCACCTCGCCCACGATCTTGGCGCACTTTCTGTACGGCCGGCCCGGCTGCAGGCCCATCTGCTGCATGCCGTAGAGCACCCGGCGGTTGGCGGGCTTGAGCCCGTCGCGCACGTCGGGCAGGGCGCGGCCGATGATGACCGACATGGCGTAGTCCATGTAGGACTGGCGCATCTCGTCGGCGATGTTGGTGGGCGTGCGGTTCTGGGCGAGAGGGTCCTGCTCGGTGGCCATCGCGTCAGATGTCCAGGTTGCGCACGTTGAGGGCGTTTTCCTCGATGAACTGCCGCCGCGGCTCGACCGCGTCGCCCATCAGCGTGGTGAAGATGTTCTCCGCCACCTCGTCGTCCTCCAGGCGCACCTGCAGCAGCGAGCGGGTGGCGGGGTCCATGGTGGTCTCCCACAGCTCCTCGGCGTTCATCTCGCCCAGGCCCTTGTAGCGGGAGATGGCGATGCCCTTGCGGCCCTCGGCCAGGATGTGGGCGACCAGGGCGTCGCGCGACTCGACGGTGGTCTCGCTGCCGTCCACCACCACCAGCGGCGGGGTGTCGAGCTCGCGGATCTCCTCGTAGGCCGAGTAGAGCGCCTTGTACTCGGCCGAGGTCACGAACTCGTCGTCCACCACCGCCTCGCGCGTGTGTCCGTTGGCGCCGATACGCAGGCGGATGTCGTAGTTGCCGTGCTCCTCATCGTACTCCAGGAAGATGTCGGTGCCGCCGTCGCGCAGCGGCTTGATCAGCTCCTTGAGCCGCGCCTTGTCGGTGAAGACCTCGGCGTCCTTGATGCGCCCCCGCAGCAGCAGCTCCGGCAGCTGCCGCGGGATCCCCCGCCGCTCGATCCTCTCCAGCAGCTTCTGCACGCTCACCATCTTGCCCACCAGGTGGGCGAGCTTCGCCCCCTCCACCTCCTGCCCGGAGGCGAGACGCACCCGGCGGTTCTCGGCTGCGCGGCCGAGCAGGAAGGCGTCGAGCGCGTGCTCGTCCTTGAGGTAGGTCTGGGTCTTGCCGTGCTTCACCTTGTAGAGCGGCGGCTGGGCGATGTGGAGGTGGCCGCGCTCGATCAGCTCCTTCATCTGCCGGTAGAAGAAGGTGAGCAGCAGCGTGCGGATGTGGCTGCCGTCGACGTCGGCGTCGCACATGATGATGATGCGGTGATAGCGCAGCTTGGCGGCGTCGAAGTCGTCCTTGCCCACGCCGGTGCCCAGGGCGGCGATGATGTTGCGGATCTCCTCCGAGGAGAGGGTCTTGTCCAGCCGCGCCTTCTCCACGTTCAGGATCTTGCCGCGCAGCGGCAGCACTGCCTGGAAGACGCGGTCGCGGCCCTGCTTGGCGGAGCCGCCGGCGGAGTCGCCCTCCACCAGGAACAGCTCGCTCTTGCTGGCGTCCTTCTCCTGGCACTCGGCGAGCTTGCCGGGCAGCCCGGCGCCGTCCAGGGCGCCCTTCCTGCGGGTGAGGTCGCGCGCCTTGCGCGCCGCCTCGCGGGCGCGGGCGGCGTCGGCGATCTTGCCCACCACCCGCTTGGCTTCGGGCGGGTTCTCCTCCAGGAAGGCGGAGAGCCGCTCGTGGGCCAGGCCCTCGACGATGCTCTTGACCTCGGAGTTGCCGAGCTTTCCCTTGGTTTGCCCCTCGAACTGCGGGTTGGGGACCTTGACGGAGACGACCGCCGTCAGCCCCTCGCGGGTGTCCTCGCCCTCGAAGCCCTCGCCCTCCTTGAGCAAGCCGGCCGAGAGGCCGTAGCCGTTGAGGCTGCGGGTGAGTGCCGCGCGGAAGCCGGCCAGGTGGGTCCCGCCGTCGTGGGTGTTGATGTTGTTCGCGTAGCAGTGGATGTTCTCGGCGTAGCCGTCGTTCCACTGCATGGCGATCTCGACCACCACTCCCTCGCGCTCGCCGTCGATCGCGATCGGCTTCGCCGGCAGAGTCTCCTTGTTGCGGTTCAGGTGCTCGACGAAGGAGGCGATGCCGCCCTCGTACTGGAAGCGGTGCTTCTTGCCGTCGCGCTCGTCGTGCAGTGTGATGAGGATGCCTCGGTTGAGGAAGCTGAGCTCGCGCAGCCGCGAGGAGAGGGTGTCGAAGCTGAAGTCGGCGGTCTCGAAGATCTGGGGGTCCGGCTTGAAGGTGACCTTGGTGCCGCGGCGGTCGGTGCGGCCCGTCTGCTCCAGTCGGGTCTGCGGGAGGCCCCGCGAGTAGGACTGGCGATAGACCTTGCCGTCGCGCCAGATCTCGAGCTCGAGCTGCTCGGAGAGGGCGTTCACCACCGAGATGCCGACGCCGTGCAGGCCCCCGGACACCTTGTAGGCACCCTTGTCGAACTTGCCGCCGGCGTGGAGCTTGGTCATCACCACCTCGGCGGCGTCGAGCTCGGGCATGGCCGGATGCGGCCCCACGGGGATGCCGCGGCCGTTGTCGATCACCGTCACCGAGTTGTCGATGTGGATGGTGACGGCGATCTCGCTGCAGAAGCCGGCCAGGGCCTCGTCGACCGAGTTGTCGACCACCTCGTACACGAGGTGGTGCAGCCCGGCCTCGCCGGTGGAGCCGATGTACATGGCCGGCCGCACGCGCACCGCCTCCAGCCCCTCGAGGATGCGGATGGCGTCTGCCCCGTAGTCGCTCGTCCCCGGCGTCTTGCTCTGGGTGTCGCTCATTTCGATCGTCAGTCCCGTGCGCGCCGTCAGGCGCAGCGCACCATGCCGCCCACCACCGAGAACACCTGCCCCAGCGGCCGCAGGCTCTCGGCCCAGCCCGCGTGCGCGCTCGTCACCAGCGCCTGCCCGCCGCGCACCACCTGCTGGCAGACCTCGGCGGCCCGTCCCTCGTCGAGCTCGGAATCGAGGTCGTCCAACAGGGCTACGGCCGAGCGCCCCGTCTCCTCGCGGTGGAGGGCCAGGCTGGCGAGAGCCAGCGCCAAGAGCAGGCTGCGGGCCTGCCCGGAGGAGGCACCCTCGCCGGCGTCACGACCGTCGAGCAGAAGGGCGACGCCGTCCCGGTGGGGACCGGCCAGGCTGCGCCCGGCCGCCCGCTCCCGCGCGGCGAGCGCAGCGATCTCGGCCCGCAGGCTGCGCCGCGAGTCCTCCTCGCTCCGCGGCCGGGACGAAAGCGCGACCACATAGCTCTCGCCCGCCGGCCGGAACCCCGCGGCCAGAGCCGCCGTCAGCCGCTCGGCGTAGAGCGCGCGGCGGTGCCGCAGCCGGGCCCCGCTCTCCACGAAACGCTCGGTCCAGGCGTCCAGGTCCGCCGAGCGCTTCTCCAACGCGGCATTTCTCTGCTGCAGCAGCCGCTCGAAGGAGCGCAACTCGGCACGGTAGGAAGGCCAGAGCGCTGCGGCCTGACGGTCCAGGAACAGCCGGCGGTCGCGCATGCTGCCGTGCACCACGCGCAGCCGCGCGGTCGAGTAGACGATCACCTCCAGCCGGCCTTGGTACTCCCGCGGGCTGACGTCGCGGCCATCGACCCGGAACACACGCCGCTGCGGCTGCAGCTCCACCTCCAGTTGGCCGGCGCCTCCCGCCCCGCTCTCCAGGCCACGGGCCACCAGTGCGGCGGCTCCCCGGCGGATCATGCTGGGCGCGTCCTCGGTGCGGAAGGAGCGGCCGCGAGCCAGCACGCCGACAGCCTCCAGCAGAGAGGTCTTGCCCTGGGCGTTGCGGCCGTGGAAGACGTTGATCCCGGGATGGAGATCGAGCGCCGCGGCCTCGATATTCCGGAAGTCACGGACCGTCAGGCTCTCGACCCAGACCATGTCACCTCAGAACCGCATCGGCATCACGACGTAGCGGTACTCGCCCTCGGCGTCCCCCGCCGGGCGCAGCACGCCCTGGCTCTCGGCGTCTCGCAGCTCGAGCTGCACCTCCTCGCCTCCCACCACCTGCAGGAAGTCGACCAGATACTGGGCATTGAAGCCGATCTCGGCGCCCTCGCCCGCGTAGTCGACCGGGAGCACCTCTCGCGCCTCGCCCAGCTCCGGGGAGGATGCACTGATCTCCAGTTTGCCCGACTCCAGCGCCAGACGCACGGCCCGGCCCCGCTCGGAGGAGAGCAGGCTGACCCGGCGGATGGCGGCCAGGAAATCCTCGCGGCGGAGGCTGAGCTTCTTGTCGCCGGCCACCGCGATGACCTTCTCGTAGGCCGGGAACTGCGCCTCGACCATCTTGGAGGCCAGCCGCCGGCCTCCGGCAGTGAAGACGATGTGGGCCTCGCTCTGCTGGAAGCCAATCGCCTCCTCAGGACCCAGCTCCTCCATCAGCCGGGCGAGCTCGGTGATAGCCTTGCGCGGGACCAGCACCCGCGCGGGTTCCGCCTTCAGCGACGCCTTCTGCTGCGCCCAGGCCAGGCGGTGCCCATCGGTGGCGACCATGGAGACGGCGTCCTTGTCCAGCACCAGCAGGGCTCCCGCCAGGTAGTAGCGGGCGTCCTCGGCGGTGATCGCGAACTGCGTGCGCTGAATCAGCGTCCTCAGCAGCGCGGCCGGGATATCCACGGAGTGCCTGGCCTTGGCCTCGGGCAGGCCGGGGAAGTCCTCTCGCGGCAGCCCCGCGACTCTGAACTCGGAGCGGTCGCAGCGGATGCGGGTCCAGGCGTCCTTCTCGAGCTTCAGGCTGACCTCGGTCTCGGGCAGCGAGCGCACGATCTCGTAGAGCTTCTTGGCCGAGAGCGTGACCGCTCCCTCCTCCTTGACGTCCGCGGGACAGCCGCAGAGCAGCGAGACGTCGAGGTCGGTGGCGGAGATGCGCAGCTCGCCGGAGCGGGCCTCGGCAAGGACGTTCGAGAGGATGGGGATCGAGTTCTTGCGCTCGACGATGCCCTGCACCAGGTGCAGCTCCTTGGCGAGGTCGCTGCGGCGGACGAGGATTTCCATGAGCGTTCCTCTTCTACGTTGGTTCTTCTGGAGAGAGGCAGAACTTAAGGAAAGGAAGAAGGCGGTGTGGAAACGTTGAAAAAGCGACAAGTGGCGGACAGGGAGAGGAATCAGAGGTGGACAAGGATGTGGGCGGACCACCGCGACGCACCCCGAGACGGTGGATGAACGAGACTGCGCAGCACGCCATGGGCGCGGCGCGGCGGAGCGTCTGTGAGAAAGCCCGCAAGCTCATCGGAATGCGTGGACGAAGCTGTTGATCAGCCTGTCGAATTCGGGGTCCTGTTTGCGCTTGTCGTCGACCTTGCGGATCGAGTGGATGACGGTCGAGTGGTGCTTGCCTCCGAACTCCTTGCCGATCTCGGGCAGCGAGGCGCCGGTCAAGGCCTTGGTGAGATACATGGCGATCTGGCGGGGCTGGGCGATCGACTTGGAGTTGTTCTTGGCCTTGAGCTCGCTGATCTTGAGGCTGTAGTGGTCGGCCACGAACTTCTGGATCATCTCGATGGTGATCGGCTTCTCGTCGGTGTGGAGCAGATCGCGCAGCGTCTCCTGGGCGAGCGGCAGGTCGATGTCGCGGCCGGTCAGGCTGGCGTAGGCGATCAGGCGGATGAGGCTGCCCTCGAGCTCGCGGATGTTGGTGCGCACCTTGCTGGCGATGAAGAGGGCGACGTTCTCCGGCACCTCCACCCGCTCGGCCTCCGCCTTCTTGCGCAGGATGGCCACCTTGGTCTCGATGTCGGGGGGCTGGATGTCGGCGATCAGACCCCACTCGAAGCGGCTGTGGAGCCGCTCCTCGATGGTGGGAATCTGGCGGGGAGGACAGTCGGAGCTGATCACGATCTGCTTCTGTGCGTCGTGGAGCGCGTTGAAGATGTGGAAGAACTCCTCCTGGGTGCGGTCCTTGCCGGCGATGAACTGGATGTCGTCGATCAGCAGGACGTCGATCGAGCGGTATTTGGCGCGGAAGGCCGGCAGGCGGTCGAAGCGGATGGCGTTGATCATCTCGTTGATGAAGCGGTCGGTCGAGATGTAGAGCAGGGTCTGCGCCTTCTGCCGCCGGGCCAGGATGTAGTGCCCGATCGCGTGCATGAGGTGGGTCTTGCCGAGACCCACGCCACCGTAGATGAAGAGCGGGTTGTAGGACTTCGAGGGGATCTCGGCCACGGCGCGGGCGGCAGCGTGAGCGAACTGGTTCGAGGAGCCGACCACGAAGCTCTCGAACGTGTACTTGGGGTTGAGGTGGGTCTCGTCCTTCTCCGGGGCTGAGACGCCGCCGGTGGGGACCGCGGGCGTCTCCTCGGGCAGCTCCTCGAAGACGATGCGCAGCTGCGGCTCGCCCGCCTCCGCCAGCGCCTCCTGCAGCACGCCGAGGTAGTTCTTGCTCAGCCACTCGCGGAACTGCCCGTTCGGCACCCCGATGCGCAGCGTGTCCGCGTCGCGCGAGAGGTAGTTGGTCGGGCGGAACCAGGTGGCGAAGCTGTGGCGGTTCACCTTGCTCTCGACGCGCGCCAGCAGCTCGTCCCACAGGTTCTCGGCCATCTAGAGAGCTTGCCCCGACCGCCTGTCACGCCAGGACAGGACGGGTAAGTGCCTTTCTTTATAGATACTTACATTGAGAACTTGAACGGCGCGTCCGGAGCCCGGAGACGTATCCCTTTTGCACAGAGATTTCAACATGTGTGGAAAAGGGCTTGAGGGGGCATCGGGAAGGACCGCCGTGTCGGATGTCCGTGACGGCGTGAACGGTAGCACACGCCACCGGGGCGTACAAGGAATCCTGCCCGCCGAGGAAGCCGTCGTTTGACAGCATGGCGGCGGGCTCGCTAACCTTCGGAGTTTGTCTTGGAAGCGTGACGGCCGCGCTGTCGTCACTCACGAGGGGTCTCACCATGAAGAGGACGTTCCAGCCGAACAACCGCCGCCGCAAGCGCACCCATGGCTTTCTCGTGCGGATGCGGTCGAAGGGCGGCCAGCTGGTGCTGAAGCGCCGTCGGCAGAAGGGCCGCAAGCGCCTGGCGGCCTAGGCCTCGCTGCGGCCGTGAAGGATGTCGGCGCGCTTCCGGCAAAGGCAGCGTCTGCGGACGCGGGCGGAGTTCGACCGGGTCTTCCGAGGCGGGATGCGCCTGGACGGTGCTCTGTTCGCGCTCGTCGCGGCGCCGAACGGCGGGGACGAGGACCGGCTGGGGCTGGTGGTGGGCCGTCGCGTGGGCAACGCGGTCGAGCGCAACCGGGCCCGGCGTCTCGTCCGCGACAGCTTCCGCCGCCTGCAGCGGCCGGCACCCGGCCTGGATATCGTGATCCTGGTGAAAGCGGGCTTGGGCGCGCAGCGTCAGGCCGACGTCGACCATGAGCTGCGCCAGCGCCTCGCCAGGCTCGCCCGTGCGCCCCGGTTCGGCCGCCCGCGGGCTCATCCTGCTCCTTGAGGCCTATCGCGCTCTGCTCTCGCCGCTCGTCGGAGGGCACTGCCGCTTCTTCCCCAGCTGCAGCCTCTACGCGGAGGAGGCGGTGCGCACCCACGGCGCCGCGCGCGGCGGCTGGCTGGCCCTGCGGCGGCTGCTGCGCTGTCATCCCTTCTCCCCCGGCGGCTTCGACCCCGTCCCCCAGCCGTCCGCGACCCGCTCTGCCATCCCCGGTCACCCTTCGAGGTCGTGATGGAAGAACGCCGCCTGCTGCTCGCCGTCGCCCTGTCGCTGGTCGTGCTCACGGCCTACAGTCTGCTCTTCGCCCCGGCGACGCCTCCGGCTCCCTCGCCGTCGCCGACCGCGACCGCCACGGCTGTCACGCCCTCGCCGGTTCCGGCGGCCGTCCCCGGCCCGGTGGCTGCGGCCGAGGCGGCCGCAGAGGCGCACCCCGCCGCCCTGGCGCCGACGGCCGCACCCGTCGCGGACGAGCGGGAGCGGCGGGTGGAGGTCGCGGCGCCAGACTATTCGGTCGCCCTCACCAACAAGGGCGCGCGTCTGCTGTCCTGGACGCTCACCCGATACAAGGACGCCCGCGGGTGGCCGGAGGAGATGGTCCCGGCGCAGAGCGGCGCCCTGAGGCCGCTCGACCTGGAGACCGGTGACCCCACCGTCGACGCGGAGCTCCGCGAGGCGCTGTTCAGGCCTTCGACGGAGAGCTTGACGGTCTCGGGCGCGGCGCCACAGACGCTGCGCTTCACGTTCTCCCACGGCGACCTCTCGGCCGAGAAGACGCTGAGCTTCCCGGCGCGCGGGCTGGTCACGCTGTCGGTGTCGGTCCGGCGGGGTGGCCAGGCGCTGCCGGTGCGCGTGCTGTGGGGGCCGGGCGTCGCCAACGCCTCGGCGAAGGAGAGGGACGTCCGTGGCTACGCCGAGCCGAACGGGGTGGCGCTCGTCGCCGGCGGCGGGGTGCAGCAGTTCGCAGCCGGCAAGCTGCCGCCCGGCGGCCAGGCCCTCACCGCCGTGCGCTGGGTGGGGGTGGAGAGCCACTACTTCGCCGCCCTCTTCGTGCCCGCGGGCGAGGCGGCGCCGGCGGACCTGCGGGCGCTGACGCTGCCGGCGCGCGGGGAGGAAAAGCCGGTGACGGCGGTGGTGGCGGCCGTTCAGGCCGCGGTGCCGGTGCAGCTCTTCGTCGGCGCCAAGGACCACCGGGAGCTGGCGCGCCTCGGCCACCAACTGGACCGCGTGGTGCAGGTCGGCGACTGGATCGGCCCCATCGTGGTGGCGCTGATGGGGGCGCTGCGCTGGGTCCACGAACACGTCGGCAACTGGGGCTGGTCGATCGTGCTGCTGACGCTGCTCATCAACGTGGCGATGGCGCCGTTCCGCCACTACAGCATCGTGAACGGGCTGAAGATGGCCAAGGTCTCCCCGGAGATGAAGGTCATCCAGGAGCGCTACCGCAAGGTGCCGCTGATGGACCCGCGGCGCCAGCAGATGCAGGACGAGATGGGCGCGCTCTACGCCAGGCACGGCATGAGCATGAGCTCGCAGTTCACCGTCGGCTGCCTGCCGCTGCTGCTCACCATGCCCTTCCTCTTCGCCTTCTACCGCGTCCTCTCGGTGCTGGTCGACCTGCGCGGGGCGCCATTCCTGTGGATCCCGGACCTCGCGCAGAAGGACCCGCTCTTCCTCACCCCCGTGCTGATGGGCGTCTCCATGTTCGCCATGCAGAAGATGACGCCCTCCGCCATGGATCCCGCGCAGCAGAGGATGATGATGCTGATGCCGCTCATGCTCGCGGGCATGTTCCTGTATGCGCCGGCGGGCCTGAACCTCTACTGGCTCACCTCCAACCTGTGGTCGATCCTGCAGCAGTGGGTCGAGATGCGCTTCCTGCGCCCGGCCGAGCTGAAGGCGCCCGCCGGCGCGAAGAGGCGCTCACGGTGAGGGACCGGCTCTTCAGCGGCGCGGACGTCGACGAGGCCCTCGCCGCCGCCGCCGCCAGCCTGGGGCTGCCGATCGCCGAGCTGCGCTACCTGGTCCTGGACCCCGGGGGGCCGGGGGGGCGCGGGCTCAACGCGACGCCGGCCCGGATCGCGGTGATGGTCCAGGACCGGCCAGCCCCGTCCGGCGCCGGCTCGCCTCGGCGGTTCACGCGCGAGGCCGCGAGCCGTCCGGCCGCCGGTCCGGCCGCCGGTCCGGCCGCCCCCCCCATCGACGTCAAGGCCGGGGTGCGCACGGTGGTGCAGGCGCTGGCCGAGGCGGGCCCGCTCGACCTCACCTGCGAGATCGACGAGGAGGAGGCGGCGCTGCTGGTCCGCCTCGGCGGCGCCGATGCCGCCTTCTTCCTCGGCGAGGACGGCAAGGGCGGCGAGCTGCGCGCTCTCGAGCACCTGCTGCAGCGCACGTACGGCCCGCAGCTGTACCCGCGGTGGCTGCGGCTGGAGGTCACCGGGTCGCGCGAGCGGCGGGCCCAGGCCCTCGCCGAGGAGGCGCGGGCCATGGCGGCGGCGGTCCGTCAGGACGGCCGGCCGCGCAGCCTCGAGCCGATGAACTCCTACGAGCGGCGGCTCGTGCACATCGCCCTGCAGGGCGAGCCGGGCGTGACCACCTACAGCGAGGGAGAGGGCACTCAGCGGCGGGTGACAATCGGGCCGGCCGTCCCCGGCAGGGACGAGGCGGCCGGACCCGGCCCGGGGGAGACCGACGGGCGCTAGCCCGCACCGACCGGGGCTCGAGGCGCTCGGCCTGCGCGAGCCGGCGCTCGGACGGCTTGCGCGCTACCTCGACACGCTGGCTGCCTGGAGCCACCGGACGAACCTCACCGCCGCGCGCAACCCTGAGGAGCGCGTGAGGGTGCTCGTCGCCGAGGTGCTGCCTGCGGTCGCCCTGCCCTCGCCGGGGAGGTTGCTCGACGTCGGCTCGGGCAACGGATCGCCGGGGCTGGTGTTCGCTCTGCTCCGCGAGGACCTCGAGGTGACGCTCCTCGAGCCGCGGCTGCGGCGCTGGGCCTTCCTGAGAGAGGCCGTCCGGGCGGCGGCTCCGGTGCGGGCGGTCACCGTCGTCCGCGGCCGTCACGACGGCTACCAGGGGCCGACCGCAGCGACCGTCAGCCTGCGCGGTTTGCGGCTGCCGCTCGGGGAACTCGACCGACTCCTCGCCCCGGGCGGCGGGATCCTGGTGCTCGGGGCGCCACCCCCACCCGAGCCTCGGTTCGAGGCGGTCGCCATCGCCAACCCGGGTCGCGGGGACCTGCACCTCTTCCGCCGGGCGGGCGGCGTTCCACGTGGAACATGAGGCCAACCCGGCCTGCCGGGGCGTCGGACCGGGGGCGTGCTATGCTGCCGCTCCTTCGACGCGAGGCGGAAGAGGCCCCTTGGGACGGACGATCGCCATCGCCAACCAGAAAGGCGGTGTCGGCAAGACCACCACGGCGGTGAACCTGGCGGCGAGCCTGGCGGCTGCCGAGCGCCGGGTGCTGGCGGTGGATGCCGACCCCCAGGGCAACCTCACCTCCGGGCTCGGGCGCAAGACCCGCGAGAGCCGGCCCAGCCTCTACGAAGCGCTCATCGAGCAGCGGCCGGTCGCGGAGTTGGTGGTGGGGACCGACCTCGAGCACCTGAAGCTCGTGCCCTCCGACCGCAACCTCACCGGGGCGGAGGTCGAGCTGGTGAGCGCGCTCGCCCGCGAGTACCGCCTCAGGGAAGCGCTGGCGCCGGTGGTGGGGCAGTACGACTACGTCCTCGTCGACTGCCCGCCCAGCCTGGGCCTGCTGACGCTCAACGCACTGGCTGCCGCCAACACCGTGCTCATCCCCCTGCAGTGCGAGTACTACGCCCTCGAGGGTATCTCCGAGCTGGTCGCCACGCTCCAGCGCGTGAAGCGGGCGCTCAACCCGGAGCTGGAGATCGAGGGGGTGGTGCTGACGATGGTCGACGAGCGCACGAACCTCACCCAACAGGTGATCGCGGAGGTGCGCGGCCACTTCAAGGACAAGGTCTTCTCCACCCAGGTCCCGCGCAGCGTGCGCCTCGCCGAGGCGCCGAGCTTCGGCCAGCCGGTGATCCTCTACGACATCCGCTCCAAGGGGGCCGAGGCCTACCTCGAGCTCGCCCGCGAGCTGATGTCGCACGGGCAGCTCGCCCTGTTCGTCAAGTGAGCCGCGAACGGAGATGAGCACGGCGGCCCGCCGCAAGGCGCTCGGCAAGGGGCTCTCGGCCCTCATCCCCGACCTGCCCGCTTCCGAGCCGGCGACGGCGGGGGCGCCGACCTCCGCCTCCGAGGTGCCGATCGGCACCCTCGAGCCGAACCCGTTCCAGCCGCGCTCGGCGATCGACCCGGTGCGGCTCGCGGAGCTGACCGCCTCCGTCCGGGAGAGCGGGGTGGTGCAGCCGATCCTCGTCCGCCCCCGGGGCGGGGGTTACCAGATCATCGCCGGCGAGAGGCGCTGGCGCGCGGCACAGGCCGCCGGGCTGGAGACGGTGCCGGTCACCGTGCGCGAGGTGCCCGACGAGCAGCTGCTGGAGCTGGCGATCGTGGAGAACCTGCAGCGCCAGGAGCTGACACCGCTCGAGGAGGCGCAGGCCTTCCACCGCCTGCAGGACGAGTTCCGACTCACGCAGGAGGAGATCGCGCGCCGGGTGGGCCGCGAGCGCCCGACCATCGCCAACACCCTGCGCCTGCTGCGCCTGCCGCGGGAGCTGCGGGAGCTGCTCGCCCAGGGCCGGCTCGACGCCGGCCACGCGCGGGCGCTGCTCGCCCTCGAGCGCGAGGAGGAGCAGGTCGCCCTCGGCCGCGAGGCGGCGCGCCGCGCGCTCTCGGTGCGGGAGGTGGAGCGGCGGGTGGCGCTTCTGCGCGCGCCGCGGCGGGCGACCAGGGGGCCCAGGGGCGACGCCAACACCCGCGCCGCCGAGGAGCGGCTGCGCTCGGCCCTCGGCAGCCGCGTCGAGATCGCACGGCGCGGCAAGGGCGGCCAGATCCGGGTCCTGTTCACGAGCGAGGCCGAGCTCAACCGGCTGTACGAGCTGCTGCTGCGCGCCGGCCGCGGCCGCTGACGCCAGCTATATCATTCATTGATATAGCTGGCCCCGGGCCGGCCGCCCCCCGGCCGTCGCGGCCGTGTTAGGCTCGCGGCCATGCTGAAGTTCAAGGGCGCCGAAGACCTCAACGGCTTTCTCGACGAGGGCACGGAGTTCTCGGGCGAGCTGCGCTTCCGCGACACGCTGCGCGTCGACGGGCGGGCCAAGGGCCGCATCGTGTCGGACAACACGCTGATCGTGGGGGAGACCGGCCAGGTCGACGCCGAGATCGACTGCGGCGTCATCTCCATCCGCGGCCGGGTGAGCGGCACCCTGCGCGGGCGGCAGCGGATCGAGCTGCTCTCCGGCTGCCGCGTGCAGGCGACGCTGGTCTCGCCGAAGCTGGTGGTGGAGGACGGCGCCTTCTTCCAGGGCGACTGCCGCATGGGCGAGCCGCCGGAGGGGTTCGTGCCCCGGCCGGCCGACCCGGCGGCCCGGCCCGGCGGTCCAGGCGGCAAGCCCCAGCCCTGAGGCGCCTTCGGCGAGCGGAGGCCGCGTTGAGCGACGAGCGCGAGAGGATCCGTCGGCTGACCGAGCGCGTCAGCTGCGCCGGTTGAGCGAGCAAGCTCGGCCCCTCCGAGCTCGCCCAGGTCCTGGGCGCACTGCCGCACTCCGACGACCCGCGGGTGCTGGTCGATCACCGCACCGGGGACGACGCCGGGGTCTACCGCCTCGACGAGCGGACGGCGCTCGTGCAGACGGTCGATTTCTTCACCCCGGTGGTGGACGACCCCGAGACCTTCGGCCGCATCGCCGCCGCCAACGCGCTCTCGGACGTGTACGCCATGGGCGGCCGGCCGATCACCGCGCTCTCCATCGCCGCCTTCCCCGAGCGCGACTTCCCTTGGGAGTGGGCGGCGGCCATCGTCAGGGGGGGCGCCCTTCTCCTGCGCGAGGAGGGCTGCGCCCTCCTCGGCGGCCACACCGTGCGCGACCCCGAGATCAAGTTCGGCTACGCCGTGAGCGGGCTGGTCGACCCCCGGCGCATGCTCACGAACGCCCTGGGCCGCGCGGGCGAGCAGCTGGTGCTCACCAAGCCGCTGGGCAGCGGCATCGTGGCGACGGCGCTCAAGGCGGGCGAGGCCCGGGCGGAGGTGGTGGCCGCCGCCTCGGCCGCGATGCTGGAGACGAACCGCGCCGCCTCGGCGGCGGCGCTGCATCACGGCGTCCGCGCCGCCACGGACGTCACCGGCTTCGGCCTCCTGGGCCATGCGGCGGCCATCGCCCGCCACAGCGGCGTCTGCCTGGAGATCGAGGCCCGCGCGCTGCCGCTGCTGCCCGGGGCGCTGGAGCTCGCGCCGCGTTTCCAGCCGGGCGGGCTGCGCGCCAACCGGCAGGCCTTCGCCCCGCAGGTGGAGGGCCTCGCCGGGGTGGGCGAGGAGCTGCAGGCGGTGCTCTTCGACCCGCAGACCTCGGGCGGGCTGCTGCTGCTGGTGCCGGAAGCGCAGACGGCCGGGCTGCTCGCGGAGCTGCAGCAGGCGCGGGTGGTCGGCCGCGCTCGGCCCGCGGCGGCGCTGCCGCTGCGTCTCGTCGGCTGAGCCATCGGCAGCTTTGACCCTGCGCGAAAGCGCGTGGTATCGTTCGTCGTTTGCTAGCACGCGCCCCGCCGCGCCGGGGGGCGCCCGGACCCGCTCCATGGACGCAAGCATCATTCGACACCAGCCCGGCACGCGGCGCGCCCGCTCAGCCGCGTCGGTCCGCCCGTGGTGACGGCTGCCCGCCGGGCGCCGCTCCCGCTGGAGCCCGGGGCCGTCGCCCGTCGCTACGCCCGGGCGCTGCTGGACGTCGCCCGCGAGCAGAAGGGACCCAGCCTGCACGAGCTGCAGGACGAGCTGCTGGGCTTCGCCCAGCTCCTGGAGACGAACGGCGAGCTGCGCCACGCGGTGCTCAACCCCGCGCTGCCGGCCGAGGCGCGTCGCCGGGTGCTGGCGGCGCTCGCCGGCCGGGCGGGCGCCTCGCCGCTTCTGCACCGGCTGCTGGAGCTGCTGGTCTCCCGCGAGCGGCTGCAGCAGCTGCCGGCGATCGCAGAGGCGTACCGCGACGCGCTCGACGCCCTGGAGGGACGCGTGCGCGGCGAGGCGGTGACCGCGGTGCCGCTGGGCGAGCCGCAGCGCTCGGCGCTCGCCTCCGCCCTGCGCGGGGCGGTCAGCCGCACGGTCGAGCTCAAGAACCCGGTCGACCCGCAGGTGCTGGGCGGCGTCCTGGTGCGGATCGCCGGGCGCACCTTCGACGGCACCGTGCGGACGCGGCTGTCGGCGCTGCGCGAGCGGCTGGCCTCGGGGCGCTAGGCAGAAGACAGGACAGGAAGGGCTTCGCATGGAGATTCGCGCCGAAGAGATCACACGGATCCTGCGCGAGCAGCTGGGCGGCTTCAGCGCCGGCATCGACGTGGCCGAGGTGGGCACGGTGCTCAAGGTGGGAGACGGCATCGCCCGCCTCCACGGCCTGGAGCGCTGCATGGCCGGCGAGCTGCTGGAGCTGCCGCACGGCGTCATGGGCCTCGCCCTCAACCTGGAGGAGGACGCGGTCGGCGCGGTGCTGCTGGGCGAGTACAACCGGATCCGCGAGGGCGACGAGGTCCGGCGCAGCCGGCGCATCATGTCGGTGCCGGTGGGCGAGGCCATGGTGGGCCGGGTGGTGGACCCGCTGGGCCACCCGCTCGACGGCAAGGGAAAGGTCGCCACCACCGCCATGAACCCGGTCGAGCGCATCGCCCCCGGAGTGGTGGCCCGGCAGGGCGTGCGCGAGCCGCTGCAGACCGGCCTCAAGGCCATCGACGCCATGGTGCCGATCGGCCGCGGCCAGCGCGAGCTGATCATCGGCGACCGGCAGACCGGCAAGACCGCGATCGCCGTCGACACCATCATCAACCAGAAGGGGAAGAACGTCGTCTGCATCTACGTGGCCATCGGCCAGAAACAGTCGACGGTGGCCCAGGTGGTGCGCACCTTCGAGGAGTTCGGGGCGATGGAGTACACCATCGTGGTGGCCGCCACCGCCTCCGACCCGGCGCCGCTGCTCTACCTCGCCCCCTACGCCGGCTGCGCCATGGGCGAGTTCTTCCGCGACAACGGGCGCCACGCGCTGTGCGTCTACGACGACCTCAGCAAGCACGCCGCCGCCTACCGCGAGATCTCGCTGCTGCTGCGCCGGCCGCCGGGACGGGAGGCCTTCCCCGGCGACGTCTTCTACCTGCACAGCCGCCTGCTGGAGCGGGCGGCCAAGATGAACGACAAGCACGGCGGCGGCTCGCTCACCGCCCTGCCGGTGATCGAGACCCAGGCCGGCGACCTCTCGGCCTACATCCCCACCAACGTCATCTCCATCACCGACGGCCAGATCTTCCTGGAGTCGGACCTGTTCAACTCCGGGATCCGCCCCGCCATCAACGTGGGCAACTCGGTCTCCCGGGTGGGCGGCTCCGCCCAGGTGAGGGCCATGAAGGCGGTGGCCGGGCGCCTGCGGCTCGACCTCGCCCAGTACCGCGAGATGCAGGCCTTCGCCATGTTCGCCTCCGACCTCGACAAGTCCACCCAGGCCCTGCTGGCGCGCGGCGAGCGCATCACCGAGATCCTCAAGCAGGAGCAGTACCAGCCGCTGCCGGTGGAGAAGCAGATCGTCGTCATCTTCGCCGCCACCAACGGCTACCTGGACCCGCTGCCGGTCGGCGACTGCCGCCGCTACGAGAAGGAGCTCTACGCCTGGATGGAGCGCAACCAGGCGCCCCTGCTGGCCGCCATCGCCGAGAAGAAGGACATCAAGGGCGAGCTCACGGAGCGGCTCAAGGCGGCGCTCGGCGCCTTCGCGGGCGTCTTCCAACCCCAGGCGGCGAAGGCCTGAGGGCTCCTCTGCCATGCCCGCCCTCATCGACATCCGCCGGCGCATCCGCAGCGTGAAGAGCACGCAGCAGATCACCAAGGCCATGAAGATGGTCTCGGCGGCCAAGCTGCGCCGGGCGCAGGAGGCGATGTTCGCCGCCCGGCCCTACGCGCGCAAGATGATGGAGGTCCTCAATTCCCTGGCCGGCCGCGCCGACCCCGCCGCCCACCCGCTGCTGCAGGAGCGAGGACGCGAGCGGCTGGTGGTGGTGGTGGTCACCGCCGACAAGGGCCTGTGCGGCGCCTTCAACGCCAACATCGTCCGCACCGCCAGCCGCTTCGTGCGCGAGCAGCGCGAGGGGCAGGTGGAGTTCGTGCTGGTGGGCAAGAAGGGCCGCGACTTCTTCCGCCGTCGACGGGTGAGGATCCGCTCCGAACACGCCGGCGTCTTCCAGGCGCTGCGCTACCAGACCGCCCGCGAGCTGGCGACGGAGCTGATGCAGGCCTTCACCGCCGGCGAGGCCGACCAGGTCTACCTCGTCTACAACGAGTTCAAGAGCGTCATCCAGCAGCGGATCGTGGTGGAGCGGCTGCTGCCCATCGAGCGCCACGTCCTGCGCCCGCAGGAGGCGGCGCTCGACTACCGCTACGAGCCCTCGCCCGGCGAGATCTTCTCCAAGCTGCTGCCCAAGCACGTGGAGATCCAGGTGTGGCGGGCGCTGCTCGAGTCCTACGCCGCCGAGCAGGGCGCGCGGATGACGGCCATGGACGCGGCCAGCAACAATGCCGCCGAGATGATCGACCGGCTCACCCTGCACCTCAACAAGGTGCGCCAGGCGGCGATCACCAAGGAGATCATCGAGGTGGTGTCGGGCGCGGGCGCGCCCGCGTAGCAGGGGAGCAAGAAGGCGAAGATGGCTTCAGCGAACGTCGGCCGGGTGGTGCAGGTCATCGGTCCCGTGGTGGACGTGGAGTTCGACGCCTCGGTGCCGCCGATCTACCAGGCGCTCCACATCCAGGCCCCCGCCGACGGCGGCGGCGAGCCGATCGACGTCATCGCCGAGGTGCAGCAGCACCTGGGCGAGAACCGCGTGCGCTGCGTCAGCATGCAGCCGACGGACGGCATGGTGCGCGGCACCCCCGCCGTCGACACCGGCGGGCCCATCACCGTGCCGGTGGGACCGGCCACCCTGGGCCGGGTGCTCAACGTCGTCGGCGAGCCGGTCGACGAGCTGGGCCCCGTCAAGAGCGACAAGCGCCTGCCCATCCACCGCCCGGCGCCCGCCCTGGTCGAGCAGGCGACCGGGCTGGAGATGTTCGAGACCGGCATCAAGGTCATCGACCTGCTGGAGCCGTACCTGCGCGGCGGCAAGATCGGCCTCTTCGGCGGCGCCGGCGTGGGCAAGACGGTCATCATCCAGGAGCTCATCTACAGCCTGGCCAAGAAGCACGGCGGGGTGTCGGTCTTCGCGGGCGTCGGCGAGCGCACCCGCGAGGGCAACGACCTCTGGACCGAGTTCCAGGAGTCGGGGGTCATCGACATCAAGGACTTCGAGAAGAGCAAGGCCGCCCTCATCTACGGACAGATGACCGAGCCGCCGGGTGCCCGCGCTCGGGTGGCGCTCACCGGGCTCACCGTCGCCGAGTACTTCCGCGACGACGAGGGCAAGGACGTCCTGCTCTTCATCGACAACATCTTCCGCTTCACCCAGGCGGGCTCCGAGGTGTCGGCCCTGCTCGGCCGCATGCCCTCGGCGGTCGGCTACCAGCCCACGCTGCAGACGGAGATGGGCGAGCTGCAGGAGCGCATCACCTCCACCCGCAAAGGCTCCATCACCTCGGTGCAGGCGATCTACGTGCCGGCCGACGACTACACCGACCCCGCGCCGGCCACCACCTTCGCCCACCTCGACGCCACCACCAACCTCTCGCGGCAGATCGTGGAGCTCGGCATCTACCCGGCGGTCGACCCGCTCGCCTCCTCCTCGCGCATCCTCGACCCGCGCATCATCGGCGAGGAGCACTACGACGCCGCCCGGGCGGTGAAGGCGGTGCTGCAGCGCTACAAGGACCTGCAGGACATCATCGCCATTCTGGGCATCGACGAGCTGTCGGAGGAGGACAAGCTCACCGTCGCCCGCGCGCGCAAGATCCAGAAGTTCCTCTCCCAGCCGTTCCACGTGGCCGAGCAGTTCACCGGCATCCCCGGCAAGTACGTGCCGCTCGCCGACACCGTGCGCAGCTTCAAGATGATCGTGAACGGCGAGCTGGACGAGCTGCCGGAGCAGGCCTTCTACATGGCCGGGGCCGTCGAGGACGTCTTCGAGCAGGCCAAGAAGATGCAGGCCTAGCCGCCATGGTGCTGCCCGCCCGGATCACGCTGGAGATCGTCACCCCGGAGGGGCTGCTGCTGCGCGACGAGGTGGACGAGCTGATCGCGCCCGGTTCCGAGGGCTACTTCGGCGTGCGCCCAGGGCACACCCCGTTCATGTCGGCCCTGGGCCTGGGCGAGATCACCTACCGCAAGGCGCTGCTCTGGCGGCGGCTCACCTGCTTCTCCGGCTGGTGCGAGGTGTTGCCCGACCGCGTGAACGTGCTGGCCGAGATCGGCGAGCGGGCCGAGGACATCGACGTGGAGCGGGCCCAGCAGGCCCGCCAGCGCGCGGAGCAGCGCATGCGGATGATCAAGGACGAGGAGGGCTACCAGGAGGCCCACCTCGCCTACATCCGGGCGGTGACCCGGCTGTCGGTGGCGCGCCGCGAGCGCGGCGCCTAGCGGAGTTCCCCCCTGCTGGCCGAGCTGCGCACGCTCGTCCGCTACCGCGCCCTCATCCAGAGCCTCGTCTCCCGAGAGCTCAAGGCGCGCTACCGCGGCAGCGTGCTCGGCTTCCTGTGGAGCTTCGCCAACCCGCTGCTGCTTCTTCTCACCTACACGCTGGTCTTCACCGTGGTGCTGCCCAACCGCGACCGCAGCGTCGACCCCTACTGGCTGTTCCTTTTCTGCGGCATCCTGCCCTGGACCTGGTTCCAGGCCTCGCTGGCCGAGTCCGCGGGCGTCATCATCGCCAGCGGCAACCTGATCAAGAAGGTGCTGTTCCCGGCGGAGGTGCTGCCCACGGTCAGCGTCCTCACCAACCTCGTCCACTTCCTGCTGGGGCTGCCCATCCTGCTCCTGTTCCTGGCCTGGAAGCAGCACCTGGGCTGGATGGCGCTGGCGCTGCCGCTGCCCATGCTGGTGCAGCTGGTGCTCTCGCTGGGCCTCGCGCTCTTCCTTTCGGCGCTCAGCGTCCACTTCCGCGACATCCTGAACATCCTCACCCACGTGCTGCATCTGTGGTTCTTCGCCACCCCCATCATCTACTCCTATGCGGCGCTCAGCGAGAGCTCCGCCCTGCGCCGGGTGCTGCGGCTCAACCCCATGACCCACGTGATCGTGACCTACCAGCAGATGCTGTTCGGCGGGCGCGTCGACCACTGGCGCGGGCTGTTCCTGGCGCTGCTGGTGGGGCTGCTGGCCTTCGCCGCGGGCGCCTTCCTGTTCGACCGGCTGCGGGACACCCTACCGGAGGAAGTGTGACGGCGCCGGGCACGCCGGCGATCGTGGCCGAGGGGGTGGGCAAGCTCTACCGCCGCCACGCCGAGCGCAACCAGCTGCGGACGCTGAAGAGCGCGCTCCTCACCGGGAGCCTTCTCTCCGACCTGGGCCCGAAGGAGACCTTCACCGCCCTCGAGGACGTGAGCTTCGAGGTGCCGCGGGGCGCCACCTTCGGCGTGGTGGGCGAGAACGGGTCCGGCAAGTCGACGCTGCTGAAGCTGGTGGCCGGGATCACCAAGCCGACCCGCGGCCGCCTGCTGGTCGACGGCCGGGTCTCGGCCCTCATCGAGCTGGGCGCCGGCTTCCACCCGGAGATCTCGGGCCGCGAGAACGTGGTGATCAACGGCATCATGCTCGGGCTCACCCGGCGCGAGATCGAGCAGCGCTTCGACGAGATCGTGGAGTTCGCGGAGCTTTCGGAGTTCATCGACGCCCCGGTCAAGACCTACTCCTCGGGGATGTACATGCGGCTCGGCTTCGGGGTGGCCATCCACGTCGACCCCGAGGTGCTGCTGATCGACGAGGTGCTGGCGGTGGGGGACGAGGCCTTCACCCGCAAGTGCCTGGACAAGCTGGCGGAGTTCCACCGCCGCGGCAAGACCATCCTGTTCGTCACTCACTCGCTGGGGCTGGTGGAGAAGATGTGCGACCAGGCCCTGTGGCTGCGACACGGCCGCGCGGTGGACCAGGGTGACCCGCGCCGCGTGGTCGACGCCTACCTCAGCTACGTAGCCGGCGGTGAGGACCGGCGGCTCGCCGCCAGCGAGGCGCGGGCGCTCGCCCAGGCCGGCCGCGACGCGGCGGAGGCCCCGTCGCCCGATGCTCCCGGCGGCGGCTACCGCCCGGGACGCTGGGGCAGCCGGCGGGTCGAGATCCGCGCCCTGCGGCTGCTCGATGCCGCCGGCCGCGAGCGGCACCTGTTCGTCCCCGGCGAGAGCCTCACCTTGTCGCTGACGGTGGCCTCGCCCGGACCGGTCAGCGACTTCGTCTTCGGCGTCGGGCTGATCGCCGCCGACGGGACCAGCGTCTGGGGCAGCAACACGGACCTCGAGGGCTTCAAGCCGCGCAGCCTCGCGGGCGAGGCCGAGGTGCGGATCGTGCTCGAGGGGTTGAGCCTGGTCGAGGGCACCTACTTCGTCGACGTGGCCGCTCACGCCAGGGACGGCACGCCCTACGACTACCACCGTGGGCTGCACTCGTTCCGCGTGCAGAGCCGGATCAAGGACGTGGGCCTGTATCGCCCGGCCCACCGTTGGGGATTCTCCGGCGCAGTCGAGATCGAGCCCCCCGACCCGCGTCCCGAGCTGAGGGTGGGGGACGAGGCCGGCGGGGCGCGGGAATGACCCTAGGGCGGCGGGCGCTATCCTTGTGGTGTGACCCGCGCCCACGCTGAGCAGGACACGCCGCTCGCCGTGCTCGCCGAGCGCCGGGAGCTCTGGCGCACCCAAGGCCGCACCCTGGTGATGACGAACGGCTGCTTCGACCTGCTCCACCCCGGCCACCTCGCCCTGCTGGAGGCGGCGCGCCAGGCGGGCGACGTGCTGGTGGTGGCCCTCAACTCGGACGCCTCGGTGCGGCGGCTGAAGGGAGAGGGGCGGCCGCTGGTGCCGCAGGCCGAGCGCGCGGAGGTGCTGCTGGCGCTGGAGCCGGTCGACGCCGTGGTCATCTACGAGGAGGACACCCCGATCGAGCTGGTGCGCGTGCTTCGCCCGGAGGTGCTGGTCAAGGGCGCGGACTGGGCGCAGGAGAGGATCGTCGGCCGCGCGGAGGTGGAGGCCGACGGAGGCCGGGTGCTGCGGGTGGAGCTGCTGCCCGGGCGCTCGACGAGCTCGATCCTCCAGCGCATGCGCACCGCGTGAGCGCCTCGCGTCCCGCCGACCTCGTCGCGCTCGCCTCCTGGCCGGCCGCGCTGGCCGAGCTGCCGGCTCTGCGCCACGCCCAGGCGGTCCTGGCCGAGAGGGGGCGGGTGGCGCTCGCCGGGCTCAGCGGGGCCCCGCGCGCGCTGCTGCCGCTGCTGCTGGTCGAGCCGCCGGTGCTGGTGGTCGTGCCGCGCGAGCGCGACGTGGACGAGGTCACGCAGGACCTGCGCACGCTGGCGGCCGACGTGGGGCTGAGTGGCGCCGTGCTCGCCTTCCCCGCGCCCGGGCCGCCACCTTTCCGCGGGCTGCCGCGTCACGCGGACGCCCAGGCGCGCCGGGCCGCAGCGCTGCTGGCGGCCCGGCGCGGCGGCGTGCGCGCGCTGGTCGCCTCCCCCTACGGCCTCCTGCACCCGAGCCTGGCGCCGGCCCTCCTCGACACCCGTGTCGTCTCGTTGCGCGTCGGCGACGAGATGACGCCGGAGATCCTGCTGGAGGCGCTCGACGAGGGCGGCTACACCCGCGAGGACCCGGTGACCGCGCCCGGCCAGATGGCGCGCCGCGGCGGCATCCTGGACGTGTTCCCCAGTGACCGCGAGGAGCCGGTGCGCATCGAGTTCTTCGGCGACACCGTCTTCAGCCTGCGCCGCTTCGACCCCGACACCCAGCGCGCCAGCGGCGCTGTCGACTCGCTGGTCACGCTGCCGCTGTCGGACATGTTCGCGACCCGTTCCGTGCTGAAGGCCCTGCGGCCCCTGCTGCAGGAGCGCTTCGCCTCTCGCCGCGAGCTGCCGGGCTTCCTGGAGTCCCTCGAGCGCGGGCTGCAGCCTGAGGGCCTGGTCGAGCTGGTGCCGCTGGTCGAGGCGGCGACCGTCGCGCCCTGGACCCACCTCGCCGGGGCCGCCGTGGTGGCGATCGAGCCCGAGCAGGTCCGCCAGGAGGCCCTCGGCTTCTGGTCTCGCGCCGAGGAGGACCACGAGCGGAGGAAGGACACGCTCACCCCCGGGCCGGCGGAGGCCCTGGTCCCGCCGCAGGCTCTGCTCGCGCGCATCGAGGCCCCGCCCGCGATCGCGGTCCGCGAGCTGGGCACGGGCGGCGACGAGGCGGGCTTCTCCTCCCGCCAGGCGCCGCTCTACGCCGGCGACCTGCGCCGCCTCAGCGAGGACCTGCGCGGCTCCGGCTCGACCACGGTCGTATTCCTGGGCAACCAGGGACGCGCCGACCGCCTGGCGGACGTGCTGCGCGAGGACGGCCTGGCGGTGGGCGAGGGCACCCGCATCCTCACGCGGGTCGGCGTCCTCTCCCGCGGCTTCGAGCTGCCCGAGGCCCAGATCACGGTGCTGGCGGACGGCGACGTCTTCCCCGAGGAGGTGCACCTGCACCCCCGGGGCCGCCGGCGGGGGCTGCGCGGCTTCCTCTCCGACTTCCGCGACCTCAAGACGGGCGACCTGGTGGTCCACGAGGAGCACGGCATCGGCCGCTTCCTGGGCCTGGAGACGCTGGAGGTGGGCGGGGCCACCCGCGAGTTCATGGTGCTCGGCTACCAGGGTGGGGACAAGCTGAAGGTCCCCATCGAAACCTTCGACCGCATCCAGAAGTACGCGAGCGCCGAGGGGGCGCGGCCCTCGATCGACCGGCTGGGCAGCGGCACCTGGGAGAAGACGAAGAGCCGCGTCAAGAAGGCCATGCGCGACATGGCCAAGGAGCTGCTGCGGCTCTACGCCGAGCGCAAGGCGCGCTCCGGCCACGCCTTCACCGGCGAGAGCCCCTGGCAGCGCGAGTTCGACGAGGCCTTCGAGTACGAGGAGACGCCCGACCAGGCCCAGGCCATCGCCGACGTCGCCGCCGACATGGCCTCGCCCGCGCCCATGGACCGCCTGGTCTGCGGCGACGTGGGCTACGGCAAGACCGAGGTGGCCATGCGCGCCGCCATGCGCTGCCTCCTCGACGGCAAGCAGGTGGCGGCGCTGGCGCCCACCACCATCCTCGCCTTTCAGCACTGGAAGACCTTCCGCAAGCGCTTCGCGCCCTTCCCGGTCACCATCGAGATGATCTCCCGCTTCCGCTCGCCCAGGGAGATCAAGGCGGTGCTGGCGAGGGTGGCGGCGGGCGCCGTCGACGTGCTGATCGGGACCCACCGCCTGCTGTCGAAGGACGTCGTCTTCCGCGACCTGGGCCTGCTGGTGGTCGACGAGGAGCAGCGCTTCGGGGTCTCGGCCAAGGAGAAGCTGAAGCAGCTCAAGACCACCGTCGACTGCCTGACCCTCTCGGCGACGCCCATCCCGCGCACCCTGCAGATGGGGCTCTCCGGGATCCGCGACATGTCGGTGATCGAGACCCCGCCGCGCGACCGGCTGGCGATCCAGACCTCGGTGGTGAAGTTCTCCACCGACCTCGTCGCGGCCGCCATCCGCCAGGAGCTGGCCCGCGACGGGCAGGTGTTCTTCGTCCACAACCGGGTGGAGTCGATCTACTCGCTGGCCAGCATGGTGCAGCGCCTGGTGCCGGAGGCGCGGGTGGCCGTGGCCCACGGCCAGATGCCGGAGCAGGAGCTGGAGCGGGTGATGCTCGCGTTCGTCGAGGGCCGGTCCGACGTGCTGGTGGCCACCACCATCGTCGAGAACGGCCTCGACATCCCGCGCGCCAACACCCTGCTGGTGAACCGTGCCGACCGCTATGGCCTCGCCCAGCTCTACCAGCTGCGCGGGCGGGTGGGCCGCTCCGACCGCCGCGCCTACGCCTACCTGCTGGTGCCGCCCGACACCGTGCTCTCGGAGGTGGCGCGCAAACGGCTGGCCGCCATGCGCGAGTTCTCGGACCTGGGCGCCGGCTTCCGCATCGCCGCCCTCGACCTGGAGCTGCGCGGCGCCGGCAACCTGCTCGGCGGCCAGCAGAGCGGGCACCTGCAGGCGGTGGGGCTCGACCTCTACGTGAAGCTGCTGGAGCAGGCGATCGCGGAGCTGCGCGGCGAGCTGCCGCGGGAGCGGCCGCGGGCCGCCCTCAATCTGCGCCTGGAGATGCGCATCCCGCCCGACTACGTGCCCGAGACCCACCAGCGGCTCTCCATCTACAAGCGCATCAGCCAGCTCCGCTCGGCCTCCGAAATCGCCCCGCTGCAGGGCGAGCTGCGCGACCGCTACGGGGCGCTGCCCCCCGAGGTCGAGGGCCTGCTGGAGTACGCCGCCCTGCGGCTGCGCGCCGAGGAGCTCGCCGTCACCGAGGCCAACCTCGCCGCCGGCGCGCTGGTGCTGCGCTTCGACGAGAGGACTCCCCTCTCCCCAGAGGCGCTGGTGCGGCTGGTCCGCCAGCGCCAGGGGGCGGCGGTGCTGCCGGACGGGCTGCGCTGGCCCCTCTCCGGGGCCCTGCCCCTGGCTGGCCTGGGCGAGCTGCTCGACCGCCTGCAGCTCGCCCGCTAGAATCCGGCTCACCATGGGGCGTGGGCCGCTCGTGCAGTTCGCCGCCGCGCTCGCGCTGCTCTCGGCCCTTGGCTGCGCCGACAAGGACCCCGCGCTGCTGGAGCTCGACGGCCAGCGCGTCCGCCGCAGCGAGTTCGACCAGCGCCTGGCGCTGGTCGAGGCCCGCGACCTCGGCCTGCTCTCCCCGGAGACGAAGGCGGGGCTGCTCGAGGCCTTCCTCGAGGAGCGGGCGCTCGTCATCGAGGCGCGCCGGCGCGGGCTGCTGGCGGCCCAGGCCACGCCGGACCAGGAGGCCGAGGCGGTCACCCGGATGGTGGCCCAGGAGGTGGGCATCCCGCCGGTGAGCGAGGAGGAGATCACCGCCTGGCAGCAGGCCCACGCCGCGGAGCTGGTCGCGCCCGAGAAGGTCAGCCTGCGCCAGGTGCTGGTCGCGACCCTCAACGAAGCCCGCGACGTGAAGCGGCGCCTGGGCAAGGACCCGCGCACCTTCGACACGGTGGCCCGCGCCGTGTCCAAGGGCCCTGAGGCGGCGGTGGGCGGCTACATGGGAAGCTTCCAGCGGGGCGAGCTGCCGCCCGAGCTGGAGGCGGTCGCCTTCTCGCTGCCCGAGGGGGCGACCAGCGAACCCATCCAGTCGCCGCTCGGGTATCATGTCCTCAGGGTCGAGTCTCGCCAGGAAGCGCGCCCCATCCCCCTCGAGGAGGCACGAGAGAGGATCCACGACCGCCTCTCTCGCGAGAAGCGGGTGGCGGCCGAGAGGCGCTTCGTGGCCCAGCTGATGGCTCGAGCCAAGGTGAACCATGAGGCGGCTCTTCGTCTTGATCGTCGTCCCTAGCACGCTCCTGCTCGGCGCCGCGGGCGGCGGCGCCGACATCATCGAGCGGGTGGTGGCCAAGGTCAACGGCCAGATCATCACGCTGTCCGACTTCCAGCAGCGGCAGATCACGGCCGCCCAGGCGGCTCACGTGGAACCCGCCAACGTCGCCCAGTTCCTGCGTCAGAACAACGCCCGCATCCTGCAGGACGCGGTGGACGAGATCCTCATCCTGCAGAAGGCGGAGGACCAGGGCCTGCACATGCCGCCCCAGGCGATCGACGAGGTGATCGCCTCCATCAAGAAGGACAACAACCTCAACACCGAAGAGCAGTTCCAGGACGCGCTCGCCCGTGAGGGGCTGACCCTGTCGGAGCTGCGCACCAACATCGAGCACTCCTACACCCGCCGCATGGTCCTGCAGCGCGACATCGAGCCGCGGATCGCGGTCTCCGAGGACGAGCTGCGCGCGGAGTACGAGAAGCGCAAGGCCGAGTTCACAAAGCCCGCCACCGTCAGCCTGCAGGAGATCCTGGTCTCCGAGGAGGAGGGCGGGCTGGCCCTGGCCAAGGCGGTGGTGGCGCGCGCCCGCGCCGGCGAGGACTTCCCGTCTCTCGCCCGCACCTACTCCACCGCCGCCTCCAAGGCCAACGGCGGCGATATCGGCGAGATCCCCGAGCCCGACATGGACCAGGCGCTGCAGAAGCTGGCCAGCGGAGTGGCCGTCGGCGCCGTCTCCGACCCCGCCCCGGTGGCCGGCGGCTTCCGCATCCTCAAGGTCACCGCCAGGACCGCGCTCAGCGTCACCCCCTTCGACGGGGCCAAGGACAAGCTCCGCGACGACATCATGATGTCGCGCTTCCAGAAGGAGTACGACGTCTACATGGCCGACCTGCGCAAGACGGCGCAGATCGAGCTGCGCGTGCGCGAGGTGCCGCTGCGGCTCACCGGGCCGATCCCGGAGGGCTCACTGCTGGAGACGCTCGAGCCGGCGGGGCCCTCGCTGGGTGGCGCCCCGGCCGCGGGAGGTGCCGCCACGCCGGCGCCGGCCGCCGTCTCCCCCAGCAAGCCCGCGGCCAGCGGCGACGACGAGATCAGCGTCACCCCGCAGGCAGCCCCCGAGCACCTGGCGCCGCCGGCGCCACCCGGGGAGACGCCGAAGGAGGCCAAACCGCCGTCCCCATGAGCCGGGGCGGCGAGACCTTCTTCGAGCGGGTCTACCTCCTCGTGCGCCAGGTCCCCCGCGGTCGCGTGGTCACCTACGGTCAGGTCGCCCGCCTGCTCGGCCTCGACCGTGGCGCCCGCGCGGTGGGCTGGGCCTTGCGCGCACTCGACGCCGAGCAGGCGCACCGCGTGCCGTGGCACCGCGTGGTCGGCCACGGGGGCCGCGTGTCACTGGGCACGAGCCCGGCGGGGCTGGAGCAGCGCCGTCGCCTGCGGCGGGAAGGCGTCCGCTTCCTGGACGGGCGCGTGGACCTCGCCCGCCACGGGCTGCGGCGGGCCGCGCGCTAGTCGACGCTCACCCGGGGCAGGCGCAGCCTCTCTCGGGCCCGCTGCCGCACCAGCCGCACCAGCGCCTCCGCGAGCGCGCGGGGCTCAACCCGGTGGCGGTGGCGCTCGGCGGCGCGCTCCACCTCGCGGTGCAGCTCCTGCGCCTCCGCCTTCGAGAGCGCCTCCACGGCCGCCGCCGCGACCGTCTCGTCGATGTGGCGCAGCCGGCTGCGCAGGTAGTCCCAATTCGGCCGCGAGGCGACCGCCACCAGGTCCGCCACCTCCGCGAGATCCGCCAGGGGCCCGGCCGCCACCCGGCCCGGCAGCTCCAGCAGCCTTTCACGCAGCCCCGAAAGCCGCTCCGCCACCTCGAAGAGGCTCGTTCTCTCCGTCTCCCGCGGCGTGTCGGACGGCCGCGGGCCGGTGGCCGCCAACTCGTCGATGCGCCGGCGCAGCAGGCCGAGGCCGGAGAGGCCGGGGTCGGCCTCGAAGGCGAGATCGATCGCCACCAGCACCGTCGCCAGCGGCACGCCGGCCTCGTACCAGCCCCGCGCCAGAGCGAAGTCGCGCGGGGAGAGCGCGTGGTCGGTCCCGCGGTGCCGGCGCAGCACCGCCTCCACCGCCTCCACGAAGGCGGTGAGGCCGGGGTCGGCCGCAGCGTCGCCGCCCGGGGCCGTCACACCGCGACCACGTCGAACTGCTCCTGATGCAGGAGCGGGTCGGGCTGGACCGTGATCTCTCCGCTCACCACGCTGGCCAGGCTCCTCAGCACCGAGGCCTCTTCGCCGCCCAGGGCCCGGGCCACCTCGGGGTTGACGCGCAGCAGCACCCGCTCGCCGCGCATGTCCGCCGCCAGCGAGCGCACCTCGTCGTAGATCTCGGTGCAGACGGTGGCGACGCTCTTCACCTGCCCGCTGCCCGAGCAGTAGGGGCAGGGCTGCATCAGCAGGCGCTCCAGCGACTGCTTGACGCGCTTGCGGGTCAGGATCACCAGCCCGAACTCGTTCACCGAGAGCATCTTGGTGGGCGAGCGGTCACGCCGCAGCTCCTCCTCGAGCGCGTGCATCACCTCGCGCCGGCTCCTGCGCTCCTCCATGTCGATGAAGTCGACCACGATGATGCCGCCCAGGTCGCGCAGGCGGATCTGGCGGACGATCTCGCGCACCGCATCCAGGTTCGCGGCCAGCAGCGTCTGCTCCAGCTGGTCCTTGCCCACGAAGCGGCCGGTGTTGACGTCGATAGCCACCAGCGCCTCGGTCTGGTTGACGACGATGTAGCCGCCGGCGGGCAGCCACACCTTGGAGCGCAGCGCGCGCTCCAGCTCGGCGGTGACGCCGTGCTCCTCCATGATGCCGGCCGGGCCCTGGTGCAGGTGCACCCGCGGGGCGAGCGAGGGCTCGAGCGCGCGCACCAGTTCCAGCGTGCGCTGGAACTCCCGCTCGTTGTCCAGGCGGATCGCGGCGATCTCCTCGGAGAGCAGGTCCCGCAGCAGCCGCTCGACCAGCGAGGGCTCGCGGTACAGCAGCACCGGCGCCCGCTGGCGCGAGGCGAGCGCCCGCACCTCGTCCCAGGTGCGCGAGAGGTAGCGGCCGTCGCGGAGGAAGGCTTCGGCATCCCGGCCCTGCCCGGCCGTGCGGGCGATCAGGCCGCCGCCCCCCCGCTCCTCGCGGAACTCCTTGAGGATGGCCTTCAGACGCCGCCGCTCCTCCTCGTCGGTGATCTTGCGGGAGACGCCGACGTGCTCGACGGTCGGCATCAGCACCACGTAGCGGCCGGGCAGGGAGACGTGGGAGGTGATGCGCGCGCCCTTGGTGCCCATGGGCTCCTTGAGCACCTGCACCAGCACCTCCTGGCCCTCGTGCAGCTTCTCCTCGATGGGGGCCTGCCGTGCGCTGGCCAGCTCCTCCGGCGTGAGCAGGTTCTCGGGCAGCTCCTCGAACACGTCGGCCGCGTGCAGGAAGGCGTCGCGCTCCAGACCCAGCTCCACGAAGGCCGACTGCATCCCCGGCAGCACCCGGGTGACCCGGCCCTTGTAGATGCTGCCCACGATGCCGCGGTGGGCCTCGCGCTCGATGAACAGCTCCGAAACCACTCCGTCCTCGAGAAGAGCGACTCGCGTCTCGCGCGGCGTGGTGCTGACGATGAGGTCTCTGGTCATGAAGGCCCGGCGCCGGCAGCCGTCGCCGGGGAGCACGCCCCCTGTGACAATTCAGTTAGCGAAGCGACGCATGCGGACGCTGAGGACGAGGCCGATCCCCATGAGCGCCGACAGCACCGAGGAGCCACCGTAGCTCATGAGCGGCAGCGGGAGACCCTTGACGGGCACCAGCCCGGCCACCATGGCGACATTGTAAACGACCTGGAACCCGAAGCAGGCTGTGTAGCCCGCCACCACGAACGCGCCCAGGCGGTCGCGGGCGAGGCGGGCCGTCTCCAGCATCCGCCACAGTACCAGCAGGTACAGGGCCAGCACCACCACCACGCCCAGGAAGCCGAACTCCTCGGCCAGCACCGAGAAGACGAAGTCGGTGTGCCGCGCCGGGAGGTAGCCGAGCTGGGCCTGGCTGCCCTCCATGAATCCTCGGCCCGCCAGCCCGCCCGAGCCGACGGCGATCTGGGACTGGATCTTCTGGTAGCCGGCCCCGCGCGGGTCGAGCGAGGGGTCGAGGAAGGTGTAGACGCGGGTTTTCTGGTAGTCCTTGAGAAGGGGCCAGGCGAGGGCCGCCACCAGCACCAGCGCCGCCGCCACCGCCGCCACCGCCCGCATGCGGAGCCCGGCCAGGATGGCCACGGTGAGCAGCAGCGGCAGCAGGGAGGCCGCCGTGCCCAGGTCGGGCTCCTTGGCGATCAGCAGCACCAGCACGCCGACCGCTGCCCCCGGCAGCACGATGTCACGCAGCCCCAGCACCTCCTGCCGGTACTCGGAGAAGATCTTGGCCACGAAGATCGCGGTCGCGATCTTCACCAGCTCGGAGGGCTGCAGCTGGAAGCCGGCGATGCGCACCCAGCGGTGGGTCCCCGCCTGCAGCGGTCCGAACTTCAGCACGTACAGCAGCGCCAGCACCGACAGGCCGTACAACCAGGCCGCGCGATCCGCCAGCCGCCGGTAGTCGATCAGGGCCATGGCGGCCAGGGCGCAGCAGCCCAGGGCCACGAACGCGAGCTGCCGCAGGTAGAGGTCGGGCGTGCGGCCGGAGTGGGTGGCCGAGTACACCATGCCCGCGCCCACCAGCGTCAACAGGAGGCTGCCGCCGAGCAGCACCCAGTCGACGTTGTAGATCGTGCGGCGGTCGATGCCGATCGCCAACGTCAGTCCACCTCGGGTGTCCCCGCCACGGCGGGCGGCAGCGGCGCCATGCCCGGCGCCAGCGGGGGCTCGGTCCTGGTGAGGCCGAACCACTCGGCCAGGATCTCGTGGGCCACCGGCGCCGCGCCCTCGGCCCCGCTCTTGCCGTGCTCGACCAGCACCGCCATGGCGATGGTCGGGTGCTCGGCGGGAGCGAAGCAGAGGAACCACCCGTGCGGCAGCATCTCCGGCGAGTTCGGCGACTTCTCCAGCCGCGCCCTGGCGACCACCTGGGCGGTGCCCGTCTTTCCCGCCACCGTGATGCCGGTGAGGGCGGCGCGGTGGCCGGTGCCGCCCGCCACCACCGCGAGCATGCCGTCCCTCACCGCCTCGAGGCTCGAGGGCTTGATGCCGAGGTCGACCGGCTCGGTGTTGGGGGCGCCGCGCACCAGGTGCGGCTTGACCAGCTTGCCCCCGTTGGCGATCACCGCCGCCACCCGCGCCATCTGCAGCGGAGTCACGCTGACCTGTCCCTGGCCGATGGCGACGGACACCGTCTCCCCGGCGTACCAGGGCTGCTTGAACAGGCGCATCTTCCACTCGGGGCTGGGCATGATGCCCGAGCCCTCGTTCGGCAGGTCGATGCCGGTCGGGGCGCCGAGGCCCATCGCCTTCGCCCACTTGGCGATGCGCTGGATCTCGAGACGCACCCCGACGTTGTAGAAGTAGACGTTGCAGGAGTTGGCGATGGCGCCCTTGAGGTCGAGGGTGCCGTGACCGCCCTTCTTGTGGCAGTGGAAGACGTTGCCGTAGAAGGTGGCCTGGCCGGGGCAGAAGAACGTGGTCGCGGGCGTGATCACACCCTCCTCGAGCGCGGCGGTGGAGGTCACCAGCTTGAAGGTGCTGCCCGGCGAGTAGGTGCCCTGGATCACGCGGTTGATGAGCGGCGTCTGCGGGTCGGTGGCGAGGCTCGCCCACATGGCCGCGTCGATGCCGGTGGCGAAGCTGTTGGGGTCGTAGGCCGGGGTCGAGGCCATGGCCAGGATCTCGCCGGTGTACGGGTCGAGGGCCACCGCCGAGCCGGCGCGCCCGGCGAAGGCCCTCTCCATCGCCGCCTGCAGCCCCGCGTCGATGGTGAGCGCCAGGCTGGGCCCGTCGACCGGCGGCAGCCGCTCGGCGACCCCCGTCTCCTGCCCCCGGCTGTTCACGATCACCCGCAGGTAGCCGTCCTTGCCCATCAGCTGGCGGTTGTAGCGGTACTCGACGCCGGCCTGTCCCACCAGCGACCCGGCGGAGATCGACTGGTACTCCGGCGACTGCAGCTGCCGCTCCGTGATCTCGCCGATGCGGCCCAGGGCGTGCGCCGCCGCCGAGGCGAGCGGGTAGGAGCGCAGCGGCACGACCTCGATCGACACCTCCGGCAGCTCGAGCCGGCGGGCCTCCAGCGCGGCCACGTCCGCGAGCGACGCGTCGCTCTTCAGCACCAGCGGCTGGTAGGGCTGGCGATGGGCGAGCCGCTCACGGATCTGCGCCTCGCCCACGCCCAGGGTCCCGGCCAGCCGGCTCACCAGGCGGTCGACGCTCGCCAGCCGCTCGGTGTTGAGCACGACGTTGAAGGAGGGGCGGTTGCCCACCAGCACCACCCCCTTGCGGTCGAGCAGGGCGCCGCGGGGCGCGGCCACCACCACCAGGCGCGAGCGGTTGTTCTCGGCCAGCTCGCGGAAGTGGCGCGCCCGCACCACCTGCAGGTTCCAGAACTGGATCACCAGCGCCACCAGCAGGACCACCACCAGCGCCTGCAGGGCCGCCAGCCGGTTCTGCACCACCCGCAGGTCTTCGTAGAGCCTCATCACCCGCCCCCGCTCACGACAGCCGCCGCTCCAGCCGCCGCTCCACCAGCGCGAACAGCACCCCGCCGACCAGCGAGTTGAGGAACGCGCGCCCCAGCAGCTCGAGCAGGCCCAGAGGCAGCAGCTCCACGCTGAAGACCGAGGCCAGCCAGGGGACGAGCAGGGCGTCGGCCAGGCTCGCCAGCAGCACGGCGAGGGCCCGCGCGGGCGCGCCGCTGATCAGGAAGCGCCGGCCGGCCAGCCCCGCCACGAACCCGACCACCAGCTTGGACAGCGCCGCCAGGCCCAGCACCCGCCCGCCGAAGAGGGCGTCCTGCACCCAGCCGGCAGCCATCCCGGTCAGCATCCCGTCCGTCTCGCCCCCCACCAGCGCAGCGTAGACGACCACCAGCAGGAACGGGTCGAGCACGCGCCCGGGGCCGGGGAAGAGGTACCCCAGAGCGGTCTGCACCAGCACCGCGCCCAGGATCGCCGCGGCCGTCCAGACCACCCGTTTCACTGCAGCACCGAGCGCGGTGTGTCGAGCGATTCCCTGGCGGGGCGGACGACCAGGACCTCCTCCAGGTGGTCGAAGCCCGCTGAGGGCTCCACCCGGATGTCGCGGAACAGGCCCGCCCCCTTGCCGACGAAGCGCACGCGGCCCACCACCAGCCCCTTCGGGTAGATGCGGTCGAGCCCGGAGGTGACCACCAGGTCGCCGACAACGACATCCGCCCGTTCCGGGACGTACTTGAGGACCAGGTCGTCGGCCCCCGCGCCCGGCCCGGCCACCTGCCCCGACACCACCGCCGCCACCCGGCTGCGCTCGATCATCACCCCGGCGCCGCTGTCGCGATCGAGCAGCAGCTGCACCCGGCAGGCGTGCGGGCCGACCGCGAACACCCGCCCGACCACGCCGGTCGGGCTCAGCACCGGTGCGTCGAGGCTGACCCCGTCGGCCTCTCCGCGGTCGAGCGTCAGGGTGCGGAACCAGGGCACGCCTTCCTTGCCGACCACCTGGGCGGGGATGGTCGAGAGCGGCAGGGTCCTCCGCAGCTCCAGCAGCTCACGCAGCCGGGCCGCCTCCTGCACCCCCGGCGAGCGGGCCTGCAGCTCGGCCTCCAACTCGCGCAGCCGCGCCTGCAGCCGGCGGTTCTCGCGGTAGGTCTCGCGGTGGAAGCCCCAGCCGCGCCACAGCTCGGCGGCGCCGCCGAGCAGCGCGTCCACGGCGCGCTGCAGCGGCGAGACCGTGAGCAGCAGCGAGCGCTGCAGGAGCGTGGCCCCCCCGCCGCCGTCCACCTGGTGGCTGATCACCGCCAGGTGCAGCAGCACCAGACCCACGAACAGCACCCGGACGCGGCCGGCGGAGAGGACCAGTGTCATCGCGGCGCCCGCCCGTCAGTCGAGGCTGATCTTGCGCAGCAGGTCGAAGTCGGACAGCATCTTCCCCGTCCCCAGCACCACCGAGCAGAGCGGGTCCTCTGCCACCGAGACCGGCAGCCCCGTCTCCTCGCGCAGCAGGCGGTCGAGGTTCTTGAGCAGCGAGCCGCCGCCGGTCAGCACGATGCCGCGGTCGACGATGTCGGCCGAGAGCTCGGGCGGGGTGCGCTCGAGCGCCACCCGCACCGCGTTGACGATGATGGAGACCGGCTCCTGCAGCGCCTCGCGGATCTCGGCGTCGGTGACGGTGAGCGTCTTGGGAATGCCCTCGATGAGGTCGCGGCCCTTGATCTCCATGGTCATGGGCTCGTCCAGCGGGAAGGCGCTGCCGATCTCGAACTTGATCTGCTCGGCGGTGCGCTCGCCGATCAGCAGGTTGTACTTCTTCTTGATGTACTGGATCACCGCCTCGTCCATCTCGTTGCCGGCGACGCGCACCGACTTGGAGTAGACGATGCCCGCCAGCGAGATGACGGCGATGTCGGTGGTGCCGCCCCCGATGTCGACCACCATGTTGCCGGAGGGCTCGGTGATGGGGAGCCCCGCGCCGATGGCGGCGGCCATGGCCTGGTCGACCAGGTACACCTCCGAGGCCTTGGCCTTGAGCGCCGAGTCCTTGACCGCGCGCTTCTCGACCTGCGTCACCTCGGAGGGGATTCCGATCACGATCCGCGGACGCACCAGGGTGGAGCGGTTGTGGGCGCGGTGGATGAAGTGCGAGAGCATCTTCTCGGTGATCTCGAAGTCCGCGATCACCCCGTCCTTCATCGGCCGGATGGCCACGATGTTGCCGGGGGTACGGCCCAGCATGTCCTTGGCGTCGCGGCCGACGGCCTCCACCTTCCCGGTCACCCGGTTGATGGCCACGATCGAGGGCTCGGAGACCACGATCCCCTTGCCCCTGGCGTAGACCAGGGTGTTGGCGGTGCCGAGGTCGATCGCGAGATCGCTCGAGAGGAAGCTCAGGTTCACGACGGAACGGAGGTTCATGTATTGGCCTTGTCTTCTCCTGCGGATGGCCGCTAGACGGCCACCTCGATGCCGTTCTTGTCCCGCTCCTTGACGCGGTACATGGCCTGGTCGGCCTTCTGGATCAGTCCCTCGGGGGTGAGGGCGTGGTCGGGGTAGCTGGCGATGCCGAAGGAGGCGGAGAGCCGCGCGGCGATGCCCTGGCTCTCCAGGAAGCGGTGCTCCTCCAGCGAGCGGCGCAGCCGTTCGGCGATCACCAGCGCCCCCGCCGCGGGCGTCTCCGGCAGCACCACCACGAACTCGTCTCCCCCGTAGCGGGCGAGGATGTCCGACTCGCGCACGCCCTGGGCCAGGATCCGGCCCACCTCGGTGAGCGTCCCCGAGCCGGCGAGGTGCCCGTGCTGGTCGTTGACGTTCTTGAAACCGTCGAGGTCCAGGAAGATCACCGAGAGCGGGATGCCGTGGCGCTTGCAGCGCTTGATCTCGCGCCCCAGGAACAGGTTCAGGTAGCGCGAGTTGAAGAGCCGCGTCAGGTCGTCGGTGATGGTGAGCTGCTCGGTGCGCTGGAACAGGATCGCGTTCTCGATGGCGATCGCGCAGGGCTCCACCAGGGTCAGAACCAGCGAGAGGTCGGCGCGAGTGAAGCGCCCGCCCAGCTTGTTGAGGATCTCCAGGACACCGATGGTGCGCCCGCGGGAGACGAGCGGCGCCGCCAGGATGGAGCGGGTGCGGAACTGGGTCCGGTGGTCCACCTTGGCGGCCCAGCGCGGGTCGCGGGGCGCGTCGTTCACGATCGCCGGCGTGCCCGTCTGCGCCACCCAGCCGGCGACGCCCTCTCCCATCTTCAGGCGGAAGGCGGCGGCGTCTCGACCCTTGGCCCCGAGCGCGGCCTCGAACGCCAGCTCGCGCCGCTCCTCGTCGATCATCAGCAGCGACCAGGCCTCCGAGGGGATCAGCTGGCGGATCTTCTCCATGACCAGCTCGATCACCTTGCGCGGCTCCAGGATGGAGTTGGCGGTCTTCACGACGTCGGTCAGTATGGCCAGCCGAGCGGCGGAGGTCTGTGAGCCGGGCGCCGCCCGCTGTCGGCGGCTGCTGCGGCGCGCGCCGCCCAGGTGAGCGAGCAGGGCCGCCGGGCAGGGGTCGTCGGCGCGCCAGGCCTCGACCAGGAAGTCGAGGTCGAAGCGGGCCAGCCGGCGCAGCGTGGCGGGAGCGGGGGTGATCGCCAGCCCGCCGACCGGCCGGCCCGGCAGCGCCCGGCGTACGGCCCTCAGGACGCCGGCCGGCGTGCGTGCGCCCACCTCGACCAGCCCGGCCTGGAAGCGGCCGGCCGGCAGGGAGGCGTCGTCGTCGCCGTCGGGCACCGGCAGGAACTCGTACGACAGGCCACCCCCCGGCGTCCCCTTGAGGCGCCGCCGCAGCAACGGCCCGCCGAAAACGGCGACGTGCGTCACGGGCGCGCCCTCAGTTCACGATCGTCACGCGGCGTCGCTGCTCGGCGACACCGCCCCGCACGCTGGTCGAGCGCAGGGTGACGCTGGCCGTACCCGTGTCGACGGTGAGGAACTCGTTGAAGGAGCCGTCCGACTGCACCTCCAGCCGCTCCCCGTCGAGCGTCAGGCTGGCGCCGGGCTCGGTGCGGCCGCGTGCGTGGAGGACGTTGCCCTTGAGCTCCAGCGTCTCGACGCTGAGCGGCGGCACCGGCCCGGGCGGGGCCTTGGTCAGGCTGAAGCGCCACATGTCGGAGAAGCCGCCCTCGGAGCCGCTCGCGTCGATGGCGGCCACCTTCCAGTAGTAGGTGCCCGCCTCCAGCCCGCGCAGCTCCATCTGCGTCGCCCGCTGGCCGTGGCGATCGTAGAGCGGGCGCGCGAAGGAGGGGCTGTAGTCGACCATCACCCGGTAGCCGGAGGCGCCCGCGACCCCGTTCCACATGAGCAGCGTCACCGCCTGGGCGAGGTCGGGGTAGGCCACCTCGGTCTGGTGTGGGGGGGCGGTGAGCTGGGGCACCACGGGCAGCGCCACCTTGGCCCCGGCGGCCCCGGCGGCGTTCACCTTCACCCCCTCGTTGGAGGCGAGCGCGATCCTCTGGCCGGTGCGGGTGGTGGCCTCGCCCTGCCCGCGGAAGATGCGCAGGCCGGTCTCGCCGCTCTCGGCCACCTGGATGTTGCCCGCCGTCTCACGCTCGGCGGTGGTGCGCACGGTGGGTGTCGAGATGGTGGCCCGGCCCGGCACCCCGCGGGCCGGCGTCTGGAAGTTCGCCTCGCCCGACTGGATGGAGAGGCCGACCCGCTGCTCGCGGGAGACCGTGTTCTGCGTGGACTCCTCCACCGTGATCAGGCTGTCGGGCCGCACGCTGAAGACGAAGCCGTCCTCGAAGCGGATCTCGGCAGTGCCGCCGGGCCCCGTACGCACCAGGTCGTTCTGGCGCAGCACGGTCGCCCGCGAGGCCGGCAGCCACTCCAGCGTCCCCGCGCGCTTGACCTGCACGCTGCCCTCGATCGAGGAGAAGCGCGCTCCGGTCTGCACCTCCGGCTGCGCGACCGGCGGCGGGGTCGGGCGGGGGCGGAGGAAGAGGAGCCCTCCCACCGCCGCCACCAGCAGGGCCAGTCCGGCGAGGGCGATCGTGCGGTAGCGGACCGTGAACCACTCGATCGACTCACCCCTGGGCTGCTTGTCGTGAGGCGCCATCACCGCCAAAATCCCCTGAGCCCGCGCCACTTAGACGGACCCGGCAGTATAGACCAAGTCGCCTGCCGGCAAGAAGCGAGGCGGATCACGGTTGCCACTCCGCAGGGGCGGGCCTAGAATCGCATCTTTGCGAGGGTCGCTCGTCCCTCTGGAAGGGAGGCGCGCGCACTCGACACGGAGACACCATGGCTCTCGCCCTGATGCGCCGGCACCGCCGCTGGCTGTACGTCTTTCTCTGGCTGGTGATCGCCGCCTTCATCATCCTCTACATACCGGCGTTCCAGAAGGGGCAGCAGGCGGGCAGCCCCGCCGAGACGGTGGTGTCCGTCGGAGGCAGGGACATCTCCGTCGGCGAGCTGCAGCGCGCCTACCTCCGCCAGCGCCAGGTCTACGAGCGGCTCTACCAGGGCCGGCTCAACGACGCCATGCTGAAGCAGATGGGCCTCGAGGAGCAGGTGCTGGACCAGCTGGTCGGCGACCGGCTGGTGGAGCTCGAGGCCAGGCGGCTGGGAGTCTCCGTCTCCGACGACGCGGTGGCCCGAGCCATCTCCACCTCGCCCGAGTTCCAGGACAACGGCCGCTTCATCGGCACCGACGAGATCCGGCGCCGGCTCGACCTGCAGGGCATGAGCGAGGAACAGTTCGCCGAGTCGTTGCGGCGGCAGCTCGAGCGCGAGAGCCTGCAGCGGCTGGTCGGCTCCGCCGTGGACGTCAGCGAGGCGGAGGTCGAGCGCGAGTTCCAGAAGCGCAACGAGCAGGTGAAGCTGGAGTACGTGCTGGCCGACGCCGCGCGCTTCCGGCCGCAGGTCCAGCCCACCGAGTCGGAGATCCAGCTCCGCTTCGACTCGAAGAAGGACAGCTATCGCGTCCCGGAGAAGCGGGTCGTCGCCTACGTGCTGCTCGACCGCCAGGCGCTCGCGCCCCAGGTGCGGGTGACCGACCGGGACCTCGAGGCGTACTACCAGGACCACCGGGACGAGTTCCGCCAGGAGGAGGAGGCCTGCGCCAGCCACATCCTGGTCAAGGTGAAGCAGGGCCAGGCGGGCGAGGGGCACGCCGACGCCGAGGCGCAGAAGATCGCGCAGGGGCTGCTCGACCAGCTCAAGGCTGGCGGCGACTTCGCGGCGCTCGCCAAGAAGTACTCGGAGGACCAGGGCTCGGCCCAGAACGGCGGCGACCTCGGCTGCTTTCCGCCCGGGCGGATGGTGCCGCAGTTCGACGACGCCGTCTTCGCCATGAAGCCCGGCCAGCTCTCCGACCTGGTCAAGACCACCTTCGGCTATCACGTCATCCGTCTCGCCTCGAGGAAGGAGGAGGCGGTGCTGCCGTTCTCGCAGGTGAAAGAGCGGGTGCGGGCGGAGGTGACCGACCGCAAGATGAGCGAGCTGGGCGACCAGAAGGCGCAGGCCCTCTCCGAGGCGCTCGCCAAGGGCAAGTCGCTGCAGGAGGCGGCCAAGGCGCAGCGGCTCACGGTGCAGAAGACGGCGCCCTTCGCCCGCGGCGAGGTGCCCCCGGTGCTCGCCTCGCCCACGCTGGTGGCGCACGTGTTCGAGTTGAAGCCGGGACAGACGGAGAAGGAGGGCTTCCCCTTGCCGCAGGGCGCCGCCTTCGTCTCGCTGGTCGAGGTGCAGCCGGCCCGCGCGGCCGCGCTGCAGGACGTCCACGACAAGGTGAAGGCGGACCTGGTCGAGGAGAAGGCGATGGAGGAGGCGCACGCCCTGGCGGGGAGCGTGAAGGCCAAGGCGGCGACCATCGGGCTCGACAAGGCCGCCGCCGCCTCCGGCCTGGTGCGCAAGGAGACGCCGCAGCTCGTCGGCCGCGGGCAGCCGTTGGGGGACCTGGGCACGGGCGCCGCCCTCGACCAGGCGGCCTTCTCGCTGCCGGAGAAGACGCTCTCCGATCCCGTGCGCACCGCCTCCGGCTGGGCGGTGCTGGGCGTGCTGGAGAAGAAGACACCGGAGCCGGCCGAGCTCCAGCGACAGAAGGCGCAGATCGCCGCCTCGCTGCGCGACGAGCAGCGTCAAGAGCTGTTCCGCGCCTTCCTGGCCTCGGCGCGCGAGCGCTACACCATCACCCGCGACGCCAAGGCCTATCGCCGGGCGGTCGGCGAGCGCGAGCCCTGAGAGAGCCCGCGGGGGAGCTGCCATGCACGTCGAAATCCGTCAGGTCCAGGACGTGATGATCCTCGACCTCAAGGGCCGCCTCACCGCCGGGCTGGGCGACCAGATCCTGCGCGACGCGATCGACGAGCTGCTGGCGGAGAACCGCAAGAAGATCCTGCTCAACCTCTCCGAGGTCGCCTTCGTGGACAGCGCGGGGGTGGGGGAGCTGGTCGCCGGTCTGCGCACGGCCAAGCGCTTCGGCGCCCAGCTCAAGCTGCTGAACCTCGGCGAGCGCGTCTACAGCACGCTGGACATGGCGCGCCTGCTGCCCACCTTCGACACCTTCGACGACGAGGGCGAGGCCGTCCGCTCCTTCAACTGACTTCGTTCTGGGGGGTGTTGCGCCACACCCCCCAGACCCCCCCCTTCGCTCCGCGGGAGTGAATCCCGCTCCGCTCCGAGCCCGTTGCCTATTTCTCTTCGTCGTCGGCGGTCGCCACGGCGATGGGGTCGACGCCCGTCACCTTGAGCTCGGTCGAGCACTCCGGGCAGTGCAGCGTCTCGCCCAGGTCGAGATCGTAGCCGTCGAGCTCCAGGTCCGAATCGCACTCGGGGCAGCGGCTCATGGTGTCACCTCCTGGCGGTGACGACAGTTCGCGGCGGCATCTTAACTCCCGTCGGCGCCGGCGCGGCGGCTGCCCGGCCGGCCGGTTTGGGGATAGACTCGCCTTTCTCATGGACTACCGCGAGGCGGGTGTCGACATCGGAGCGGCGGACGCGGCGAAGAACCGCATCAAGGCGCTCGCCCGCGGCACCTTCGACGCCCGAGTGCTCACCGAGATCGGCTCCTTCGGCGGCATGTTCCGTCCCGACCTCTCGAGCTACCGCGACCCGGTGCTGGTCGCCTCCACCGACGGCGTCGGCACCAAGATCAAGGTGGCGATCGCCGCCGGCGTCCACGACACCGTCGGCTACGATCTGGTCGCCCACTGCGTCAACGACATCCTGGTGCAGGGGGCGCTGCCTCTTTTCTTCCTCGACTACGTCGCGCTGGGGAGGATGGACCCTCTGCGGGTCGAGCAGATCGTCCGCGGCTTCGCCCGGGCCTGCGCCGAGTTCTCCTGCCCGCTGATCGGCGGCGAGACGGCGGAGATGCCGGGCACCTACGCCGAAGACGACTACGACGTGGCCGGCTTCATCGTCGGCGTGGTGGAGAAGGACAGGGCCCTGCCCCGCGGGGTGAAGGAGGGAGACCTGCTGTTGGGGCTGCCTTCCGAGGGCCTGCACACCAACGGCTACTCGCTCGCCCGCAAGGTGCTCTTCGACACCCTGGGCTACCGGGTCGACACCGAGCTCCCGGAGCTGGGCAGCAGCGTGGGCCGGGCGCTGCTGGCGGCGCACCGCAGCTACCTCTCGGCGCTCGAGCCGCTGCTGCAGCGCGACAAGCTGCGGGCGCTGGTTCACGTCACCGGCGGCGGCTTCCCCGGCAACATCCCCCGCGTGCTGCCCAAGGGCCTGGGGGCGCGGGTGCGACGCAGCGCCTGGCCGGTGCCGCCCCTCTTCCGGCTCATCCAGAGGGGCGGCGGCGTGGGCGAGGAGGAGATGTACCGCACCTTCAACATGGGAATCGGCATGATCGCGGTGGTTTCGCCCTCCGACCTGCACGAGGTCGAGCACTCGCTCGAGCGGCGCGGCGAGACGAGCTTCGTCATCGGCTCCGTGATCGGAGGCGACGGCGTCGCCTACGAGGACTGAGGTGGCGCCTTTCGCCGGGCGCGTCGGCGTCCTCATCAGCGGGCGCGGCAGCAACCTGCAGGCGCTCATCGACGCCCAGAGCCGAGGCGAGCTGGGCGGCGAGATCGTCCTCGTGTTCTCGAACGTGGCCACCGCGGCCGGGCTGGAGCCCGCGCGGCGCGCCGGCATCCCCACCGCCTGCCGCGACCACCACGGCCGCAAGCGCGAGGAGTTCGACGCGGAGGTGGTCGGCCTGCTGCAGCAGCACGGGGTCGAGCTGGTCTGCCTGGCCGGTTACATGCGTCTTCTGTCGCCCGTGTTCGTGCGGGCCTTCCCTCACCGCATCCTCAACATCCACCCGGCCCTGCTGCCGGCCTTCCCCGGCCTGGACGCCCAGCGCCAGGCCCTCGAGCACGGGGTGAAGGTGAGCGGCGCCACCGTGCACCTGGTGGACGAGGGCCTCGACTCGGGCCCCATCGTGGTCCAGGAGGCGGTGCCGGTCGCCGCCGGCGACACCGTGGAAAGCCTCTCGGCGCGGATCCTGGAGGCCGAGCACCGCATCTACCCGCGCGCCGTGCGGCTGATGCTCGAGGGCCGCTACCACCTCGAGGGCCGCCGGGTGATGGTGGAGGGCGTGTGAGCACCGCTGCGCCGGAGGCGTTCGCCTACCTGACCAAGGGTGCCGTCGACGTGGTGACGGCCGCCGCGCTCAAGGCCAAGCTGGCGGCGGGCCGCCCGCTCACGGTCAAGGTCGGCTTCGACCCCACTGCCCCGGACATCCACCTCGGCCACACCGTGCTCATGCGCAAGATGAAGCACTTCCAGGACCTGGGGCACCGCGTGGTCTTCGTGATCGGCGACTTCACCGGCATGATCGGCGACCCCACGGGCAAGTCGAAGACCCGTCCGCCGCTCACCCGCGAGCAGATCGACGCCAACGCCGAGACCTACAAGAAGCAGGCCTTCAAGATCCTCGATCCGGTGAAGACGGAGGTGCGCTTCAACAGCGAGTGGCTGGGGGCCCTCGGCTCGGAGGGCTTCATCCGCCTGGCCGCCACCTACAACGTGGCGCGGATGCTCGAGCGGCGCGAGTTCCGCCAGCGCTTCGAGGCCGGTCAGTCGATCGGCGTCCACGAGTTCCTCTACCCGCTCGCCCAGGCGTACGACTCCGTGGCGCTCAAGGCCGACGTCGAGCTCGGCGGCACCGACCAGCTCTTCAACCTCAACGTCGGCCGCGACATCATGCCCGCCTTCGGCCTGGAGCCGCAGGTGGTGCTGACGACCCCGCTGCTGGAGGGCACGGACGGCGTCGAGAAGATGTCGAAGAGCCTCGGCAACTACATCGGCGTCACCGAGCCGCCGGAGGCGATGTTCGCCAAGCTGATGAGCATCTCCGACGGGCTGATGTGGCGCTACTACACCCTGCTCACCGACCTGCCGGAGGCCGAGATCGAGGCGGAGAAGGGCAAGGACCGGCCGATGGCCTCGAAGATGGCGCTCGGCCGCCGCATCGTGGCCGACTTCCACGGGGCGGAGACGGCCTCCGGGGCCGAGGCGGAGTGGTGTCGCGTCCACCAGCAGCGCCAGGCCCCGAGCGAGCTGCGCACGGTGGCCGTCCCTGCCGGCAGCCACAAGCCGCACGCGCTCCTGGTGCGGGCCGGGCTCGTCAGGTCGAACGGCGAGGCCGTGCGCCTCCTGCGCCAGCGGGCCGTGCGCCGCGACGGGAATGTCCTCGAGGCCGGTGGCGACGTCGCCCTCGCGCCGGGCGAGAGCTTCGTCCTCTCGGTCGGCCCGGCCCGCCACGTCCGCATCGCCGCGGAGGCGGCAGGCTGAGGACTCCAGCCGCCTCGAAAAAGCCGCTCCACTGCCTTGACAGGACGGCCCGGGATGCCTACTATGTCCTTCTGCCGAGGGCGTTACACCGGGTGACGTGAGAGCCGGGCCCGCAGGTTGGGGGCCGGCTCGGTAGCACCTGACGTGCCCCTCCATCGTACGGCCAGGAAAAGGGTTGACAGCCCTGCCGCGTTTCGGTATTCTGGTCGGGTGCCCCCAAGTTGGGGTGGCTCTTTGAAAACTGGGTAGATACTAAGAGATTCCGGCGAGATTCAGCTCGCAAGGACCAAGAAGTTCTTCAGCACGAAGCGCTTCGGACGACGTGCCCGAGGCGTGGAGTTTAACTGGAGAGTTTGATCCTGGCTCAGAATCAACGCTGGCGGCGTGCCTAACACATGCAAGTCGCGCGCGAAAGGGGGGCAACCCCCGAGTAGAGCGGCGAACGGGTGAGTAACGCGTGGGTGATCTACCTCCGAGTGGGGAATAACAGCGGGAAACTGCTGCTAATACCGCATGACATCCTCGGGTCGCATCGAGGATCAAAGCCGGGGACCGCAAGGCCTGGCGCTTGGAGATGAGCCCGCGTCCGATTAGCTAGTAGGCGGGGTAACGGCCCACCTAGGCGACGATCGGTAGCCGGCCTGAGAGGGCGGACGGCCACACTGGGACTGAGACACGGCCCAGACTCCTACGGGAGGCAGCAGTGGGGAATTTTTCGCAATGGGGGAAACCCTGACGAAGCAACGCCGCGTGGAGGATGAAGGCCTTCGGGTCGTAAACTCCTGTCGACCGGGAAGAATGCACTCGACCTAATACGTCGACGTGTTGACTGTACCGGTGGAGGAAGCCACGGCTAACTCTGTGCCAGCAGCCGCGGTAATACAGAGGTGGCAAGCGTTGTTCGGAATTACTGGGCGTAAAGGGCGCGTAGGCGGTTCGCCAAGTCCCGTGTGAAAGCCCCCGGCTCAACCGGGGAACGGCGCGGGAAACTAGCGGGCTTGAGTTCGGGAGAGGGAAGCGGAATTCCGGGTGTAGCGGTGAAATGCGCAGATATCCGGAGGAACACCGGTGGCGAAGGCGGCTTCCTGGACCGACACTGACGCTGAGGCGCGAAAGCTAGGGGAGCAAACGGGATTAGATACCCCGGTAGTCCTAGCCCTAAACGATGAGAACTGGGTGTAGGGGGTATGAACCCCTCCTGTGCCGAAGCTAACGCATTAAGTTCTCCGCCTGGGGAGTACGGTCGCAAGGCTGAAACTCAAAGGAATTGACGGGGGCCCGCACAAGCGGTGGAGCATGTGGTTCAATTCGACGCAACGCGAAGAACCTTACCGGGGTTTGAACCGTACGGGACAGCTGCAGAGATGCAGTCTTCCTTCGGGACCCGTATAGAGGTGCTGCATGGCTGTCGTCAGCTCGTGTCGTGAGATGTTGGGTTAAGTCCCGCAACGAGCGCAACCCTTGCCTCCTGTTGCTAACAGGCAAAGCTGAGCACTCTGGAGGAACTGCCGGCGATAAGCCGGAGGAAGGTGGGGATGACGTCAAGTCCTCATGGCCTTTATGCCCCGGGCTACACACGTGCTACAATGGCTGGTACAAAGGGTCGCAAAGCCGCGAGGTGGAGCTAATCCCAAAAAGCCAGTCCCAGTTCGGATTGCAGTCTGCAACTCGACTGCATGAAGTTGGAATCGCTAGTAATCGCGGATCAGCACGCCGCGGTGAATACGTTCCCGGGCCTTGTACACACCGCCCGTCACATCACGAAAGCCGGCTGTACTAGAAGTCGCTGAGCCGACCCGTAAGGGGGGCAGGCGCCCACGGTATGGTCGGTGATTGGGGTGAAGTCGTAACAAGGTAGCTGTAGGAGAACCTGTGGCTGGATCACCTCCTTTCTAAAGGATCCAAGCCGAGACCTTCTCGCCTGTCTCTCGCGGTCTCTACCCAGTTTTCAACGAGCCACCCGCTCGGCCTCCGGGCCGGGCGACGCTCTTTGGGAGAACGCCCCTCGAAGAACCCTCGACCGCGGAGCTGCCGCGGGCCTGAAGCCACGGGCCTATAGCTCAGTTGGCTAGAGCGCACGGCTGATAACCGTGAGGTCAGTGGTTCGAATCCACTTAGGCCCACCAGGCGGAAGCCGGGGCTGTAGCTCAGCTGGGAGAGCACCTGGTTTGCAACCAGGGGGTCGCCGGTTCGAGCCCGGTCAGCTCCACCACTCGCGGGCTTCGGGGGGAACGCCAGCGCCCGGCCGTCCGGCGGAGATGGAAGGCCGAGCGGTGGCGTCCCGGAAGCGAGGACGTCGCTGCGGACCGGCGAGAAAGAGCATCCGCGGCTCATTGAAAACCGAAGATCCTTACAAAGCGCGAAGGGAAGAAGTCGTACACGACTACAGTGTTTCAAGCAGTGTAAACGCCGTGGTCAAGCTACTAAGGGCGTACGGTGGATGCCTTGGCGCAGGCCGGCGATGAAGGACGTGGTAAGCTGCGATAAGCTCCGGTGAGCCGCAAACAGGCTCTGACCCGGAGATCTCCGAATGGGGCAACCCCTCGAGGGCAATCCTCGAGATCGCCATCCGAATCCATAGGGTGGCGAAGCCAACCCGGGGAAGTGAACCATCTCAGTACCCGGAGGAAGAAAAAGCAAACGCGATTCCCCCAGTAGCGGCGAGCGAAG